>Ga0065712_10000192_pt1 | contig 34231 bp, 29 predicted proteins | sample MisRhiReplicate1_FD_59099 | JGI IMG/M metagenome (GOLD analysis project Ga0065712, IMG submission 59099) | Miscanthus rhizosphere microbial communities from Kellogg Biological Station, MSU, sample Rhizosphere Soil Replicate 1: eDNA_1 v3... | ecosystem: Host-associated > Plants > Roots >...
CCGTGAGTGACGCGATCCTTCCGCCGCTCGGCTCTCATTTTACAAGCGTCATCGCAGAATTCGCGCGCGAGTGATCCGACGACCGATCGCAACAGAAATGTTCACACTGAATCGTCTGATTCAACTTGCATTCGGTTAAGCCTTCGACGCTCAGCATTGGTGAGTTCGTCAAGAACCTTGCGCCAACCATCCCGAGCACGTATTTGCTTGCGGATCTTATAGGCAAGGTCGTAGTCACGATGCTGCCAATTCATGCCGACGCCGAGAGGGTCGATCTCTGTTCCGTCCAGCCTCGCGGGAATTCGTGTGATGAGCTTGACAATTTTCTTGATCCGCTCTTCAAAGCGCAGTTTTAAGCGTACCTTTTTTACAGGTGTCTTAAATTCTCTCCATTCTTTCGAGCGAGCCGGAGATTTGAGTGTATCGGCAGCGCGCCGGTGTGCTTATCCTTCATCCCTTATCCTTTCAACCGTATCAGCAGGCGGCGGAGGCGCGATTCGCATTCGAGTTTCATCCATAGCCGGCGGGGGTGTATGGCAAAGGACCTATCGCCGTCAAGAACCCTTCCACCTTTCGAGAATTCTCGAAACATCGACATGCCAGCGGGCTTCCTTCGGCCCGAGGATAAGGCAAAAAGATCAAAAGCTAAAAGGGGAAAATCTACCAGCGAAAGTGGATTTTAGCGATAAACTTCTCTTCGGTGTCTTATCCGAAAGATTCTCACGCGCTTAGGTGCATCATCAACTTCGTAAACGACGCGATAATCCCCGATCCGAATGCGCCAATCATTTCGCGACCCTGTAAGCTTATGACACCCGGATGGACGCGGATTGTCGGAAAGTGCTTTAATGGAACGATGCGTTTTAAAATAGCTTGAGGCAACGATTGCAGATCGCGTTCAGCGGTCCGTTCAACCAAGACCTCATNCACGCGGGAAGTCCTTCAGGACGTNTTCAAGCTTGCGAAACTTTAAAGGCCTCTTTCTCATTTGCTTGAGCATTTTGAGATCGTCCGCCATCCTCNACTCGCTCGAGCAATTCGCGATACTCGTCAATGTCCAGAATGATAGCCGCTGGTTTTCCGCCACGCATCACTATTTCCGGATCTTTTCTTTTTCGTTTTGCTTTCACAGGCCTTACCTCGATTTTTGAAAATGCCATTGTCGCAAGATTCCTTCAAATAAGAGAATTGTAGTGCCTAATGACGCGACACCCGAGTAAACCATCTGAGTCGCGGTCGTAAGATCTTCTCGTCATGCCGGTGAAAGCTTGTCCCGGGAGCGACATCCGGGGGCACATGCGATGCGTCCCTACAAACTCCTGCTCGCGAACCCCTGTCTAGATCCAGAATTGCGCGGGATGACGAGCCATTTGTCGCGCACTTTGATTCCAGGACCTAGTGAGGCGAAGATAAAGCTGAAACCCGTGATCGGAAACCGAGTCTGGGCAAAACAAAAGCCGCCTCGAGGCGAAGACGGCTTTCTGAAAACTGGCTCCCCGGGAGGGACTCGAACCCCCGACCAATTGGTTAACAGCCAACTGCTCTACCGACTGAGCTACCGGGGAAAGGAGGTAAACAGCGGTTTTTGTATCATACGAAACGAAGCATTTCTAGATTACTCGATACCCAACTCTTTGATTTCCTCGAGCATATTCTGGTGATGTGTCGCCGGCCAGTAAATGCGCTGGCAAGTTGCACACCAGAAAAACTTTTCCTGCGTGGAAAAAACGTAGGGCGGCACTGATTTTTCCACGCTCTCCTTCGTCCTGCTTTGGAGCACCGTGTTGCACCGGATGCAGCGTGTGAAAAGGCGTTTTCCCACGACCAAGCCGCAGTCGCGAATCACTTGCTTGAGCTGCTCCCTATGATGATCGCTCCGAAGGTATAAGACCGGCGGCGGTTGTTTGTTTTTCAAGCTCCGGTCGCGCGTGAGAATCAGGCGCTTTTCTAGCCGTGCCGCACGGATCAGGCCATAACCCGTTAAGTGCGCACCGTAAATTACATCTTCGCCGAGGATGCGCAGCCATTTCGCCAATCTTCCGAGCATGAAGTCGGCGGCAAATGTCACGTCAGGCGCGGGACTTTGAAGGTCTGCCATCGCGATTTTATTTGAACGGCTCGGGCTTTGCCCTTAACATATATGCTCCACTGCATGATTGTGAAGCGATCCATTATCGCGGCCATCGTCGGTTTCTGGTGCGTGATGAACTTTCTCCTCGTCAAGCGCCAACTTGCCGCGCCACCATCGGTCATCACGTTAAGGAGCACGGAAAAATTAACTGAAACCATGGAGGAGTGGTGGGGCGTATTCTACCGCGGCGAACAGATCGGTTTCGCCTCGCAGGTGATCACACCCCGAACCAAGGGTTACAAGCTCCAGGATCGCTCGATGATGAACTTGAACATGCTGGGCACAATCCAACCCACAACGACCGAGCTCGAAATGGACGCCAATGAAGATTGGATATTGGAAAGATTTGCCTTCGAGCTGCGGTCGAAAGAGATCCGCTTCAGCGCTCGCGGCCAGATGAACGGCACCAAGCTCCAGCTGACCGTCGACTCTGGCGGCCACCAATCAAGCCGCGAACTGATCTTGCGCCAAGCGCCCTATCTCCTCGCTGCGCTGAAACCCTACGTAGTGACACAGCAGCTTGAGACCGGCAAGAAATTCCTTTTCTCCACCTTCGATCCCTCCACCTTGTCCGAACAGGTCACCACCGTCGTGATCGAAGGCCGCGAACAGCTGCACATCGCTGATCGTACCGAGCCGGCGGTCCGGTTACGCCAGAGCTTTCGCGGCATCTCGGTGATTTCATGGGTGGATGGACAAGGGCGAACCCTTAAAGAAGAATCGCCCGCGGGATTTTCCATCGTGCGCCAAGAGATGAGCACAGCAAAAAATCTTCCGGCGCGCGCGGTTTCACTGGATCTCATTGCCCAAACAGCGGTTCCGGTAGCGACAAAGATCACGGATCCACAAACCCAACGCGCGCTGCAACTCAAGCTCAGCGGCGTTAATTTAGCCAACTTCAGGCTCAATGGCGGGCGACAGAAACTCTCACAGGATCAACTGGAGATTCGTCTCGAAGATTTAAACCAGCTCAGTCTCCCGAAAATTCCGGTGCGCGACACGCGCTTGGCTTCTTACTTGCAGCCCACGCCGTTTCTGCAGACCGATCACCCGAAAATTCAGGCCCTCGTTGCACAGATTTTAAATGGTGAAAGGGATGGTTATCGCGCAGCGATCAAGATCAAGGATTGGATCTATAAAGAAATCGCCAAACAGCCGACCGTGAGTATTCCCAATGCTCTGGAAGTTCTTCAAACTAGAAGCGGCGACTGCAACGAACACACGGTGCTATTCAATACCTTGGCGCGCGCCGCGGGTATACCGGCGAAAACCGTTGTCGGCGTCGTCTATCTACGCGGCGCTTTTTACTATCATGCGTGGTCCGAGGTCTGGCTCGGCGACTGGGTATCGCTTGATTCGGTGCTCAATCAATTTCCCGCCGACGTGACCCATGTAAAATTTCTCGAAGGCGAGATCGACCGCCAGATCGAGATTTTGCAGCTCATCGGGAATCTCAAAATAGAAGTCTTGTAGGGATTTTCGATTTTGGATTTTAGATTTTCGGAAGGTTTTTTTGGCGTCATACCGGTCCTTCGCTATGCTCAGGATAAACCCAGCCGGTATCCAGACGTATTTGAATTTCCTGGATTCCGGGTCGCGCTAGCTATCGCCAGCTTGCCCGGAACGACAATGCATTTTTGTTGCGTATTTTGTTTCCAATAGAAAATGGGAAATCGAAATCGGCAATCGGATAATCGGAAATCCAAAATCGAAAATCCAAAATTGTTATGATTCAGCTCATCGATCTCACCAAGCGCTACGGTAAATTAGCAGCTCTGAACGGGCTCAACCTTGAAGTCCCCGCGGGGCAAATATTTGGCTTTCTTGGTCCCAATGGCGCAGGCAAGACCACGACGATCCGCGTGATGATGGGAATATTGAAAGCGACTTCGGGACGAGTGCTCCTCGACGGACACGACGTCGTCAGCGAAGCCCAAGCGGCCAAGGCGATCGCCGGGTTTATTCCGGATCGGCCGTTTATTTACGAGAAACTGACGGGCGGAGAATTTTTACGGTTCGTTGGGAAGCTGCATTGCATCGAGCCGGTAAAATTAAAGCAGCGCATCGCTGAGATGCTCGAGCACCTAGAACTGATCTCCTGGGAGCATGAGCTGGTCGAGGGCTACTCCCATGGCATGAAACAGCGGCTGGTGGTCTGCGCGGCATTGATTCACCGGCCGCGCATACTCGTCGTCGACGAGCCGATGGTCGGCATGGACCCGCGCGGCGCGCGCACGCTCAAAGATTTGTTTCGTGCGCTGGCCCAAGACGGGGTAACGATTTTTCTTTCGACCCACAGTATCGACACCGCCGAGGAGATCTGCGACCGGATCGGCATCATCGGCCAAGGCAAATTGATCGCTTGCGGCACCATGGCCGAGCTTCAGCGTCAAGTCGACGGCAATCACAGCAATCTCGAAAGCGTCTTTCTGGAGCTCACACGCGAGCAGATTGCACCACCGAGTTTATGAACACTGTAGTCTTGCTGCTTTCGCCGTTTTGGCTGTCCTGGAAAAACTCACTCGCTCATCGTAGCAGCTCATGGTCGCGCCGACTCGTGCTCGCGGCGCTCGCTGGCTGCTTTTGGCTGGGCACCTACTGGGTCATTCATCGCGTGCTTCGGTATTTCGAAACCGTCTACGAGCTCGGCCCCGCCTTGGCTTATCAGCTGCTGCTGATCATTCTGTTGACCTTTCTGTCTATGCTCTTGTTCAGCAATCTGGTGGCGTCCCTCTCGACGTTTTTCCTTGCACGCGATCTGGAGCTGCTTCATGCAACGCCGATCCCGCGCGAGAGTTTTTTCTTCGCCCGCTTGACACAAACGACGGTCAATTCGTCGTGGATGGTCCTGTTCTTCAGTGTGCCCATCTTCGCGGCCTACGGCTCGGTTTTCGGCGGCAGCTGGGCTCTTTATGTCTGGATTATCCTGATGATGCCGCTCTTTCTCGTGATTCCCGCAGCCATCGGCATTCTCATCACTCATTTCCTGGTTTATTTCCTGCCCGCAAAAAGAATTCGCGACGTGCTTTTCTTTATCGGCTTGATCGGTTTTGTCGTGGTTTATTTTCTCTTTCGCTTCTCCCAACCCGAACGGCTGGTCGAACCGGAATCCTTCGGCAATTTCATGCAGTTTTTAAGCGCCATGGAGACGCCGTCTTCGCCATTTCTGCCGAGCAGTTGGTCGGCAGAAATCCTCGCGGGGAGTTTGTTCAANCGCGAAACGGCCCAGGGTTTTTCCTTCGCTCTTCTAACGAGCTATGCGCTCTTTTTTCCGGTAGCAGCTTCATGGATCTCCGGCGTAATCTATTTCGATGGCTGGTCCAAGGCACAGGAAACGCGACAGGGTCGGCGCAATTTTGGCTGGTCCGATCGATTTCTGAACGGGCTGACGGGTCTGTTTCCCAGCAACATTGGCGCGATCATGGTCAAGGACATCAAGACGTTTACGCGCGACACCACGCAGTGGTCGCAGCTTTTTCTCCTGCTCGCGCTCATCGTAGTCTATTTGTACAATTTCAAAGTTTTGCCCCTGGAACGTTCGCCGATGCCCGCCGGAACTTTGCGCATCGTGGTTTCTTTTGCCAATCTCGCGCTCGCCGGCTTTGTGCTGAGCGCCGTGGCAGTCCGTTTTGCGTTTCCCGCCGTTAGCCTGGAAGGCAGAGCTTTCTGGATTTTGCAGAGCGCGCCGGTCTCGCTCAGAGCGTTGGTATGGAGCAAGTTTTGGTTGGTTTTTGTTCCGCTGCTCTTGCTCGGCGAATTACTCATCTTCTCGAGTAACTTTCTCCTTCATGTACCGTCATGGATGATGGTGATCTCTTTGATTACCGTCTTTTTAATGACCTTTGGCATCACTGCCATTGGCATCAGCCTCGGCGCGCTGTACCCTAACTTCAATTACGAGAATGCCGCCGAAATCCCGACGAGCTTCGGCGGCGCCATCGCAATGATTCTGAGCGTCGCGTTCATCGCGGTCGCGGTGATCCTCGAGGCCTGGCCGGTTTACCAATTGACGATCGCCTCCTTGCGCTATGCGAGGGTTACCGCACCGACGACGGGGGTGCTGGCACCGGCAATGATCGCTGTCGGCGTGCTCACGGCATCAGTCGTGATCGTTTCGTTACGCATAGGCATCAAACGCCTCGAGCAGTTAAGAGACTGAAACCTATTTGGGAGCAGCATGGAGCTCATTCACACACTGTATCAGCCCCCCGGTCCAGGACCATTTCCGACTCTGTTGACGCTGCATGGCCGCGGCGCCAACGCGTTCGATCTCTTAGGGCTCGCGCCCTATCTCTGCGGCGGGAGATTCATGGTCATTTGCCCACAGGCTCCGCTCGAAACGCCGATTGGACCGGAGAGCGTCGGCTACGCCTGGTATCCGATGAGCATGGGCGGTCCGCCCGATATCGATGCGATTTTGGCGTCGCGACGAAGGTTAGAGGTTTTTGTCGATCAATGCGCTCAATCGTACCCCATCGATCTGCAGAAATTCGGCATCGTCGGTTTCAGCCAGGGTGGTGTGATGGCTTACAGTCTCACGCTGCCAAATCCCCAGAGGTTCACGGCGCTCGCGGTGTTGAGCAGCTGGCTTCCAAAGGAGCTGCTGCCGCGCATTGAAATAAACGCCGCGGTCCAATCACTGCCGAGTTTGGTCCAGCACGGCACCGAAGATCCGACGATTCAAGTCGATCGCGCGAGAAGCTCGGTGGAAATACTGCGTCAATTGAAGGTGCCGCTAACTTATCGTGAATACGCCATGGGCCACGAAATCGGCTCGAAAAGCCTAGCCGATTTGTCAGCGTGGCTGGAAGAAAAGGTTCTTTCCGCTCGATAAAAAAAGGGGCGACCAACCGGTCGCCCCTACAATAAATCTCCCTTCCCCTCTTTTTCAAAGAGGGGTAAAAGCTGCGCGCGGAAAATTCCCCCTTTGAAAAAGGGAGATTCAGGGGGATTTGAATGCGATCTCAGCCGTTGCCACGTTGGGAGTTTTAAAAGAATTTCTGGTACACCACACTAGCGGCGCATGTAGCTCATGTCTTTCGCCATCGCCTCGAGCCGCGCGATGCGCTCTTCCATTGGCGGATGCGTGCTGAAAAGATTGGCGATCCCGCCGCCGCTTAGTGGATTGACAATGAACATNTGGGCGGTCGAGGTCGCNGTGGCATCGCTCACCTGCATCGGAATATTCTGNGCACCCATTTGGAGCTTGCGTAGCGCGCTCGCCAAGGCNAGCGGGTCGTGCGTTACCTTAGCGCCGCCTTCATCAGCCATATATTCGCGTGAGCGGGACACCGCCATCTGAATCAGCATAGCCGCGAGCGGTGCGACGATGATCATGAACAAGAGTCCAAAGATATTGCCGCCGCCCTCCTCGCGGTCGCGGCTGCCGCCCCCGAAGATCGCGGCCCATTGCGCCATGTGCGCCAGATAACTGATGGCGCCGGCGAGAGTAGCGGCGATACTGCTGACGAGAATATCGCGATGTTTTACGTGGCTGAGCTCGTGACCCAAAACGCCGGCGAGCTCGCGTCTGTCGAGAATCCGGCGAATTCCCTGGGTCACGGCAACCGCGGCATGTTCCGGATTGCGTCCAGTGGCAAAAGCGTTGGGAGTTTCCTCCGGAATGACATAAACCCGCGGCATCGGCAAACCGTCTTTGACCGTAAGCTCGCGCACGATGTCAAAGAGCTCCGGATCCTCGTTCTGCGAGATCTCTTGAGCGCCGTACATCCTGAGCACGATCTTGTCGCTAAACCAGTAGCTGAAGAAATTCATGACGCCGGCGAAAACCAAGGCTATGACGGCGCCGTTCGGCCCGCCGAACATCTGTCCGATCCAGACCACCAGCGCGGTTAACGCCGCCAGAAGAATCGTTGTACGTAAACGGTTCATATTCCCTCCGTTTAGCTATCCGTCATCCTAGGTAGCAAAAACCTTAAGTCAAGCTTTTTTCGCTTTTCTTAGGTATATACTTTCAAATGTGCGTACGCTTTCGGTCAAAAGCAAGGGTCCCGCAAGCCCACGAAAACCCTAAGAAGTCCTGCTCGACCCAATAGCGAAAGGAGGCTACAAATGCGTTTAGGCGTAGTATTTCCGCAAACTGAAATCGGCAGCGACCGCGTTGTGATAAAGGATTATGCCCAGGCGGCCGAAGAGCTCGGGTATAGTCACATTTTAGCCTACGATCACGTGATTGGCGCCAATCTCGCCAGCCGTCCCGGCTGGCAGCCACCCTACAGTCACTTGGACACCTTTCACGAGCCCTTTGTTCTGTATGGCTATCTCGCCGGACTCACTAAGACCATTGATCTCACCACCGGGATTATCATTCTGCCGCAGCGGCAAACGGTTCTGGTTGCAAAGCAGGCGGCGACCGTCGACGTTCTTAGCGGCGGTCGGCTCCGTTTCGGTATCGGCATCGGCTGGAATCCCGTGGAATACGAAGCTCTCGGTCAAGATTTCAAAAATCGCGGCCAGCGCTCTGAGGAACAGGTCGAATTATTGCGCCAGCTTTGGACCCGCGAGTTGGTGACGTTTCACGGCCGATGGCATACGGTCATCGACGCCGGCATCAATCCATTGCCCATCCAGCGCCCGATCCCGATCTGGTTCGGGGGTACGGACGACCGCGCGCTTCGGCGCCTGGCGAGACTCGGCGACGGCTGGTTCCCACTCATGAATCCCGATGATAAATGCCGAGCCGCCATCGAGAAAGTCCGGAGCTACGCTCGCGAGGCCGGCAGAGATCCCGAAAGGATCGGCATCGAAGGAAGAATTTCTCACGGCGCGGGCTCGGAAGAAGCTTGGCGCAAAGAGTTGCAGGCGTGGAAAGCTCTCGGCGCGACGCACGCGAGTTTCAATACGATGAAAGCCAATCTAGGTTCGCCGACTGCGCACATCGAAGCGATCCGCAGGTTTCACGCCGTGGCGGCGTCTGTATAAAAGTCGCTAGCCACTTATAGAAGCAATCCACGGAAAATTCTCCTTTTGAAAAAAGGATTCAGGCGCGAAGCGCAATTATTTTGTAACGGAATTTCTTGCAGGATGTTGCTTCTGAGTCTTGGAGGGCCGTCGAGCTTAGTTCTTTATTTATCTAGTTTTGATTCCCCTCTTTAAAAAAGAGGGATCAGGGGAGATTTTCTCACGTGCAGCGTAATCACATCCCCCTCAATCCCCCTTTGACAAAGGGGGAAGTTTGATCCCGCTCTTGCTGATGCATTTTCAAAGATCGCTTTGGACACAAGTGGGATTCAGGGGATGAGTGCTGGTACGCCAGACTAGTCTCCAATCGCCGCCGTTTGTTGTCGGTTTTTATCGAGCCATGTGCGAACGGCTTCGAAGGGCTCTCCGCCCTTGTCTACGGCCTTGCGTAAAGTCTCGATGGTACGCCCGAGATCCTGCCCACACGCATCGTAAAGCGATTCGAACAAGTCCAGGTCTTTGAGATAGACCATGTAGTGCATGAGCACGGCATTGTTCAGCGGCCGTTGGCCGAAGCCACGAAAGCTGTGGTTAGGGCGATCGGCGATCCGACGTTGCCACTCCTCTTTGCTGCGGGCAAAAACCTGCTCGCGCAATCGGATCTTGGCTTCGAGTGGAATTTTACGGCTGTAGAGGTCGCGCAGCGTGTGCGCCACCTCATCGATGAAGTGGCCGAAGTCACGTTCATCGTTCCAAATCTGCACCGCGCGCGCATATTGCGGACTCTCCGTGCCGAATCGAGTGCGAAAGAAATCAATGGCCGCGCGATGCCCGACGAAATTAGCCGAGCTTTCGTTAAAAGCCCCGGCGCCTTTTACATAGAGCGTGTTATGAAATAGTTCATGAAAAACGATCTCGGTTAAGATCGTTTTGTCGTAGCGAAGCAAGTGCGATAAAAGGGGGTCGTCGAACCATCCCAGAGTGCTGAACGCCGCCGAAGTGCGTAGTGTCGTATCGTATCCTTCGGATTTCAACCGCGCGATTTCGGCCTCTGCCTCCGGGCGCGAAAAGAAGCCTTTGTAGGGCACATTGCCGATAATGAGAAACCACCACGTATAGGGCTTGAGCTCGGTTTTGGGCGCCGCCATCACGATATAGGTTAAATCAGGCCGGTCTACCCGCGAGTAGCTCGAGTAGCTGCCGCCCACGTTGAATTTGAGCACATCGCGCGCGTATTTGCGCACAGCCAGCACGAGCTTGAGCTTTTCCTGAGCGTCTGCCTGCACGTCGGCTTTGTCGACGAAGTCGGTGATGGGCTCGCGGCGCCAGAGAATTTTTCCCTCCTCGTAAGCCGCCCGCAACACGTACAAAGGCGAACAGCCTGGCAGGATCGCTGCGATCACCACGCTCACCGCGGTGAGCCAGAAAAGTTGTTTGAGTCTTCGCCGCAGGAGAGAACCGACTCGGAAATGACGACTAAGAGGCCTCGGACACACAGCCATTCACGCCAGAAGCTTGGCCGGGAGATCAGGAGCCGCCAGCTTCAACTCCTCTCGCTCATATTGCAACTGATACAAACGATAATAGATGCCCTGCCGATCCATCAACTCGGCGTGGCTCCCCGTCTCGCGGACCTCGCCGTGATGCAGCACAATGATTCGGTCGGCATTGCGGATCGTCGATAGCCGGTGGGCAATCAGCAAACAAGTCCGATCGCGCATGACCTTTTCGAGAGCATCCTGGATCAACGCCTCGGTTTCCGTGTCGATACTTGAGGTCGCCTCATCCATCACCAAAATTTCCGGTTGGTAAACCAGCACGCGCGCCAGGGACAAAAGCTGGCGCTGCCCGCCGGAAAAGTTGCTGCCGCGCTCGCGCACTTGTGCCGCATAACCGTCCGGCAGCCGGCGGATAAAGCGATCGGCGTTGGCGATTTCAGCTGCCTCTCGAATCCGTTCCAGCGGAATCGACGGGTTTCCCAGAGCGAGATTGGCGCGCACGTCGCCCGAAAAAAGAAAAACATCCTGCAGCACCACACCGATGTGCCGTCGAAGCGCCCGCAAGTCCCAATCCCTGACATCGACACCGCTGACTTTGATCGAACCCTTCTGAATATCGTAAAGGCGATTGAGCAATTTGATCGTTGTCGTTTTGCCCGAGCCCGTGGCGCCCACCACGGCGACTTTCTCACCGGGCTCGATACGGAACGAGACATTCTTCAATATCGATTCTCCGGGCTTGTAGTGAAACCAAACCCGATCGAAGACCACCTCGCCACGGAATGGTTTCGGTACTTGCGGGATTCTCGGATTGGCAATATCGACCGGCGTGTCGAGCAGCTGAAAAATTCTTTCCGCTGACGCCATCGCTGATTGCATGACCGTGTATTTCTGACTGAAATCGCGAAGCGGAACGAAAAACCGATGAATATATTCGTTGAAGGCGACCAGCGTGCCGATGCCGATGATGCCGTGCAGCACCTCGCCCCCGCCGTACCAAAGCAGTAGACCGACGCTGACGGAACCCGCCGCTTCTACCATTGAATAGAGCCCGGCTTCATACAAATTGGACAAATGATAGGCATCGCGATGATCCGCGTTGAGGGCTTCGAATTCGCGGTAGGTTTTTTGTTCACGCGCGAATAGCTGGATCACGGCCATCCCCGAAATCGCTTCGCCCAGATAAGCGTTGATGCGGGCGATGCGCACCCGGATTTGCCGATAGGTGCGGCGCGCTTTGACGCGGAAAAAATTGATCGCCAGCGCCATGGGCGGGATCAGCGCGAGGGATACCAGCGCCAGCTCGATATCGAGGTAGAACATGATGCCGACGATCCAAATGACCATGACGAAATCGGACGCCAGCGTAATCACGCCTGCGGCGAACATCTCCTGCAGCACGTCGACATCGGTGGTCATGCGCGTTACCAGTCGGCCAACCGGATTGCGGTCGAAGTAGCTCGTCGGCAGCTTCTGCACATGAGAAAAAATCGCCACGCGCAAATCTGCGAGACAGCGCTGCGCCACCAGCATGGAAAAATAGTACTGGGCAAAAACCGTAATAGTTTCACCGATCAGTGCGGCCAAGAAAAGCAGCATGACGTTTTGCAAGCCCCAGAGGTCCTTGCTCGCGATGTACCGATCGATGCCCACTTTCATCAGATAAGGCTGCGCCAGGCCGAAGGCTTGCTGCAGCGGCAAAAGCAGCAGGCTCAAGAAAAAAAGCCGCTTATAGGGAATGATGAACTGCCACAAACGGCGGATCATACCGATATCGTAAGCTTTGCCGAGGACTTCTTCTTGTTCGATCGCTTCGGTCATCTAGATCTGTTCCAGCTCCTCGCTCAAACGCTGCTGTTGCCACAGCTCGGCATAGACGCCCCCGCGCCGGATCAGTTCCTCGTGATTGCCGCGCTCGATGATCGCTCCCTCGTCGAGGACCAGAATCTCGTCGGCTTCTCTGACCGCGGAAATTCGATGCGAGATGATCAGGCAGGTTTTTTCTTTCAGGATCGCACGCAGCCCGTGGAGAATCTCGGCCTCGGTCTGGGCATCGACACTGGAGAGGCAATCATCGAGAATCAGTACCGGCGGATCCATCACCAGCGCGCGCGCCAGTGTCGCCCGCTGTTTTTGACCCCCGGAAAGCGTCACGCCGCGCTCACCCACCACCGTGTTCAGCCCGAGAGGAAAAATCTCCAGATCGCGATCCAATCTCGCGATCGCTGTAGCCCGCGCCAGCTCTTCGGATGAACACTGTTCCTTGCCCAAGGCAAGATTGGCCTTGAGGGAGGTCGAAAACAGAAACGGCTCCTGGGGGACGTAGCCGATCAACCGGCGCAGATCACGCAGCGCGACCTTGCGGATGTCCTGTCCGTCCAGGAAAATTCCCCCGCTCGAAACATCAATCAGCCGGGGCACGAGCTGCGCCAGCGTGCTCTTGCCGGAACCGACTCGCCCCACCAACCCCACCGAGCGTCCCACTGGAAGTGTGAAATTGATCGCGGAGAGCGCGGTATTGCCGTTCCTTTGCCGCTCGTAAGCGAAGGAAACATCGCGAAACTCGATGCCGTCTTTGAGCGCATCGATTGCGACGGGCGATGGCGGGTCGGTGATCTCCGGCTTGACTTCGAGAATCTCTTCGAGCCGGCGCATGGCAGCGCGGCCGCGTTCGACCAAAGACAGCATCCAACCGAAAGCCGCCGTCGGCCAGGCGAGCACATTGAGATAGGCGATAAACGCGACGATGTCGGCTACCAAAAGATCGCCGCGCATGACTCGAATGCCGCCGTACCAGATCACGATCAACACCGTAAGCCCATTGATTCCCTGCATCACCGGATTCACGATGCCGCGCATCTTGGCCATTTCCATGCTTTTGACTTCGTAATCTTTGTTCAAGCCGATGAAGTGCTGGGTTTGAAACTCTTCCTGCGCGTAAGCTTTGACGACATGCATGCCGCTTAAGTTTTCCTGCACGTGGCTGCTCAAAACCGACATTTGTTGCTGCACTTCCAGCGAGCTTTTCATAATCCGGCCGCGAAAGCGGCGCGCCACGTAGATCAACAACGGAAACGGCGCCAAAGCGGCAAGGGTCATGCGCACATCCATCGAGAGCATCAACACCACCGCATAAACATAGTAAAGCGGCGCGTTGGCGAAATTGAGCACGCCCGGACCGAGCATCGTCCGGACCGCGGAGATATCGTTGATCACGCGCGACATCAGATCGCCGGTCCTTTGCGAGTGATAAAACGACAGTGGCAGTTTTTCTAAATGGGCGAATAGATCGTTGCGCAAATCGTACTCGACGTTGCGCCCGGCGTTGAAAATCAGCGCGCGCGAGTAGGTTCGGACAAACCCCTGCGCGATCGCGGCGGCGATGATCAACAGCACGTAATATCTCACGTCGCCAAGCGCGCCGCCGTGCTCGATGATTCGGATCGCCTCGCGGATCCACCAGGGAATCCACATGACCAAGGTGGCCGTGCCGAAAAGACACAGCCCGCCGAAGAGATAACGTCGCCAGTAACGCCAGAGGTATTGGGAAATGCGCCCCATGTAGAGATATTAGAATACTCTACGGCCTTGGCGGTCGCAACAAATGGTTGCCCAAGTGCCGTACCTACGAGCCTCGCTTGACAATGCGGCACTGCTCCCTAATAACCATGAGTGATGACCGCCACCACGCTTCAACGGCGCCATGCGCTGCGCAACATCGCCATCATCGCACACGTCGATCACGGTAAAACCACTTTGGTCGATGGCATGTTGCGACAAAGCGGAATTTTTCGCGCTAACGAGCAGGTTGCCGATCGGGTCATGGATTCAATGGATCTCGAACGCGAACGCGGCATCACGATCATGGCGAAGAACACCACGATCCACTACGGCGATGTCAAGATCAACATCGTCGATACGCCCGGCCATGCAGACTTCGGCGGCGAGGTCGAGCGCACCCTCGCAATGGTCGATGGCGTGATGTTGCTCGTGGATGCTTCGGAGGGGCCGCTGCCGCAAACACGGTTCGTTCTCAAAAAAGCGCTCGAGGCCAAGTTGCCGCCGATTGTCTGCATCAACAAAATCGACCGGCCCGACGCCCGGGTCGCCGCTGTACTGGACGAAATCTATGATCTTTTCATCGATCTCGATGCCACCGAGGAGCAACTCGATTTCCCCGTGGTTTATACCAACGCTCGCGCCGCCACCGCGACCCGCGACTTGAAACAATCCGGCGAAAATCTCAAACCGCTCTTCGATTTGATCGTGAATACGCTGCCCGGGCCCGCCTTCGATCCTACCGCCTCGACGCAATTTCAAGCGAACAATCTCGACTACAACGATTACGTCGGCCGGCTCGCCATCGGACGGTTAAAAAATGGCGCGCTTTCCATCGGCAATTACACCTTGTGTCGCAGCGATGGCGCACAACAGCCGGTAAAAGTAACGCAGGTTTTTGGCTGGCAAGGCTTGAAGCGGGTTGAGATCGAGGCCGCCGAAGCGGGCGACATTGTCGCCGTCGCCGGCATCGAAGATATCGGCATCGGCGATACCATCGCCGACCGCGACCGTCCTAAGCCACTGCCGCCGCTACGCATCGACGAACCGACGATCGCGATGGTCTTCAGCGCGAACAACTCGCCGTGGGCGGGACGAGAGGGCGATTTTGTCACGTCGCGTAAGCTGCGCGAGCGGCTTTTCCTCGAACAAAAGAAAAACGTCAGCCTGCGCATCACCGACATGGAGCAGCCCGACTCTTTTCAGGTTACCGGGCGCGGTGAATTTCAGCTCGCCATCATTATCGAGACCATGCGCCGTGAGGGGTATGAGCTAATGGTCTCCAAGCCGACCGTGGTCACGCGTGAAATCGATGGCAAGCTCCACGAGCCTCTGGAATTGTTGCTCATCGACATTCCGGAGGATTTCATCGGCGTGGTGTCGCAGCTGCTCGCCATGCGCAAAGGCAAGATGACGAAAATGATTCATGCCGGTTCGAGCCGCGTCCGACTGGAGTTCAGCGTGCCTTCGCGCGGCCTGATCGGCTTTCGCTCGCGCTTTCTCACGGACACCCGCGGCACTGGAATCATGAATGCCTTATTCGACGGCTGGGGAGCATGGCACGGCGCGATTCAAAGCCGCAGTAACGGCGCCATGGTATCGGATCGAGAAGGTCAAGTGACTCCGTACGCGGTCTTTCACCTCCAGGAGCGCGGCGTCATTTTTATACCGCCGGGCTCCCGGGTTTATGAAGGCATGGTGGTGGGCGAGTATTCGCGGGACGTCGATTTGAACGTAAACATCTGCCGCGAGAAGAAGTTGACCAATATTCGCGCCGCCGGTCGCGATGAGAACATCATCATAACGCCGCACCGTGAAATGGGGCTCGAAGAAGGCATCGAATGGATCGCCGATGACGAACTGGTGGAAGTTACACCGCAGTCGGTCCGACTCAGAAAAAAAATCTTGCGGCAAGCCGACCGGCCGAGACGCCGGCAAGAAGAACTAGAGAATTAAGCCCAGACTCGGCAACCAAGAGGGTTTTCTACACTCGCCCGAAGTTCGCCGGTTTTTGTCATTCAGGTAAACCGGAATCCGGGTTTTATATTTTCGCTACCGCCGCCGCGGGAGGCCGGCCGAGTGGGAGAATCAACGGTTATTTTCCGCCGGAGGCGGTGGTTTGTCGCAGAGATCCTTTTTGATAAACATCACGTCCAGCCCGGCCGACGGCGCGCGCACCTCGACCGCCGGCCGAGTGCCTGCATTGAACTCCTTAATTTCCGCGTCGTGCCCTGCGGCGCGTAACTTCTCCGCCAGCTGATGGGGGCTTTGAATATCGCTGTATTCTGGCCCCTTCTTGCTAAGGATCGACAGCGGCACACATTCGCCTTCTCTTCCAGCAAGCAACCACGGACCGGCGTCTTCCTTAGCCGACGGCGCCTTCTGCGCCTTCGTCCTTCCCCCTTGCGCGGCCTCGATGAATACAGGAGTGCCGATGAGCATCGGCATGATGATCAGTCCGAAAACATGTTGACTGATCGGATGGGGCATATTTCTGTCCCTAGCTGAATTATTCCGAATGGAGTGCGACTCGATTGCCTTCGCTGTCGATGACGATAGCGCGAAACCCGAAGGGCCCGATTGCGTGCTTCGATTTGATGACGCTGCCGGCATTCGCCGCGACTGCGGCCACTGCTTCGTCGAGACGGCCGCTGGCGTTCAAGTAGATCATGACTCCGTCCTTGCCGGGTTTTTCTTCCGCGCCCGTCAACAGGCACCCCCCGACTTCGCCATCGTTATGCGGCAAGATACCGACCGTCACGCCGGAAAAATCATGACGTTTCACGTCTTGACCGAGGACGGCGGAATAGAATTTTATCGCGCGGTCCAAATCGCGCACCGGAATATCGCACCACACTACCTGATTCGCCATCTTGCCCTCCTCCCTAAACGATAATTAAAAACCGCCGGCCACTCAACATCGCCAAAATTTTTTATCCCTGATCAGAGCCGTTCAGTAAACCAGCGCAGATAACCGCGGCGCGAATGGCGGCGCAGTCGCGTCTCCAACTGTTTCGTCGTCACACGAAACTTGAACGATTTCCGGCCATCGATGTATAAAACCGGGATCTCCTCGGCGAACTGCGCGCGCAGCTCTATCGATTGATCGATATCGATTTCGTCAATTTCGACCGGAATCTTTGCCGCAATCTCGTCAATCACCGCCTTCATCTCGGCGCAGAGGCAACAGTCCTTGCGCGAATACAGCGTCAATTTGGGCATCATTGAAGCGGTGCTTCCGTGGCCGGTTTGGCCGGTTCTTTTGTTTCGCTTTCGCCAAAGCCGATCATGTTTTTCGGAATTCCCAACACTCCCCAGAACCATTCCGACAGCGTTCCCAGAGGCGCAGGCGTAATCGTCGGTTCATCGATATGGCCGGTAATATGGAAACTCGCTACCAGGAACGAATTCTTGATCGCCGCGATGCTACGCCCGAGCAGCGGAATGTAACTGATGGCCGCATCGATGCCCGCGAACGGGCGCACCGCGACAACGAAATCGAGCTCGTCGTTGGGCACATCGATTTTGCCGGCGCCGGTCATGCGTAGGTCGCTGCTATCGACAATCAGGTTATCCGTGATGTAGGTCCCGTTGCTGACTTTGAAGTCGGCGGTAATTGCGCGAAAGCGGATCCCTTGTTTGGCGAGGTCCGGCATTTGGAACGTGAACCAGCGGGAAAGGTCGAGAAGATTCAGCAACTGCACCAGAATGCGCATCCGATTGATCGTTCCGTCTTCGATCCTCAGGTTGAACGCGCCATTTAAATTTTGCTTGCGTTCGGTGTCGTTTTTTCCGACGGTTTCCAACTTGCCGTTGAGCCTCACTTTACCGCTCATTTCAGTAGTGGTGATGTTGAACCAGTTAAGGAACGACTGAATCGGCACGCCGTCGATCTTCGGATCGGCAACCAGCGCAAGCGTATCGGGCTTATCGAAAATCGTCGTCACCCCCTGGATCTCACCTCCCGCGGAGCGCGCTCTCAGATTCGTGAGCCGCCAAACCCGATGATCGATTGCCGCGCTCGTGGTCAAGTCGCTGAACTCAAAGTTTTTGATCCGGCCTTTATTGAGAGTGATTTTGCCATCGGCCAGGAGAGTCGCGTAAAAATCGCTCAATTCGGGATCGATCTGCGAAATCAAGTAAGTGATATCGAGATTGGGCGCCGCGAAGTCAAACAAAAGCTGCGGGTTCTGCCGATAGCGCCAGCGCCCGGTGGCGCTCACGGGAAAGCCCACCAGAGAGGCAGTCAGTTTTTGGAAATCGATACCGCTTTCGTCTATGCTGATCCTGCCGCTCAGTGCCCGCAGCGGCTGAAGCAGAGGCTTAAGTCGGATCTGCACGTTGAGCAGATCCAGAGTTCCCGTCAATTTTCGCTGCGCTTCGTTTGTCAACGAACCCGTATAGTGGATCGCTCCGCGCACGATCCCGGTATCGCGCGGGCTGCCCGTATCGAGCAATAGGCTCGTGAGCACTCCCGCACGAACTCCGCCTGATTCAACAGCCAAATCAAAGCTGGCGGCATCAGTGTTGTAGTCCTTGAGTGCAATTTGGGCTTGGATTGGCGACCCGTTGAGTTGCGCGCGAATTTTTTCGGCGCTGAGATCTTTCGAGTTAAAAGCGAGATCTCCTTGCACATTGTTTAGCGCATACTCGTTGTAGCGCGCCCGCACGTTCTCGAGGGTCATTTTTCCTTCGAATTGCCAAGGCTGAGAGCTTGGCCGTTTGAGACTGACCTCGATTCTTGACCGGCCGCTAAGCTCCTCCAGAGAAGCTAAAAACGTGGCCAATTGCGGTGCGAGTTCCTGTCCGGTTAGCTGAGTTTTCAATTCGGCGAGATTGACATCGGCGCTTGTGTAAAGCTCGAGCTTCCCTCCGTCGGCAGACGCTAGATCATAACTTCCGTCCAACCCGGTGAACCGGCTGTCGCCGTAAGCGCCTCTAAAACCCTGTAATCTGAGTACGCGATTGGCAAGAAGGATCCGTCCTGTCAATGTGCGCAGGGCGAGGCCATTATCGACGGGTAGTTTGCCCGACACATCGCGCAGCTCCGTCTCGACCGAAAAACCCATTGGCACGGCGCCACGTGCGAGCTCGCGAAGCTCGGTTAAGGTCGCATCAAGGGACGCTTTTTTGATTTCGAACTGCCCGCTCTGCACCGCGCTTGCCACCCGCTCAACCCAAGCGGACCCCAAGAGCTTTAGCGGCAAGTAGGTCCGCAGCACCGAAACTGGCGTAGGGAGCGTCGACAAACTCAAACGCACGCGCGGATCGCTCGTTGCCGTACCGCTGACCTCCCCCTTCAATGAAAAACGCAAGTCGGGCGTGAGAAAATCCACACGCTGGAGACGCCACAGAGCCGGGCTGCGCTCGACATCAAAAGTTATTCTTCCCTCGGAGCGCTCAAGCGCGCCTGCGAAGATCGACGGCGCATCGATCGAGAGTTGCTTGAATTCAACATCGCCGCTTGCACGAAGTTGCTGCAGCGAATCGCCTTCGATATGCATGCGCTCGGCAATATGCCCGCTGATCGTCCGGATCGGCGTCTCGGGCGCCAGCAGGTCTTTCACCAGGGCGGCTGGCACATCCACCACCTCGATGTCCGCATTCCATCGTCCTTGTCGGAGATCCAGAGTTTCTCGCGGCAGGACCACATAGCCGCGCGAGCTGACGTTCATTTTCGCGCCGTCATTAACCACGAGTGTCTTTAGATCAAATCGCAGCGCGAGCCCACGAAACTCCTGCTGTCCCGTTTTTAAAAAGGTTTGAAAATACTGCCGAAGCTGTTGGCCACGCACTCGTTGCACTTCAATACGGCCATTGATGAGCTGCCATTTGCGTTCACTGGCGGAAGATGCCGCTCTCCACTCGAAATTGGCGCCGTCGACGACAAGTGAGCGCAGATCGAAACTGAAATCGTTCGAACCTTGTTTGAAGAACGGCACGTTCAGCAGCTTGTCAACCAACGGAATGCGCCCGGTGCCATCCCGGACGAGGTGCGCTGTGGGTCGAGTTAAATGAAGTTCGTAAAAGATCACCTGCCGTTGCAGCAATGGTCGAAGCGCAACTCGTGCTGTCACACGCTCAGCAGTAAGCGCCGGCACGGCCGCGCCACGTTCGCTCAGGGCCACATCGCGAAAGACAATTCCCGTGATCCAGCCGATCTCCAGATCTGCTCCGCCGAGCTGAACTTTCAGTTCGGTCTGTTTCTCGATTTCATCGATAAGAAACCGGCGCACCTCGCCGATCCGCACCAGATGATAGAAGGCCAGAGAAGCAACGACGAAGAAAAGCACCAGCGTTGCGCTGAGGAATCCGAGAAGCTTGAGAGCTTTTCTCATGCGGAGAATGACGTGTCGAATGACAGCCGCAGTACTGATCTTGGCCGGCAGAAAGACGTTGTCATGCTAGAGGAACTTTTTTAACGGCGCAAGCGACGACAACACGGACGTTTTTCCAAAGCACCAAGCGTAAGAGGCCATCATTTCACAATTGGCGATAATATTGATAAGTATCAACGTCAATTCTCGTGGCCACTTCGGAAACCGCTTCACTCAAACACATCGTCTTTGGCAAACCCAAAGACCCACTCGATCCCCGGGTCTTTCACCAAATTTCGCTCGTCGCTTTTTTGGCCTGGGTCGGTTTGGGAGCGGACGGTTTGAGCTCGTCCGCCTATGGTCCCGAAGAAGCTTATCTGGCACTGGGCCAGTATTTTTATCTTGCTCTGCCGCTGGCCTTGCTCATGGCCGTCACGGTGTTCGTCATCTCGGCGAGCTACGCCCAGATCATCGAGCTCTTTCCCACCGGAGGCGGCGGCTATCTCGTCGCCTCGAAGCTGCTCGGCCCAAAATCCGGCTTGGTCGCCGGCTCGGCGTTAGTCGTGGATTACATGCTGACCATCACGATCTCCATCGCGAGCAGCGCGGATGCGCTGTTCAGCTTTTTGCCCATCGAATTGCAGCCGCTCAAAATCTTCACCCAAATCGCTCTGATCTTCGCGCTGATCTTTTTAAATCTTCGCGGCGTCAAAGAATCGGTTTTGTTTCTGCTGCCGATTTTTCTGTTGTTCATCGTCATGCACGCGTTCGGGATCGCGCTCGGCATCGGCGAACACGTGGGAAACTTACCGGGCGTGGTCGCCAAATCTTACACTGAAATGACGCGCGACTTTCAAAGCTTGGGCATTCTCGCGACATTAGGCATATTGCTCCATGCCTACAGTCTCGGCGGCGGCACTTATACAGGCATCGAGGCCGTCAGCAACGGGCTCCAGATCCTGCGCGAGCCGCGCGTTGTAACCGGCAAACGCACGATGCTTTACATGGCGACTTCGCTCGCATTTACCGCCAGCGGCATCTTGCTTTGCTATCTGTTGAACCAGGTGAAGCAAGAGCCGGCGCGGACGTTGAACGCGAGTCTGTTTTCCGGAATTTTTAGCGGCCTGTTCGGCGCCGATTCTGGGATCACGGCTTCATTGGTCATTGTGATCCTCCTGACCGAAGCCGCCTTGCTGGTCGTCGCCGCGCAAGCTGGCTTTCTCGATGGACCGCGCGTGCTCTCGAACATGTCGCTGGATTCCTGGACGCCTCACCGACTGTCTCATTTGAGCGATCAGCTGGTGACCCGCAACGGCATCTGGTTTATGGGTTTGGCTTCCCTCGGATTTCTCGTCTACAGCCATGGTGACGTACGACTTCTGGTAGTGATGTATAGCATCAACGTGTTCTTGACGTTCACGCTGTCACAGCTGGGCATGTGCCGGCACTGGTGGCAAGTGCGCAGCTCCGAGCGCGCCTGGGTTCGCAGATTTTTAATCAATGGCGTCGGTCTTTTGCTGACAGGAATCATTCTTTTTGTCACCACCACGACGAAATTTGCCGAAGGCGGCTGGGTGACCTTGCTGGTCACTTTGTTGTTTGTGCTTGGCTGCCAATATATTCGCTCGCACTACGATCGGGTGAATACCGCGCTCCAGAGCCTCGACGATACGCTGCTCACGCTTCCGTTTCAGCCCGACTTGAGTAAACCCGTGCCGCAAAAAAATCCCGGCGCTCCCACGGCAGCGCTGATCGTTCGAGATTTCGACGGCATCTCGGTGCACACCTTGCTCAATATTCAGCGGCTATTTCCGAATTATTTCAAAAATATTGTGTTCATTTCCGTAGGCGTCATTGACACTGGCCAATTCAAAGGTCACACTGAAGTAGAAGGGCTCAAAAAGAAAACCGAGGAGGCACTTAAGAGCTTTGTCGAGTACGCGAACTGCTTAGGGTGGTATGCAGAATACCGCTATGCCTTGGGGGTGGATCTCATCGCCGAACTAGAAGCGCTTTGTAATTCAGTGGCTAAGGAGTTTGCGCGCGTTGTCTTTTTTAGCGGCCAGCTGGTTTTTGAAAAGGAAAATGTCTTCACGCGCGTGCTCCACAATCACACCCCTTACACGCTTCAACAGCGGCTGCAATTTGCCGGACGCGACATGATGATATTGCCGATCCGCGTTTTCGCCCAAGCATAACGCTGCGCTCGTTCGTTGCGCCGCGTATTCTGCTTTGTTCTGATCTCTCGTTCGACCGCACGAAGCGTTTTCTTGCCTTGACAGCCTGGGGTGAAGTTGTTACATAGAACGAAATTTTCACCTGGGATTGGCACACAAAGCGGGGGAATTATGTTGGACAAAGAAGACGAGTTGCTCAACAGCAAACAGGTTGCGACGATCTTGGATATGAGCCCGGACACCGTCAATGAATTCGCCCGGAAGAATATTTTGCCGGCGTTCAAAAAGGGAAAACAGTGGCGTTTCCGGCGGCGAGACGTTTCGGTTTTCTACAGTAAGCAGCCAAAAAATATTCGTGATGCTTAATCTCAGGAGGCCTTAGTGGGAAAAATGGCAGATATCGAGGCACACGAGAGCAAGCTCTACTCGGAGCTGGCCCCGGTTTACGACAAAGTCTTCGGCAAAATCTTTTACAATCGGCTGGAACGCGTCATCGAGGACCTCGATATACCGGCGGGGGCGAAGGTCTTAGAAGTGGGCGCTGGAACCGGAACCTCATTTCCCGCCTACCCGACCCACTGCAGTATCACCGGCGTCGATCTCGCGCCGGATATGCTGGCGCGCGCGCAGCGAAAAATTGAGGAAAACGGCTGGTCCCATTTCAAGCTGATGGAGATGAACGCGCTCGATTTAAAATTCCCGGACAACACTTTCGATTATGTGATGGCGTTTCACGTCGTAACGGTGGTGCCGGATCCCGTGCGCATGATTGCGGAAGCCAAACGGGTATGCAGACCCGGGGGCAGAATCGTCGTGGTCAACCACTTCACGAGCGAGATACCGCTTCTAGGCGCGTTCACTGAAGCGTTGGATCCGGTGACCCGCTGGTTGGGCTGGCGCACCGATTTGAAGCTCAAGCCGTTCGTCGAAACCAGCAATCTCAAGGTCGAGAAGATCTATAAATTGAGCAAGACTTCGCTCTACACGGTGCTGCTCTATCGAAAAGAGAAGCAGTCCTTTCAGACGACTCGCGAGCTTTAACGGCTCGCGCGGTCAACCGGATTTTCCGCTCGATCACGAGCGGCACAGATAAATTATTGGAACGATAACTGGACGGGAAACGTTAGCACTTGCGGAATTGGGGGTGTGCTAACGGGGCAAGTCTTTGGAACCTTCCTTTTTGGTTTCCTTGCTCGCCTCTTCTTCTTCGCTGCCGGTTACACCTTTTTTGAAATCGCGGATCGCCTTCCCTAGCCCGCTGCCGATCTGCGGCAGTTTGCTCGGACCGAAAATCACCAGCGCGATCACCAAAATCACCATCAGTTCAGGCACGCCGAGTCCAAACATGAATCCTCCTAACCTTTACGCTTCAACCCGAAGAATACCGCGTTATCACCACGTTGCACAAGCAACAGGATACGCTCCCCACGCCTGCCCTGTCGGGTAGCGCGCTCAAAATCCTTCACATTGGTAATCGCCCTCTGGTTTACTTCTCGAATCACGTCGGCCGGCTCAATACCAGCTAAGTCTGCGGGACTGTCCGGCTGAACCTCGAGCACCAGTACGCCTCGCGTCGAAGCGAGACCCAAGCGGCGCGCCGCTTCAGGCGTGATCCGCTGGACACGCAAACCAAGTCCGTCGTCCCGGCTTTCGAGCTGTTGATTGGGATCATCTTCCGGCAATTCGCCGATTTTCACCGGAATCATTTGCTCTTTTTTCTCGCGCAGAATTTTCATGGTAATGCGCTGGCCAGGCGGAGTCTCGGCGATGATCGCGGGAAAGTCATGGCTTTTGGGCACAGGCTTGCCGTTGAACTCGACAATAATGTCGCCGGTCTTGACGCCGCTCTCGGCCGCCGGACTGTTTTCCGTAACTTCGGTCACCAGAGCCATTTCCGTGTGGCCGCGCGGCAAGCCGAGCGACAGCGCGGTTCCTGGCGTGATGTCCTGCGCGCGCACTCCGAGCCAACCGCGTACCACACGGCCGTTCTTACGCAACTGCTCGATGACTTTTTTGGCGAGCTCGATGGGAATCGCGAAGCCGATGCCGACGTTGCCGCCGGATTGGCTGAAAATTGCGCTGTTGACGCCGACCACTTCTCCGAGAGCATTGATCAACGGACCGCCGCTGTTTCCTGGATTGATCGAGGCGTCGGTCTGAATAAAGTTGTCGTACGGCCCGGCGCCAATCACCCGGCCCTTCGCGCTCACGATGCCCGCAGTAACCGTGTGTTCGAGGCCGAACGGATTGCCGATCGCCATCACCCAGTCACCGACTTCGAGCGCGACAGATGCGCCAAGCTTCGCGAACGGCAGATTACCGTTGGGTTTTCTAATCTTGATCAGCGCCAAGTCGGTGCGCTCGTCTTTGCCGACGAGGCGCGCCTCGTGCTCGCTTTGGTCGGCGAGTTTGACTTTGATCGTGTCTGCGTAGCGGACCACATGATAATTGGTCAAAATTTCGCCGTCCTTGTTGATCAGGATACCTGAGCCGAGACTCCGAAGATTGTTCTCGCGCGATGTCGATTCACCAAAGAAACGGCTGAAGAACTCCTCGATCGGATCATTCGAGGAACGAGAAGAACGCTGGAGCGCAGTGGCAATGTTGACCACCGCCGGCATAGTTTTCTTGGCGATTGCCGCAAATGAGGGCGGACGCGCGCCGTCGAGCGCGAACGCCGCCGCAGAGCTCCTGCTAGTCGCAAACCCGATGAACAAGCTTGCCCAGAGGGTCAGCCTGAGCCATCTCGCTAGCCGCGGCTGAATGCTTTCGCATCTGTCGATTTTACTGTGTCTCACCGAGGATCCCCGCGCCATACCCTAGCAAATTTCTGCCAGCGATTTAAACCTGACCGAATCAGGCATGCGGCAATTGCAAATTGACCTCCTTGCCGTTATGAAAAGTGATCTTTTGCTGTTCGCTCATGAAACCCGCGCCCATTGACTACGATATCGTTCGCGAGATGCTGCGCACCGCCACGCCGGATCGCATCCTAAGGTTCATCGGCAAAAGCCATCCCGCCGACATCGCGCTCTTGTTCAAGGGACTGCAGCCCTTCGAGGTGCGACAGCTCTTTGACATCCTGTTCTCCTCGCGGCGCGCCGACAAAACGCTGAAGGAGCTGCCGCCGGAGCTTTTGCCGGATATTCTCGAACTGATTGACGACGAGAAAATCGGGCGGCTCATCGTTCGAGCCGATCCCGATGATGCGGTGACGTTCATCGATAGTCTACCCGACAATCGCCGCGAAAAAATTCTCGCGCTCCTCGATCCCGAGCGTCAGGCAGCGGTCCGTGAGCTGATCAATTATCCCGAAGGCACTGTCGGCAGAATCATGACGACCGATTTTATGGCGCTTCCCCCCGACACCACCGCTCAAGGCGCCATCGACAAAATTCGCGAGCGGGGCGAACTGGAATCGTTTTTTTACCTTTACGTCGTCGATGAACCGGGCAAACTGGTGGGCGTCGTGCCAATCCGCAATCTCGTGATCGCACCGCGCGACCGTAAGCTCTCGGACATGATGATTGCCGATCCCGTCAAAGCCAATGTGTTCATGGATCAGGAAGAAGCCGCCCGCTTGGTTTCGCGCTATGAACTTTTGGCGTTGCCGATCATCGATGAAGCGGGCCGCCTGGAAGGAATTATTACGGTCGATGACGTTATCGACATCATTAACGAGGAAAGCACCGAAGATATGTACAAGATGGCCGGGTTAGCCGAAGAGGATCGTGTGTTCACGCCGATTTCGCGGTCGGTAAAAAAACGTCTGCCGTGGACACTCTTGAATCTGGTGACCGCCAGCCTTGCTGCCTCGGTGGTGGGCTTTTTTGAAGGGACCTTGCACGAAATTCTCGCCCTCGTCACGTTCATGCCTGTAATTGCCGGCGTCGGCGGTAACGGCGCGACGCAAACGGCGACAGTCATTATCCGCGCCATCGCCTTAGGCGAGTTGGAATTCGCCTCTGCCTGGAAAGCGATCGTGAAGCAAGTTTCGGTAAACATCTGCATCGCGCTTGCGGCTGGCGCCCTGATCGCATTGGCCGCTATTTTGTGGAAAGGCAACCCGTTTCTCGGCGCGGTGCTCGCCAGCGCGATGATTTTCAATCTGGGATTGATGGCGGGATTGGCGGGCGCGGTCATTCCGCTCCTGTTAAAAGCGCTGAAATTCGATCCGGCCCTCGGCGCCGGCATAATCGTCACAGGGCTGACCGATGCCTTTGGATTCCTATCGTTTCTCGGTCTCGCAACTTTTTTCCGTCAATACCTCGTTAGCTAGCGCGCGCATCCTCGAGCGCTTCTGCCTCGGGCTTGGCGCTTTGTTGGAAGAGATAGATAACTCCGCCGATCAGGCTGTCGCAGGCGACGACCAAAAAGAGCAATATTCCGAAGGCGATCGCCTTTTCAGTGCCGATCCCGATGGCGGACAAAAGCACGACATACCCGCCCTCGCGTAAACCGAGGCCGTTTAGACTGATCGGGATCGCTGCAAAAGTTCCCACCAATGGATAGACAATGAGCGCGAAGGAAAACGGCACATTCAAATCGAGCGCGCGGCCCATCACCACATGCATCCATGCCTGCACCAGATGAATCGCCAGTGAGAGAAGCGTGGCGTTAACGAGCGCTCGCCAATGTTTTCGGTACGCGCTGAACGCAAGCCGCAGCTTGACAATAAATTGATGAGTGTCGGTGGGCAGCAGGCGACGCACGAGTGGAGTGATCAGTGCGCCGACGAGCAAACCGAGCGACAGGAGAAAGGTCGCGACCCGCGCCGTATGGGGTACGGCATAATAGGGAAAGAGCAACAACCCGGCGGCGCCCAGCCAGACGAGTACAACCATGCCGATCGCCCGATCCATAAGAACCGACATTGTGGCATGCATCGTGGTCACCGATCGACCTTTCATCCGTGCGTTTTCATCGCGCACGAGATAATAAACCCGGCTCACGTCGCCGCCCACGGTGCCGGGCGCGAAAAGATTGAAAAACATACCGATGAAATAGTAACGGACCATATCCTTGAATGGCGTTTTAACGCCCAGTGGCCGCGCCAACACCGTCCAGCGAATCGCGCTGACCGCTTGTGTTGCCAGGTAAACCAGAAGCGCTATCGCGATATAGGAAAACTTCGCGGTCGCGAAGGTTTGCAGAAACCGTTCAATGTGAATGCGCGCGAGAAAATATCCCAGCAGGCCGACGCTGACCAGCAGTTTTAAAAGCAGAACCAGAATCGGCTTGGCTTTCTTCATCCGTCCAGCAGCGGGTTAATAAGAATTTGCGAGTCATCTCTGGCGAGACCGTCCACCATTACTTTTCGACCCACCACATGAAGCCGGCCTTCGGCATAAAGTTGGATCGCGCGCGGATAAATTCGGTGTTCCTGCTCGAGAATTCTTTCCGCCAATTGCTCCTCGGTATCGTCGGGGAAGACCGGAACGACCGCTTGAATGATGATCGGGCCTTCGTCGCATTCTTCATTGACGAAGTGGACGGTACACCCCGAGAAGCGTACGCCGTGCTCCAGCGTCTTTTTTTGCACGTGCAATCCGGGAAAGGACGGCAACAATGCCGGATGAATGTTCATGATCCGGTTCGAGAAAGCCGTTACCAAGACCGGTGAGAGCAGGCGCATGAATCCCGCGAGCGCAACCAGTTGCACACCGCGCGCGCGCAGCAGGTCAACAACGGCGTGATCGTAAGCTTCGCGGTCGGGAAACGACTTGTGATCGAGTAGTTCGGTCGGAATGCCATGGTTTTTTGCCCGAACCAGGCCAAAGGCATCGGCTCGATTGCTCAAGACAACTTGAATTGTGGCGTCAAGCTTCTTGGCCGCGATCGCATCGATCATCGACTGCAAGTTCGTGCCGCTGCCGGAAATGAGCACGGCGATCGGAAGTTTCTCTGCCATCGGGCGTTGTTAGGAGCGGATGATCGCGCTCCGGGTTCCTTTGCGTATTTCACCAATCACATAACAGCGCTCGCCGAGTTTCCTGACCGACTGCAGCACTCGATCGGTGTGCTTTTTACCGACAATAAAAATCATACCGAGCCCATTGTTGAAAGTACGATCCATTTCATCTGGAGCGATCGCGCCGATTTTCTGAGTCATCGTGAACACCGCGGGCACCGGCCAGCTCTGCCGGTCGATCACTGCGCGACACCTGGGAGGCAACACCCGAGGCAAATTACCACTAATCCCGCCACCGGTAATATGCGCCGCACCTTTGATCGGGAACTTGTTGAAGAGCATACGAGTGATGTTTGCATAGATTCGCGTCGGTTCGAGCAACTCTTCCGCCAGCGTGCGGCCGAACTCCGGAATCCACTGGTTCATCTTGAAACCGGATCGTTCCAAAAGCACTTTGCGTGCCAGCGAGTAGCCATTACTATGGAGTCCCGAAGACGGCAGACCGATCAAAACATCTCCTGGAACGATTTTGTTCGGATCAATCATTTTCCGCCTTTCCAAGACGCCGACAACAAACCCCGCAAGATCGTACTCGCCGTCGGCAAAATCACCGGGATGTTCGGCGGTTTCTCCGCCAATCAACGCACAACCGGCCGCGCGGCAACCTGCGGCAATCCCCCGCACCACCGCTTCGGCAACTTTGACGTCGAGCTTGCCACAGACAAAATAGTCCAGAAAAAAAAGCGGCGCCGCTCCTTGGGTCAAAATATCATTGACGCCCATAGCCACGAGATCGATTCCCACCGTGTCATGAATCCCGGTCATGAATGCAATCTTGAGTTTGGTGCCGACGCCATCAGTGGATGAAACCAGGATTGGATCGCGATATCCTGTCGACTTGAGATCGAACAGCGCGCTGAAGCCGCCGACACCGGCCAATACCCCGGCTGTTTTCGTTTTTTTTGCGATCGGTGCGATACGGCGCACCAGCGCGTCACCGGCTTCGATACTGACGCCGGCTTCGGCGTAGGTTAATCCTTTGCTTGCCATTGAATGATCGGTGTGAAGAGACAGATCTAGAATGATAGCGCACGTCGGCGGCGAATTCACATGGTCGAGCCCACCGAATTCGACGCGCCCCGCGCTGCGAGTAGTGCACGGATTTTCAGCGCATAACCGCCAAATTTCTGATCTGTCATCATTTCCATGCTTCTCGGGCGCGGCAAATTGATGGCAATTTGTTCTAACAGCCGGCCCGGCCGCGCGGACATGACGAACACCACATCGGAGAGAAACACCGCTTCNTGTATGCTGTGGGTGACGAACAGNACNGTTTTTTTTCGCTCTTCCCAGATGCGCAGGAGCTCCATATCGAGCTCATCACGAGTCATCGCGTCCAGTGCGCCGAACGGCTCGTCCATTAATAGAAGCTGCGGATCGGTCACCAAAGCGCGGCAAAGCGAAACCCTCTGCTGCATGCCGCCCGAGAGCTGGTGCGGGTACATTTCATCGAAACCTTCCAGACCCACCAGTTTGATCAGGGCTCTTGTGCGTTCCGTGTGGCTGGGAATATCGAGCCTGGCGAATTCAACCGGCAGTAGGATATTGCCGATCACCGAGCGCCATTTGAGTAGGATCGGCGCCTGAAACACCATTCCGACGTTTTCCAGCGGCGCACGCACCGGTTCGCCGTGGACGGTGACGGTTCCTGATGAGGGCGCCAGCAAACCCGAAACAATTTTGAGCAGAGTGCTTTTGCCACAACCGCTCGGTCCAACGATTGAAACGAAATTTCCCGCTTGAACCTCGAAGCCCACATGATCGAGCGCCGTCACGGTTGTTCCGCCGCTCGTAAAAACGCGGGAAACGTCTCTGACGGCAATCAGCGGCGACACTGGGAAGCCTTGGGAAGCGTGCTTTCGTTATCGCCGGATGACCTGATTGGTATAAACTTCCTTCGATGCAACCTTGCGCGCGACGTCGAAGTAATCGTTGACGATCTTCACCGTTTTGTCCATGATCTCCGGCTTCATGTAACCAATAGCGACGTTTGCCGATTCTGGCGGCAAAAACACTTCGGTGAGGGCGTTTTTGAGCTGCACTGTGGTGAGCGTCGGCTCGAGTTCGGGTTTGTGTTTGAGCAAAATCTTGAGCGATTCTTCCTGATGATCGCGCGCGTAGCGAAGACCTTCCAGGGTCGCTTCGACGTAGGCCCGGACGAAATCCGGCCGTTTTTTGACGTCGTCATCCTTAGCGATCAGACCTGTGCCGTAAATATCCAGCCCGGTATCCTTCATGAACACCCGCGAAAGCTTGACGCCGACCTTCGCCGCCGCTTGTTCGGCGATCTCATCGTTGGAGGCGCGATACATCACGATGAAGTCCGCTTTCTTCGTCACCATCGCCGCCGGCTGAATCGGCGCTGCAGTCTCTTGGATCTTGATCGACTTGAAATCGATCTTGTTGATGCGGCAGTAAGCCGGCATGAGATACCATTGGGCTTGGCCGGGGCTGATTGCCCACGATTTTCCGGCAAGATCTTGAATGCCCTTGATCGTCCCGTCGTCGCGCCAGAGAATCGTGGCGGGCACATAGCCAAACTGTCCGACCACCTGTACCGGCGTGCCGCGCGATTTAGCGACGATCGAGGTGCCGATGTCGGCAAATCCAAAATCGGCGCCGCCCGAGGCAATCGTGCGCACCGTGTCCGCCGAGCCAGTGCTCGCTTGAATCGTCACATTCAAGCCGCGCTTGGCGTAGAAGCCTTTTTCCAGGGCGACGTACCAGGGTGCGTGCTTTCCACCGACAATGAAATCCAAGCGAATGGTGGCGGGCGTCAGCTCGGCAGGTAGCACTGTCGCCGCTTGGCTGAAAAGCAGAAGGACACTAACGATGATCACGTAACCTAAGCTGCCGGACCGCTCAGTGATGAATCGCATGAATTCCTCCTGCTGCACTAAAAAGATCCTTCGACTTCCCGCACGCCGGCGCTCCACGGCGCCATTTTGCGCTGAAGGACTTCAGCCAGCCAAAACAGGCCAAGGGACAATACCGCCAAAATCAGCAAAATCACCAGCGCAAATGCCGTGTCTAGATTATAGTTCGCCTGGAGCACCAAATACCCGAGCCCCTCGTTAGCGGCCACGAACTCGGCGACGATGGCGCCGGTCACCGACAACACGATCGCTACCTTGATCCCGGCAAACAAATAAGGAATGGAGTTGGGCAAGCGAATCTTTTGAAAAACGTCGAATTCGGAGGCGCGATTGATCCGCGCCAGCTCCAACAGCTCAGGCTCGATTTCCTTCAGCCCGACCACTGTGTTGACCACGATGGGAAAAAAAGCGACGAGAAACGCGATCGCAATTTTCGACAACAATCCATAGCCCACCCAGATCACCATCAGTGGAGCAAAGGCGCTTTTCGGCATGGCGTAAAGGATTACGATCAGCGGATAAATTGTATTCTGCAGATGGCGCGAGTACACGACCGCAATCGCGAAACCGACGCCGAGCACGAGAGACAGAATGAAACCGCCGAAGGCTTCGATGAAAGTAATGAAGGCATGGTTGCCGAGAATCGGCAGCTTTTTGAAAAACGCGATCCAGAGATCACGCGGCGGCGGGAGAATAAAAGTCGGAACTTTAATGACCTCGACTAAAATCTCCCAGAGCAGCAGCAGTACCGCGAAAAAGACCACGGGCTCCGCAACATTCTTCCACGAAGATTTCACAGGCGCACTCCGCGCCGACGTTAGAGGAAAGCATCGGTGCTGTCAAGAAAACTGTCCAGGCACATGTTTGTGGAAATTTCCTCGCCGACCTGCCTGTTTTTGAAACTTCGCCCGATCTGTCAGTTCGAGCCCGTTCGACCTCGCTCCGGGCAAACTCGCGCGAGAAATCCCTCTTCGTATTCAACGAATGACTCTTTCGCGAATTGCGACACGCTCTATTTTCGAAGCCGGGTCGAGTGAGGTTTTTACGGCTCCTGTTGCTCGCGTTTCAACTGGCTGTGGTCGAGCAGCATCTCCCGCTTACGATGGATCATCTCGCGCTCTTGGGTAAGAAAGCGCTCCACGGCACGGCGAAACCTGCCGTCGACGATGTAGTGCATGCTGGTGGTATGCTCAGGGTCCAAACCACGAAGCTGTTTGAAGCTTCCGCCGGCGCCCGCCTCGAACCGCTCCAGTCCCATGCGGATCGAGTGCTCGATGGTGGAGTAGTAACAAACATTGAAATGCAGAAACGGATGTTCCTCGAAACAGCCCCAATACCGGCCGTACATCGCGGTGTCATCGCGCACATTGAATGTCCCGGCGATAATCTTGCCCTCGCGCTCGGCAAGCATGAGGCAGAGGTGCGCGGCGAAACGGCGATGCAGGTCCTCGAAGAATTCGCGCGTCAAATATTGCCGGCCATAATAAAGCCTGTCCACATGCCCTTTGTACAAGCGAAACATCGTCCGCACGTGCTGAAGTGTCAGTTCTTTCCCCTCGAAAGCCTGAATCGTGATGCCGCGCGCGGCGACTTCGCGTCGCTCGCGTTTGACTTTGTTGCGCCGGTCGCTCCGAAAGCTGCCGAGATAATCGTCAAAGGAGTTAAAGGCTCGGTTCTGCCAGTGGAACTGAATTCCCGCGCGCGGAAAAAACCCCATTTGCTCCAGCGCCTCGCGCTCGTCCGCCAGGCAAAAATTCACATGGACGGAAGAGATCTTGTTATCCGCGGCGATCTTGGCCAGCGCCTGACCCATAAACCGAACCAGCGGCGCACGATCTTCTCCAGCCGCCGTGAGAAACCGGTGCCCAGTCACCGGGGTGAACGGAATCCCCACGAGCATCTTCGGATAATACTGAATCCCGGCGTGGTGCGCCGCTTCAGCCCATTCGTAATCGAACACGAACTCGCCCATACTGTGAAGCTTCAAGTACATCGGACAAGCGCCGACCACCCTCCCGCCGTTCTCGACAATGACGTGGTGCGGCAACCAACCGCTGCGCTCGTTTACGCAACCCGACTGCTCGAGGCTATCGAGCCAATCCCATTTCAAAAAAGGCGTGGCGTTCCTGACCAGAGCGTCCCAATCCGCGCGCGGCACTTGGGCGATTTTTTGCACGACTTTGACGGTCATTGTTTCGGACATCAACAGCGATCTTAGCACGGGCGTCTGTTCGATCAAACTTTTGTGCAAGGATCGCATAGCCTTCCCTACGACAGCGTTACCGCTTCAACGATCGCCAAGCCGAGTCCCCGAGTAGCGCACAGCGCGTATCGAGGGGTTGACAACTCGGCGCGGGACCCTTATTGATACTATCCGAGTCGTTATGGTCATCTATAATCTTCTGTGCAAGAAGAAACATCGCTTTGAAGGCTGGTTCCCGAGTTTTGAAGACTTTCAAAAGCAACTGGACAAAAAGCTGATTTCTTGTCCGAGTTGCGGCACCACGAAGGTCGAAAAAGTTCCCCATGCCTGTGCGGTCCACGTAAAAAAGGAAGAAACCCTCCCCGCAAAAAAGCCGCGGCAACAGCCGCCTGCGGCAGTCTCTCCAGCTGAATTCAACGAGATGCTCATCAAAGTGCATCATTACGTGAAAGAGAACTTTGAAGATGTGGGCTCCCGGTTCGCTGAAGAAGCGCGTCAGATTCACAAGGGCGAAGCTGCGGAGCGCCCCATTCACGGGACTGCCACAATTCAAGAAACCAAAGAGCTCGCCGACGAGG
>Ga0065712_10067794_pt1 | contig 34092 bp, 34 predicted proteins | sample MisRhiReplicate1_FD_59099 | JGI IMG/M metagenome (GOLD analysis project Ga0065712, IMG submission 59099) | Miscanthus rhizosphere microbial communities from Kellogg Biological Station, MSU, sample Rhizosphere Soil Replicate 1: eDNA_1 v3... | ecosystem: Host-associated > Plants > Roots >...
CACCCCCTTGAGAGTCCCGACATAAAAGGTGTCCTGAGCGCCGCAGTATCCCGGACATTCGCTCTCGAACTCCCCGTGCGCTTCTTTGTCCTGTTTGGCTTTCTCCAAAGCCGTCAGCTGCGCTTCGGTTAAAATCAATCCTTCCTGCAAACTCTTGGTCTCTAATGCTTTGAGTCGCTTTTTTATCGTCTCCAGATCGTGACGCAGCCAAACGCACCGCACCCCGGCCGCTGAGATCGTTACCCCCTTTTTCTTAAGCTCATTGGCCACCCGCACTTGCCCCCACGCCGGCTCCGCAATCGCTAGCTTCACCACCGAGCTAAGGAGCTTAAGTCATGAGTAAAGGCATCTATGAGCGCAAGGGCAACAGCGGCGACGTGACTTATTACATCCGCTACCAGTACCAGTTGACCGACATCAAGGAACGCGTAGGGCGGAAGCCGCGTGGCTTTACGCGCGAGTTGGCGAAGGAAGCTTTGAAATCACGGCTAGGCGATTTTGCGAAAGGCCACTTCAATTTGGAGAAGGTGAGAAAGCCGCTTCCGTTTTCGAAGCTGGCGGAAAAATACAAGGAATTTGCCCGCGGCTATAAACGAGGATGGGAAACGGAAAAATATATCGTTGAAGAGTTTGCGTCACTGTTCGGCGATACTCCGCTGGCGCAAAAACAACGTGGCAAATCGAGAAGTGGAAAGCTGAAACGGGCAAGTGGCTGAATCCTGTTACCGTCAATCGCCGTCTCACGGTGATCAAGCACATGTTCAAGAAAGCCGTTGAGTGGGACCTTTTGAAGAGCAATGCAGCAACCTCGGTTAAAAGATTCTCGGTCACGAGCGAGCGGACAAGATTTTTGACGCAAGACGAAATTAAACGTTTACTTGAGGAATGCGAGAAGCAGGTTACGTCGCCTTGGCTGCTACCGCTGGTGACGTTGGCATTGAACACCGGAATGCGTCAAGGGCATCTCCTCAAGCTCAAATGGGAAAACATAGACGTTGATCGAGGATCGATCACCATCATCCAAGGCAAGACCCTGAGGCGGAAAACGATTGCGATTAACGAACTGGCAACGGGCGCGCTGGAATGGCTCCAAGCGAACTGTTACGGTGACCTTCTCTTCATGCGGCCTTGGGCGGATCCGATCGGCAAGGTTACCGTCTACGATGCCTTCAAAGGAGCCTGCAGCACGGCAGGAATCAACGATTTCCGCTTCCATGACCTGAGACATACCTTCGCCTCACATCTAGTCATGGCGGGCGTGGATTTGGTGACGGTGAAGGAGTTGCTTGGCCATAAGACAATCGCCATGACGAACCGCTACACCCATTTAGCGCAGGAGCACAAAGCGCAAGCCGTGGCTAAACTCGAGGATCGTTACAAAGCTGCGGAGACTGAGACGCAGAGCGCGGCGGTGTCAGCCGAATTGAAAGAGGCAATCAACGCGGTTTCGACGCCGAAGTTGGAACAAAACCGGAACATTTTTTTAGTGAGAAGGGGAAGAGGACTCGGAATTTCAAGCAATATCAAGCGTGAACTGGAGGCGGCGAGCGGATTCGAACCGCTGCATCGAGGTTTTGCAGACCTCTCCCTTAACCACTTGGGTACGCCGCCTTGGTCCGTTAGCTAACACGAAGTTTTTGCGAGTTGCAACAACGTCCTAAATTATTGACAAGCCATAGTGAAACACGTAATTAAAAAAGCGGTTTAAGAGGAGCTTCCCAATGGCAACGATGATTACCAGCGATTGCATTAATTGCGGCGCGTGCGAGCCGGAATGCCCAAATAACGCAATCAGCCAGGGTGATCCTGTTTACGTGATCGATCCAAAGCTGTGCACCGAATGCGTTGGATTTCATGACTACGAAGCGTGCGCTGCGGTTTGCCCGGTCGATGTGTGCGTGACCGATCCGAACAATATCGAGTCCGAAGAGGTGTTGATCGCCCGCGCGCGCGCTTTGCACCCTGAAACGGATTTCGGCAACGGGTTTCAATCGCGATTCAGAAAAGCTCAAAGCGACGGTGCTGCAGCGGCAACGGAGAAAGCTGCCGCGGGTGAGCCGAAACCGGCTCCTGTTCAGGCTCCTGCAGCGAAGCCGGCAAGTACGCCCGTGACGGCGGCGCCATCTGTTGCTGCCCCGGCGCCCGCGGTCGCTACCGTAGCGCCCGCCGCCAAAGCGGCTGCGCCAGCGGTTGTTCCCAAAGCCGTCCCGACACAAAGCCAGCCGAGACCCAAGAAAACATTTCCCAAGGAACTGCCAATCAGCTTCGAAGAAGCATCAAAACAATATGCGGGGGAGCGCGGTCATCTCACAGGCGGTGTTGGATTAGCGGTTGTCTTATTACAGCCGGTGATCGGCGCGTTGCCCCATGCGATCAAAAAACGCCTTGAGATTGCAATGCAGACGCCCTTGTTCACTGCGGCGGGGAGCACCGCAGTCAACATCGCTCATAACGCGGTCCTCTATCCGATTGTTTTTATCGTGATTGCGGCATTCATAAACGGGCCGCAAATTATTTTCAGTCAGGAGATCAACAGATACATTTTAATCGGGTTGCTGCTGGCCGGGCTCGAAGGAATAGTTCGACTAAAAGATGGGATTTTTAGCGCTAAACCAGCCAATGAAATGAAGTTTCCAGCATGTTTTTACGGTGCGCCGCTAGGCATTATCGCCGCACCACTTTTGCAACGCTACACTGGCCTAGTGCGTGACATTCCCGTTCCGGTCCAAGGATTCTACTCCGAAGGTTTCGTCGATAAGGTCGAACGCGAACGGCGCTATGGCAATGCGTACACCGTTGAAGACCGCGGTAAATCGTTTCTCGTGCGAATGGAATTTCCACGCTATGTTCCTGATATCGGAATTGCCAACCGCGAGCGGCTGCCCGACTCGATGCCCGACTATGATTACGATCTCACCCTGGGCGATGAAGAATTGATCGTCAAGGGCAAGTGCACCGATGAAAATGTGAGAAAGATCTCTTCTAGCATCGGCGCCTTTCCGCCGGAATTCACGACGGTCATTCCCCTGCGCGAGAGGATTGCGGGTTTTGTACATCACTTTGACAATAAGCTTCTCGAAGTGCTTCTGGTGAAGGCTCAAGCAAGCTCGATATCCTTTTGAGAGATCGAATCGATCCCAACTCAAAAATAGCTACCGGGCAGTCGGAGGAGAGACACCGGCAGATGGCAACGGACGCTGTGCCAGTCTCGTCCGAGACTCTATTTTTTAGACCAATCACGACCGCCGATCTCGATGAAGTGATGGTGATCGAGCGAATGTCGTTTCGTTTTCCGTGGAGCGCAGGATTTTTTCGACAGGAGCTACAAGTGCCCTGTGCCCGCTCCATTTTGGCCGAGCTTGATAATCGGACGGTGGGCTACGTTCTGTCCTGGCTGCTGCCCGACGCCATTGACATCCATAATATTGCGGTTCATCTGGAGTACCGGCGGCGCGGCATCGCGTGCGCACTTTTAGGCGAGGTGATCCGCGAAGCGCGGCACCAATCGTTTAATCGAGTGTTGCTTGAGGTTCGGCGCTCAAATATCCCGGCACAAACGCTTTATCGCAAGTTGGGATTTGCAACGACAGGTATTCGCAAAGGCTATTATTCGGATGATGGGGAAGACGCCCTAGCAATGAGTCTGCAGATCACGTGAAAATTGTCGAACACGGGCGGCGGCAGCATCACTTCGAGCAGATGTGGATATTTCGCACGTAAATGATTGTAACACAGTTTTTTTCGCGGTTTTCCCACTGCCCTTGACGGACTCTCTTCCTCTGGTATATAAGTTAATTGTTGCCCGAATGACTTTAGCGGTCAGATCATCGACCGCTAATTTTTTTGACTCGTCATCAATCGGGGCGAAGAGAGCGGCATGCTGGAGACCCTTTACGAAAACCCTCAACTGTTTTCTTTGCCCTGCAGCTGCTTTCTCAACAATCGTTACTCCCGTCATTCAAGTCGTTCGACAGCTTTACTAATCCGATCCGGCAAAGTTCCTTTAAAAACGCTGAGAGACTTCGGCTCAGGAGGAGATGCCTATGTTCAAGGTAGGTGAGAAGGTCGTTTATCCCGCGCATGGCGTGGGTGAGATTGAAGCGATTCGCAGCCACGTCATATCGGGCACGGAAAAAAGGTTTTACATGCTGCGAATTCTCGAAACCGATATGAAAATAATGATTCCGATCGACAACGTCGAATCGGTGGGCCTGCGCAAAATCATCGATCGCGCCATGGTCATGAAGGTCTACAAGGTGTTGCGTCAGAAAAAAGTCGAAACGGATCAGCAGACCTGGAACCGCCGCTATCGCGAATACACCGAAAAAATCAAAACCGGATCGATTCTCGAGATCGCAAAAGTATTGCGCGACCTTTTCGTCCTGAAGGGGGACAAGGAACTCTCGTTCGGCGAGCGGAAAATGCTCGATACGGCGCGTAATCTCTTGGTCAAAGAATTGTCGATTGCACGCTCGCACTCCGAAGAAAAGATTATGGAGGAGTTGCGGCACATCTTCACGCACTAATCTTCTTGGTCGCTAGATTTGTCAAAAGAGCCGAGAACCCCATCTCGGCTTTTTTATTTTGAGGCATTATGCGCGTCAGTGCCATTGTTCTGGCTGCGGGAGAAGGACGCCGTCTTGGCGGCAGCGTCCCAAAAGCCTTCGCGTCGATCGCCGGTCGTCCGTTGGTGCTTCGAACCCTCGAGCGGATTTTCTCAGTGCCGATGATCGAGCGCGCCACGTTAGTGGTTGGCGCCGCTCAGCTCGAACGCTGCGAAGCGCTCCTCAAAGCCGACCCGGCGCTGCGCGATCGGCCATGGCATCTACAGCTCGGCGGGGCGACGCGCCAGCAGTCGGCCCAGCGCGGTTTGGAACAGGTCGGCAGCGAGGACGACCTGATTTTGATCCATGACGCGGCGCGACCGTTTGTCTCCGCGGAACTGATCGTTCGCTGTATAGAAGCAGCGATGCGCCATGACGCGGCGGTGCCCGGATTGCCGGCGCACGATACGATCAAGGTGGTGACTCAAGATCATTGGGTCGAGAGGACGCTTGAACGTGATTCGCTGTGGGAAATCCAGACGCCGCAGGTCTTCCGGCGCGAGCTGATCGTCGCCGCGCATGAAAATGCGGCGAGAGCCGGACTTGATGTCAGCGACGATGCGCTCGCGGTGGAGCGGTATGGCAAGCCGGTGTTTGTCGTCCAGGGCGAGCGACTGAACTTTAAAATCACCGTGCCGGAAGATGTCTGGCTCGCGGAACTTTTGCTGCGAGAGGGACGCGTTTCTTAGGCAGATTTGTTCCGCAGCACTTCATTGAGGCTACCGCTACGAAAACCTTGCAGGTCGACGCTCACGTAATTGAAGCCTACTTCCTTGAATTTGCCGACGACCGCAGCGCGGATCGAAGAATCAAGCATGCGCTCGATTTCATTGGGCGCGAGCTCGATGCGCGCGAGATCACCGTGATAGCGGACGCGAAACTCCCGAAAGTGCAGTTGCTTCAAGAAGAGCTCGCAGGCGCCCACTTTGCGCAGTTTCTCGAGATCAATCTCAGTTCCGTACGGAAATCGGGAAGACAGGCAGGGACTGGACGGCTTGTCCCAGGTGGGCAGAGCGAGCGTCTGACTGTAGCGCCGGATATCTTCCTTCGTCATCTCCGCTTCAACCAGAGGATGGCGTACGCCCCATTCATTCGCAGCTTGTAAGCCAGGCCGATGATCGCGCAAATCATCGAGATTGGTGCCGTCGACGATCGCGCTGATGCCGAGATAGTCCGCTTGTTCGCGGCAAATGCGATAGAGTTCGTCTTTGCAGAAAAAGCAGCGGTTAACCGGATTTTTGGCGAATAACGGATTCGCCAATTCGTGAGAATCGAGCACGATATGACGGCATCCCAAATCCGCAGCAAAACCCTTGGCAGCTTCGAGCTCGCCGGGAGGCGCGGTGGGCGAAGCTGCGGTCAGAGCAACAACTCCATCGCCGAGAGCTAAGTAGGCAGTTTTCAGCAAAAAGGTCGAGTCAACACCAGCGGAAAACGCCACGAGCACTCTTTGCTGCTCGCGCAGAATTTGGGTTAGTCGTTCAAATTTCGGGTCCATTTTTTGTCGCTGAAAAGATCGGTGCTCAAATAATGTTCGCCTTTGTCCGCGAAGATCGTGACTACGACGTGACCGGCTCCAAGGGTCTTGGCCACTTTGAGTGCAGCGCAGCATGCCGCGCCCGAAGAGATCCCGACCAGCAGACCTTCCTCAGCCGCTAAGCGGCGCGTGTAGGTTGTGGCGTCTTCATCGGTTACCGTGATCACCTCGTCCAGAATTTGCCGGTTCAATACCGCCGGAATAAAGCCTGCGCCGATGCCCTGAATTTTGTGGAAGCCCGGCTCTCCGCCCGATATCACGGGTGAAGCTCCGGGCTCGACGGCGCATATTCTAACGCCCTTCATTTTTTGCTTGAGGACCTCGCCGACACCTGTGATCGTGCCGCCCGTGCCGACCCCGGCAACAAATGCATCGATGCGCTTGAATTGCTTTAGCATTTCGACCGCGGTGGTTCGGCGGTGCACGTCTGGATTTGCCGGGTTGTTGAATTGCTGCGGCATAAAATAATCATTGTTTTGCTCCAGCAATTCTTCGGCTTTATGGATCGCGCCGCCCATGCCCTTGGTGTCCGGAGTCAAAATCAGCCGCGCACCGTAGGCGCACAGCAGGCTCCGCCGCTCCTCGCTCATCGTATCGGGCATGGTTAAGATGAGCCGATAACCCTTCACCGCGGCGATGAGCGCGAGGCCAATACCTGTATTGCCGCTGGTGGGCTCAACGATCGTCGCTCCCGGTTTGAGCTTGCCCTGGCGTTCCGCCGTCTCGATCATGTTGAGACAAATACGGTCCTTGACCGATCCCCCGGGATTGAACGACTCCAATTTGGCCCAAACTTCGGCATCGTTTTTCCCCGGGAGCGCCTTAAGCTTAACGACGGGAGTGGAGCCGATCAGATCCAGGACGGATCTGGCGCCGTTCAAATTTGCCACTGGTGCAGTCACTCGTCTTTCGGAAGAGGCGAGAAATTCGATTTAAACCTCTATGAATGCTATATTTTCACTCCGTCAAAGTCAATGAAATCGCTCTCTAACAACCCTCAAGCGCCAACCGCGCGAAAAGTCTGCGTGCTCTTTCCCGGTGCGCTCGGCGACTTCATCTGCTTTGTCCCGACGCTTCAGCTGCTCGCCGAAGGCGCGCACGTCGATGTTTATGCGCGCAGCGAGTTCGCCGATCTCGTGCCGGAGGGAATCACGGTTCAGCCGCTCGAACGATCGGCAATCCGAAAGCTCTTCACAGCGGAACTTGGCATTGACGACGAAGCGCAGAGTTTGTTTGGCGCTTACTCAGCGGTTTATTCTTGGCTGGGGAGCCAGCAAGCTGATTTCGTCCGGCGCATTACCGCAGCGTCATTCGGCAGAGCACAAATTTTTCCGTTTCGTCCCGCGGGGGCGCGCCTCCATCAGATCGACCATTATTTGAGCTGTCTTCGCATCGGTGGAATTCTCAAACGGCAACCCGTGATTCAGCTCCGTGCAGAGGCCCTCGAGTGGCGCGTGGATTTCTGGACAAAGCACAAGCTCGACCGGCATCCCGTGCTTGTGATCGGAGCAGGAAGCGGAGCGCGCGAAAAGAACTGGCCGGAGGAATTTTTTATTCGCGTCGTGAACTGGTGGCGGACAGCCACAGGAGGACATGTTGTTTTGCCCGTGGGCCCGGTCGAGAAAGAACGCGGCGGAATCGATCGGCTGTCGCGTCACTGCGTCACAGTCTCTGGATTGCGTTTAGCGCAACTGGCGGCGCTCATTGCTGGTAGCGATCTATACCTTGGCAATGATAGCGGCGTGTCTCATCTTGCCGCCGCAGTTAGTGTTAGAACGGTGGCTTTGTTCGGTCCCTCAGATATTGAACAGTGGTCGCCGCGCGGCACGAGAGTGACGATTGTACGACATCCTGTCTATTGTTCACCCTGCGAAACTCCCGCGATGAAAAATTGTCCGCACCGCTCTTGCCTGATAGCGCTGGTGCCCGATGAAGTGATTCAAACATTGGCTCAGCTTCCCGAGGTGCTTACCTTGACACGACGGCAGGCAGGGATTACATTTTGAGGCAAGAAAGATTTGCGAAACAAGAGCAAAAGCAGCGGGTTACGTTAAACCGAGCGGCTGATATTCGTCATCGGTAGAGAATTACGAAGCACTGCAATTAGGATATAACGTGCCTGGTAATCGGACGACCTGAGAGTCGCGCGATGGCCAGGTTTTTTTTCGTGCCATTTCGGAGTTGAACAATGACTGATGAAGAATCCAAACAGGCGGGCAAAGGGTTTACGGTGCAGGATCGGCGGCGTTTCTCACCGGATACGGGTGAGGCGCGCGAAGAGGCTTCGGAGCGATCCGAGACTCAGCCGAAACCCAGCGAAGAGCGGCACGAGGCAAGTGGCGAGACTAGCAGTGAGACCTTGCCGGAGATCAACTTTTCGACCTTTGTGATTGGTTTGAGCACGCAAGCGCTCATGCATCTAGGTGAGATTGCCAACCCGGTGAGCGGCAACGTTGAAATCGATGTGCCCACGGCCAAGCAAATGATCGATATAGTCGGATTGCTGAAAGATAAAACGCGAGGAAATCTCAATGCTAGCGAAGATCGGCTGATGGAAGACATCTTGTTCGATTTGCGCATGAAATACGTCGAGGCGGTCAAAAAACGATAGGAGTCATCGATGAAACTGAAAGAGGTCTGGGGCCGCGGCGTGGGCTTAAACGGGGCCGTATTGATCGCCTTGGTTTCGCTTGCCATAGGACTTGGGATCAGTGGCAGCCTGGATTGGTTGGCGCCCAGTCGGGCGGTCAACCTTTTGGGAGATGCGGGTAATAGCGAAGTTCGAACAAGCGCCGGACTCCCTGATTTTGTCAGCTTGGCAAAAAAAATGCGCCCCGTGGTGGTGAACATTTCGACCACCCAGGTCAGCGAGGGGCGCGGCGCATCGCCGGAGTTCGGCAGCCCGTTCGGCGAAGAGGATCCTTTCAATGATTTCTGGCGCCGTTTTTTTGGCGGGCCGGTGCCGCGCGGTCCGCAGCGGCAGCGAAGTTTAGGTTCCGGATTTGTCATCGATGGTGACGGCTCAATTCTGACGAACAACCATGTCGTCGAGAATGCCAGCAAGATCGTCGTCAAGCTCTCCGATGATCAGGAATACGAAGCCAAAGTCGTTGGGCGCGATCAGAAAACCGATATCGCTATAATAAGAATCGAGGGCAAGCCGAACCTTCCCGCCGCCAGCCTGGGCGACTCGGATAAGCTCGAGGTCGGCGAATGGGTCGTCGCGATCGGTAATCCGTTCGGACTCGACAGCACCGTGACATCGGGCATCGTCAGCGCCAAGGGCCGACACATCGGTCAGGGGCCGTATGACAATTTCATTCAGACCGATGCCTCGATCAATCCCGGCAATTCGGGCGGGCCGCTGATCAATTTGCGCGGCGAAGTGATCGGCATCAATACCGCTATTTTCAGCCGCACCGGAGGCAACATCGGTATTGGCTTCGCAATTCCCATCAATCTTGTCAAAGAATTGTTGCCGCAGCTTCGCGGCAAAGGGAAAGTCACGCGTGGCTATCTCGGCGTGCTGATACAAAAAGTGACGCCGGAAATCGCCGAGAGTCTGGGAATGGAGAAAGCTTCCGGCGCGCTGGTCGCCAATGTTTCTAAGGATGGACCGGCAGACAAGGCGGGTGTGAAGGTCGGCGACGTGATTGTCGAGTTCGACGGCAAGGAAATCAAAGATTCGGGCGATCTGCCGATTCTGGTAGCCCGCACCGCCGTAGACAAAAAAGCGCGGCTGAAAGTACTGCGCGATAAAAAAGAAGTCACGCTCACGGTTGCCGTCGGTGAACTCAAGGATGAGGAAGTGGTCGCGACCGCTCCGGAAAAGGGCGAATTGGGATTGACCGTTCAACGCCTCACGCCGCAAATGGCCGAAAGCTTGGGATTGGAAAAGTCGGAAGGTGTTGTGGTTACGGCTGTGGAACCTGCCAGCGCGGCCGATGAAGCGGGTATCCGCCGTGGCGACATTATTTTGGAAGTGGACCGCAAGACGGTTCGCAATCTCGACGAATACAAAAAGGCCATCGCCGGCGCGGGTAAAGGACGCGGTGTGCTCTTCCTGGTCAGGCGCGGCGATAATACACTCTTCCTCGCGCTCAAGCCTCAGCGCTGATCTTTCGACAATTCACTCGATGCGAACGAGAGCGGATTTAGATCCGCTCTCGTTGCTTTTGCGTCGGTTCTGCGCGAAAATTACCTATTCCGAGGCGCAAGTTTGACACAATCCAAGCTCCGATTTTTTAGTATTTCCCTTCTCGTCCTCTTGGTGATCACCTCCACTGGCCTCGTTTTCGGCGCGTGGTACTTGAAGCAGCTGGAAAGTACGGTCACGGAAAAGTTCGAGGGCAGAAAGTGGGTCTTTCCATCGAAGATCTATTCCGACAGTTATCTTTTATATGTGGGCGCCCCGCTGCGCTCTGAAAATTTAATCGAGAAGCTGCGCCGGCTCGGTTATTACGAAACTAGCGGCGAGTTGCGCACGAAGGGTGAATATCGCGTGTTGCGCTCGTCGGGCACGATCGAAATTTTTCTGCACGATTTTGCTTTTCCGACTGAGCAATTCAAAGGCGTGCTGGTGCGGCTCTCGCTCCAGGGCAACTCGGTAGCGCGCATCGAAAATCTTGCCACCGGACAGGAAATGTTTTCGCTCGAGCTCGAACCCGAGCTTGTCACCGGGCTCTACGAACGGATCTGGCAGGAACGCAGGCTGGTCAAATTGGCGGACGTGCCGCCGCTCCTGGTGAAAGCGATTCTGGCGGTGGAAGACGAACGTTTTTATCGACACCACGGCGTAGATCCTATCGGAATCCTGCGCGCCATGTGGGTAAACGTGCGCACCCTGAGCTATCAACAGGGCGGGAGCACTTTGACCCAGCAGTTGGTGAAGAATTTTTTTCTCTCCGATGAGCGCACCATGAGCCGAAAAATTCCCGAGGCGTTCATGGCGCTCATTGCCGAGCGCAAGTATTCGAAGGACACGATCCTGGAAAATTACCTGAACGAAATCTACCTTGGGCAAAAAGGCTCGCAAGGAATTTTCGGGGTCTGGGAAGCGGCACAATTTTATTTCGCCAAGCCTCTGTCGGACTTGACCACCGGTGAATGCGCGCTGCTCGCAGGCTTGATTCGCGCGCCCAATCGGCTGTCTCCATACCGCAGTTATGAGGCGGCTACCCGGCGCCGTAACGTGGTGTTGGCAAAGCTCCTCGACGATCATATTATCGCGCGCAACCAGTACGATGCGGCGCTCCGGGAAAAGCTGCCGCAGCGGGCGCTCGTCAAAGTCACCAATGATGCGCCTTTCTATGTCGATTATCTGCGCCGCGAGCTGGAAGAAAACTATTCCAATGCGGTTCTAACGAAAGAAGGGCTGAGAATTTTCAGCAGTCTTGATCTGCAGCTGCAAAAAATCGCCGAGCGATCTCTCACGGAAGGCTTGAACAAACTCGAAGCCGCGCACCCGGCATTGCGTCGGAAAGGTGAGGAGAGCCTGGAGGGAGCGATTGTCGTGCTGCGGCCGCAAACCGGCGAGATCAAGGCGATGGTCGGCGGACGAAACTATTCCAAGTCGCAATTCAATCGCGTTTTCCAGGCCAAGCGCCAGCCCGGCTCAGTCTTCAAGCCGTTCGTTTATCTCGCCGCGCTCATGTACGGCGGCCAAAGCGGGATTAAATACACGCCGGATACGATTATCAACGACAGTCAATTCACCTGGAGCTATGACGGACGCGACTGGCAGCCGAGCAATTATCGCAACGAGTATTTCGGGGCGGTGACTTTCCGCCGCGCTTTGGAAAATTCGCTCAATTCGGCGACCAGTCGGGTGGCGCAGGATGTGGGGATTCGCCGCGTGCGGGACATTGCGCATCGTCTCGGCATCCAAAGTTCTTTGCCGGCAGTGCCGTCGCTTGCTCTCGGCGCCGCGGAGGTGACGCCGCTCGAAGTGGCGGTCGCCTATTCGACGCTGGCCAACGGCGGCGTACGGCCGCGCACGTTGGCGGTTCGGAACGTGATTGATCAAAACACCAAAGTGTTGGAGAAGCGCGATGTCCGAAGCGAGCAGGTGATCTCGCCACAGCTCGCGTCCATGATGAACGACCTTCTCAAAGGAGTGCTGGACCGCGGCACCGGAGCGATGGCTCGACGCTGGGGGTTTACGCGTCCGGCAGCTGGAAAAACCGGCACGACCAACGATTACAAAGATGCGTGGTTTGTCGGTTATACGCCGGATTTGCTGGCAGTCGTTTGGGTAGGTTTTGACGGTCCAAGTAAGTTAAATCTTTCGGGGGCAGAAGCGGCGCTACCGATTTGGACTGACTTTATGAAGAGTGCTACGGCCACCATGCCGGTAACCGACTTTGTGGCGCCCGCGCCCATGCCGGGCAGCGAGGAGGCACCGAACAGTTGTCCGCCGGGAGAGGAAGGTACGATCGTGCCCTGCCCACCCGCGGCCGTCCCTGCGCGCGCCTCTTCGGAACCGCTATGATTTCTTCCGGCCATGGCTGGCTTTGATCGTCACACTTTTTTTTTCGCTGTCAGTATCGCTTCGCTAATAACGTGCGCGGCATGTGAGCCGCCGCGGCCGTATCGAATTCCCCTTCCACCAGTTAACAATCCTGTCATCCGGACACCGCCGCTTGCGCCATCACCTGTTCCTCCTCCTCCTGTCGAAACCGCGCGAAAGCCGCTCCCTCAAGAACCAAAGATCGGCGAGCAGGACCTCAAGGATAAGCCGCAGACCGAGCGCGCCCTGAGCAAAGAGACAAAAGAATCTGCGCCATTACCGAGTACCGGCCAAATCCCGGCTGCGCCAGAAGCGCCACCCACGCCTCTCCCAGATGACAGCTCATTGCTCGCGAAAATTACGCCTGGAGTCACGCCACAACGCGCCGCTTCTTTGCGTCTCACCGAAGAAGGCAAAAAACTTCTCGAAAGCGGCGATCCGGCCAAAGCGCTCGCTCGGCTGGAAAAAACCATCGTCATCGATTCGACCAATCCATACGGATATTTTTATTTGGCCAAGGCGCAGTACCGGCTCGGACGTTATCGCGAGTCGCTCAATTTTCTGGAAATTGCCGAGTCTCGGTTGCGTAACGAGCCGTTCTGGCTTGCAGAGGTTCATGCCCTCCGGGGCGAGAATTACCGAGCCCTCGGTCAATTTCAAAGTGCCGAAGCAAGCTATCAACAAGCCGTGCGTCTGAACTCCGGAAATCGGACGGCGGCCGATGGTCTCCTCCGGCTACAAAGCGATAGTTCACCCTCATCGGGGAAGTAAGTTTGTCCCATGCTGACCCTCGGAGTGGAAACCTCGTGCGATGACACAGCGGCAGCGGTGTTACAGGATGGCACGAAGATTCTCTCCAACGTCGTCTCTTCACAGGACCAAGTCCATGGAGCGTACGGAGGTGTTGTGCCGGAGCTCGCATCACGCCAGCACATCAGGAATATCCTGCCGATTATCGATGCCGCGCTTGAAAACGCCGGGGTGAAATTAGCGGATTTAGACGGCATCGGCGTGACCTATGGTCCGGGTCTAGTCGGTTCTTTGCTCGTGGGACTCTCGCTGGTCAAAGGGATTTCTTTTCGTTCGGGAATACCTTACGTCGGTGTCAATCATCTGGAAGCGCATTTGCTCGCGATCCAACTGGAGCACGAGGTGGCGTTTCCTTACATTGCCCTGCTGGCTTCGGGAGGTCACACGCTCCTCTACCGAGTCAACGACATCGGTAACTATCTCCATTTGGGCGGGACACGCGATGATGCGGCCGGCGAGGCGTACGACAAGGTCGCCAAAATGATGGGGCTTGAATATCCCGGCGGACGAATCATCGACAATCTCGCAAAAGAGGGCAACCAAGAAGCGATTCGGTTTCCGCGCGCGAGGCTCAAAAAAAACTCCTACGATTTCAGCTTTAGCGGCATCAAGACCGCCGTATGGCATTATCTCAATAGCGGCGATCGGGACCAACGCCAAGCGCAAAAACAGGACGTCGCGGCAAGCTTTCAGGAAGCGGTTGTCGATATGCTCGTGGATCCAACCATCAAAGCTGCCGTGGCGCACCGAATTGGCCGGATCGTCCTTTCCGGTGGCGTTGCGGCGAACAGTCGATTGCGCGCCAAAATGACTGAACGGGCGAGCGAGTATCAACTTCAAGTCTCCTACCCCGCGCCCAAGTTCTGCACCGACAATGGAGCGATGATTGCTCTGACCGGCTATCATTGGCTCAAGCGTGGCCGTCGCGATGATTACGCGTTGAATGCGGACGCGGACCTAACTCTTTAAATTTTCTCTCGGTAATCTTAAAACCGCTGAAATCGAGTCTTCAGGACGCGAGCAGTGTTCTGCATGCTTCCCTCTTGGTCGCGGAGGGGCCTTGAATGGGCCCGTTTTTTTTGGCCGCAATTTTCCCGGACCCGAATCTCTCTACGGCCGAGGCGAGAGGCAAGTGGGCAGTCCGGCGATCGCCTGCGTGTCAATCCGCATGTTGAGCCTTGCGTACGCTCCCTGCAGCGATCTCACGAAGTGCAGTGACGTTAGCCATCCGGCGGGATACCTTTTAGCCACCGCGTTGCGAGTTTTCCCGCGACATGTTTCTATCTATAGCTGCCTTACAAATACAATGACGACTCTTTACGAGGAAGTTCGCGCGGCCCTACGCGGCTCGGATTTCAGACCGAGAAAAAGCCGCGGACAGAATTTTTTGATCCACGAGCGTGTGATTGACAAGATTATCGATTTACTCGACCTCCAGTCCAGTGATCATGTTGTCGAGATCGGTCCTGGGCTCGGGTTTTTGACCCGGCGGCTACTCGAGCGCGCGGGGCAGGTGTGGGCGATTGAAGTGGATGCTTTCCTGGCGGAGCAATTGCGTCGCGGGGCCCTCGGTGCCGATCCCAAGTTGCACCTGATTCAAGGTGATTTTCTGGAACTTGCGCCGGCTGAATTTCTGCCGCGAGATCCATTCAAGCTCGCCGGCAATCTTCCATACAGCATCGCGACGGCCGTATTGTTTCGTATTTTCGAAATCCGCGAGCGGTTTTCTTTACTGGTTTTGATGCTGCAAAAGGAAGTTGCCGACCGAATGCTTGCGAAACCTGGCAGCAAGGAATACGGCGCGTTGTCGGTTAGGTGTCAGATTCACGGCCGCGTCACAGGCAAGCTGGCGGTATCACCCGAAGCATTTTTCCCACGTCCGAAGGTGCGTTCGACGGTGCTCAAAATTGAGTTATTTTCTGAGCCGCGGATCGCCCCGGCAGATTTTCCGGCCTTACAAAATTTGCTGCGCGCGGCATTCGGCCAAAGGCGCAAGACTCTAGGCAATGCGCTCGCAGCCTATTTCGGGCAGTCACGAGGGCAAATTGAAAGCTGGCTTCGTTCCGAATCCATCGATCCCGCCCGCCGCGGTGAAACTCTAACCGTGGATGAATTCATCACCCTGGCCGGTGCTTCACGGCGTTGCACTCTTTTCTTTGCGGAGGCCGGCTGCTGACTACGTACCGCTTAATTCAACATGCCGGAGTTGCCTGAAGTCGAGACCGTCTGCCGGAGCTTACGGCCGCACCTTCTGGGGCGAACCATTGCCCGTGTGGAGGTGATTGAACCGCGCTTGCGCGTGCCAGTGAACCGGCGCGCACTGCACCGTCTGACGGGGCGGCGCATCGAGAAAATTTCCCGGACGGCCAAATATATCTTGCTCCATTTATCCGGAGGGGTCGTCTGGATGTTTCATCTAGGCATGTCCGGGAAATTAATCTGTGTCAAACCCGACACCGCGCGACGGAAGCACGACCATATCATCGTCCGCCTCGATAACGGCGCCGAGCTTCGTTATCACGATCCGCGCCGGTTCGGCTTGAGCGTTGTCTGTCGTCGTGAGCACCTGCTCGAGCTGCCTCAGTTGCGCCATGTCGGAATCGATCCCTTTGATCCTCGTCTCACGGCAGATTATCTGTTCAGCTTCACGCGCGGATCCACGCGGCGCATTCGCGATCTCCTGCTCGACCAGCAGATCATTGCCGGTCTCGGAAATATTTATGCCAACGAGGTTCTTGCGATTGCCGGAGTCAAGCCAACCGCGCGAGCCTATCGGCTCACTCGGACCCAGATCAAGAAGATTGCGGAAGCTATTCCCCGCCTGCTTGCTGATGCCATTCGCTGGTGCGGTACATCATTTTCCGATTATCGCGATGCCGACGACCGCTCGGGGGAGTTTCAAAAGCATTTGCGAGTCTACGATCGCCATGGGGAGCAGTGTCGAACCTGCGCGAGCGTGATCAAGCGCGTGGCGATCGGCAACCGCAGCGGTTATTACTGCCCAGGTTGTCAGAAATAGGCTAGGTGTCCAACCGTTCAAAACGCTCAAGTCGTGCAAACCTTTTCGGACGTTTCAGTCGCTCGCGCCATTTCAAACAGGGACAGATGATCTCGTTTTTATGACTGCCAATCAGAGACTGCTCTCGCCGCTGCGGCACCGTGATTTTCGGATTTTCTGGATTGGACTGATCCTGTCGAGTGTTGGCAGTCAGTTCACCCAGGTCGCGATGGCATGGCAGATCTATGAGCTCACCAATTCCCCCTTGCAGATCGGCTTGATCGGCTTAGTGCGGGCGGTGCCGCAAATGATCATCCTACTATTTGGCGGTTTACTGGCAGACGCGATGAACCGGCGCAAATTGATGATGGTGACCCAGGGCAGCTTATTTTTTGTTTCGGGAGCATTGGCGCTTTTGAGTTCGACCGGGCAGGTAACGCCTGGAAAGCTGTATGCTGTCACCGCGCTCCTCGCATTATTTGGCTCTTTGGAATCACCTTCGCGGCAGGCGATCGTGACCAACCTTGTGCCCGCAGAAGATCTGTCGCGCGCTTTGGCGATTTTTAGCAGCCAGCGGCAGATCGCGACGATCGCCGGGCCATCGATCGCCGGAATCGTGCTAGCGCTCGCCGGCCCGGCGGTGTGCTACGCCGTCGATGCCGTATCCTGGTTGATTATGCTCGGCGCGCTGGCTCTGATCCGCGCTCCAATATCCGAGCGCGGCGGCTGGCGTACTATTAGCGTCAACTCACTGCGGGTGGGATTTCAATTTGTCTGGAACCACGCCGTGATCTTTCCCTTTCTGATGATGGATTTCGGCGCCAATATCTTCGGCACCGTGCGCTCATTATTTCCGATCTATGCGCGCGATATTCTGAGCGTTGGACCGGAAGGGCTGGGGGTGCTCTACGCCGCGAGCGCAGTCGGCGCTTTGCTCGGCGCGATCGGCTTTAGCTTCTGGGGCGGAGTGCGTTGTGCGGGGCGGTGGATTCTCTTCGGCGTAACGGTCTACGGAGTATGCCTGTTGCTTTTTGCGAGATCGCATTTATTTTGGCTGTCGATTTTTCTCCTGATCGGTTCCGGTATCGGCGACACGATCAGCGCCATTCTGCGCGCGACCATCAACCAGCTCAGCACTCCCGACGCTTTACGCGGACGAATGGCGTCGATCAACAGCATCTTTACCAACAGCGGGCCGCAGCTGGGGCAGTTTCAAATTGGCGCGCTGGCCACCATTGCCGGGGCAGAAGTTGCCGCGATGAGCGGAGCGCTGATGATTCTTATGATTGTCGCCGTTCTGCTCATGCGTTTTCCGAATTTGCGGGAATACCAACTCAGCCGCGACTCGTAGAAGGCGGGTAGATTGAGCGCGCGGTGGGTCGGGTTTATTTCGAAACTAGATCCGAAGGCCCCGCGTTTGGAAAAACAGAGAAAGCGACTAGGTCTTGGCGGGTACGCCGGCGCCATTTCCTTGCTGCTTGATAACATTCATCGCCAGGGAAATCATCGACCCGACATCGCTCAAGGTCGCTGGTAGAACCAGGGTATTCCCGGCTTGAGCGAGCTTACCGAACTCAACCAGGTAGTTTTCCGCGACGCGGAGTTGCACCGCCTCGAATCCGCCCGGTTGTTGAATCGCTTCAGCGACTTTTCTGATGCCATTCGCCGTGGCATCGGCAATCGCGAGGATCGCCGCTGCCTGCCCTTCAGCTTCGTTGATTTGTTGCTGCTTCTTGCCTTCCGAAGCCTTGATCGCCTGCTGCTTCTCGCCTTCGGCGCTATTGATCGCGGCGTCCCTCTGGCCCTCTGAGGTCAAAATCAGCGCGCGCTTCTCGCGCTCGGCGCGCATCTGCTTTTCCATTGCGGCGAGAATGTCCTGGGGTGGCGTGATGTTTTTGATTTCATAGCGCATCACTTTGATGCCCCACGGTTCTGAAGCTTTGTCCAGTTCGCTCACGACCTGAGTATTGATATTAGTACGCTCTTCGAAGGTGCGATCGAGTTCGATTTTGCCAAGCTCGCTGCGCAGCGTGGTTTGTGCCAGCTGGGTAATACCGAAGATATAATCGGCGATGCCATAGGATGCGCGCTCGGGGTTCAGTACTTTCATATAAAGCACGCCGTCGACGGACACCTGGACATTATCGCGGGTGATACAAACCTGCGGCGGGATATCGATAGCCTGTTCTTTGAGCGAATGCCTGTAGCGAACGACATCCAAGAACGGCACCAAAATATGAAAACCGGCGCTTAGAGTCCCGCTGTACCGACCGAGTCGTTCGACGACGTAGGCGCTCTGCTGCGGCACGACCACCGCGGTCTTGGCGACCACGAGAATGACCAGGAATGCCAAGGCTATGACGACAATGAATCCGCCCATAAGCGCTCTCCGTTCTAAGTCGTTTCCGCCCGCACGAAAATAGTCAGCCCTTCGACGCGCTCGACTTTACAGCGTTCGCCGCGGGTGAGCGGCCGGCCGCTCACATTTCTCGTATTCCATGGGGTGCCGCGCATTTCGGCTTTGCCAATGCCATTGATTGAAATGTCCTCGAGAATGACAGCCGTCTCACCAATATAGGTGTCGACTCGGTCCATGCTCGGCCCGCGGGTAAGTTCGAGAACTTTTTCCCGAAAGAACCAAAGCGAAAGAACCGATATGATTGAAAATAGAACAAATTGGAACCAGATCGGTCCGGCGGCTTCAAAGGCGGCGAGCAGGCCCACAGCAATGGCGCCGAGGCCAAAAAAGAGAATGTAGAAACCACCCGGAGTAACGAGCTCGCCGAGGAGGAGCAGGAGACCCAGCAGGATCCAAAGCCACCAATCCATAATTCAATGCCGGCTGAAGGTAGCCGAGGCGGTTGTGAATTTCAAGCCGAGCCGATTGGCCGCTGGGCGTCAGCGCAGGGTCAACCTGCGAAACTTCTTCTCGATGGCGAAGAGTTTGATGAACTCGCCGAAGACCTGATCGCTCAACTCGTGTAAGCGGCGGATGTGGAGCGCAGTTTCCGCATGAATCCGCTCGGGATTGATTTTTCCGCCGAGAGAGGCGATCTCGATCTGGTTCTCCTCCACGCAAAGCCAGCGCTGGATCATGCGCTCCTCGACCTCGAGATGAAATTGAAAAGCGTAAACGTTCGTGCCGTAACGGAACGCTTGATGGGAGCAAAGCGGGGAGAACGCGAGGTGCCGGCCGGTTCTCGGAATATCGAAGGTTTCGCCGTGCCACTGGAATATTTTTTCCGACGGTGCCCACGTGCCGAGCAACGAATCGTTTTTGGCCTCTTCGGTCGGTGCAACATCGTACCAGCCGATTTCTTTCTCCCGATTGGGGTAAACTGCTGCGCCGAGGGTTTTCGCGATCAATTGCGCCCCCAGGCAAATGCCCAGCACGGGTAGATTTCTCTTCATGGCTTGCTCGATCAAGTGCATTTCCGTGCTGAGGTGCGGCAAGCGATCCGAATCGTTGACGCTCATCGGTCCGCCTAAAATGACCAAGCCGTCATAGCCGTCGAGGCTCGGTTGCGCATCGGGGTGACGCGAGAAATTGATATAGCGAATCCGAAAACCGGCGCGCTTGAGCAAAGGATTAAGCGTGCCGAGGATCTCGTGTGCGACATGCTGGAAGACGAGGAGCCTTTTCACAGCAATAAGTATAGCGGGTCACTTGAAGCAATTGAAATCAGTCGAACGCTCCCTCTCACAGACGCTGCCGGTGGCGCTAACGGTTTCCCGATGATAAGAATTTACTTTAGCGTGAACTTCCAATGAAGAACGATGAGATCAACGCGGCGTGGGCGTATCATAACAGCACGAAGCATTCGCTGCGAAGCGTTCGCGAGGGCCGCCATTTTCTCGACTGGGAGAACCAGCCGCTTCCTTTCAAGATCTATCGCCACCTCGAGCCGATGCGGTTACCTGAAGATCTGTCGTCGTCAGGAGTTCCGGCATTGCATACGCTCTCCACGAGGGCTTTACCGGAGAGCCGCGCTACTTTGACACGCCAGAGCCTGGCGGAAATTCTGTTTCTTTCCGCCGGCATTACCCGGCGCAGAACTTATCCGGGCGGTGAAATGCTGTTTCGCGCGGCCGCTTGCACCGGTGCGCTGTATCACATCGATCTGTATATCATCGGCGTGCTTGAGGATCTCGCGGCGGGTGTCTATCAGTTCAGTCCGCAGGATTTTGCACTTCGGAAACTTCGCGACGGCGATTTTCGTTCAGTGCTCATCCAGGCCTCGGGCCAGGAGCCGTCGATCGCAAAAGCGCCGTGCGTCATCGTTTGCGCTTCCACGTTCTGGCGCAACGCCTGGAAATATCAATCACGCGCCTACCGGCATTGCTTTTGGGACTCGGGTACGATCATTGCCAACTTGTTGGGCGCAGCGACGGCACGGGAAATTCCGGCCAATGTTGTGGCGGGCTTCGTCGACCCGGCAGTAAGCCGGCTTGTCGCCCTGGATACCGAGTGCGAGGCAGCAATCGCGCTCGTGGCTCTAGGCAACGCACCGCATCCGGCGACCGAGGCGGCGGTGCCGGTCAAACCGTTGCAAATAGAGACCGAGCCTCTTTCGAAAAGCGCAGTCGATTACCCGGCGATCCGAGCAATGCATGAAAGTTCAATCTTACAGAGCGCGGCGGAAGTGAAGGCGTGGCGCGATGGAAGCACATCAGCGCAAGATGGACAGGCCAACGAGGAGCCCCAGGAACTCGGTCGGAGCTTCGCCCTTCATCCATTGGACGCTGCCGCTCTGCCGAGCGATTCGATCGAAGATGTAATCGTCCGGCGTGGTTCTACACGTGAATTTGCGCGCGAACCTATTGCGTTCGAGCAGCTCTCGACCGTGCTCGAGCGGGCGAGCGGCGGTCTTGCCACCGACTTTCTCACCGCATCGGAGCCATCGCTCAACGACATATATTTGATCGTAAACGCAGTCACAGGGCTGCCCCAGGGCGCGTACTTCTTTCGACGCCATCAGCGTGCGCTGGAATTGTTGAAAGAAGGCGATTTCCGCCGACAAGCGGGTTATCTCGGGCTCGATCAAGATATTCCGGCGGATTGCAGCGTGAATATTTATTTTCTGGCGGACCTCGATCGAGCTCTGGCGCGCTTCGGCAATCGCGGTTACCGTGCCGCGCAGCTCGAGGCAGGAATTATCGGCGGAAAGATTTATCTCGCTGCGTACGCACAGCGGCTCGGCGCCTCCGGACTTACTTTTTTTGATGATGACGTGACAGCATTCTTCTCGCCGCATGCTACCGGGAAGAGCGTGATGTTTTTAGTTGCTCTAGGAAAATCAGTCAAAAAGCGAATGGATTAGCCCCGGCAGCGATGTGAGGCGACGATCCGAGCATTGCTCTCACCGGTAGCTCATAGCGCCGCGAGGCACCAAAACATCGATTTCGGTGGGAATCGGCAGGGCGTCTTTGCTTACCGTGAGCGTGTCTGAATTCAACATGCGTGTCTTCATGCCCGCGCTAAACTGCTGAATCAGATAAGGGCTGTCGCGATGATGCATCGGAATCGCGATCTTTGGTTTGAGCTGGGCAAGAACTTCTCTCGCCAGATCGGGTGCCATGGTGCGGCCGCCGCCGATCGGCGTCAATGCAACGTCGACTTTGCCGAAGGATTTGATCTGTTGCTCATTCAACTTTTGGCTCAAATCGCCAAGGTGAGCAATGCACAATGTGCCGAGGTCGAAAACGAAGGCCGAGCCATGAATGCCCTCGATCACTTCGGCGTTCTGATGAATGGGGACATTGTAGATAAGGGTATCCTTAAAGCTCGTGCTGACCCTATTCCAGTCGGCGCCGTAGTTCTTGAGCCCGCGCAAGATGACCGGATTCCCGCGCACGATCTGCACGGCGTTGTGGTTGAACATTTCTTTGCCCACCGTGACCACATCGGCCGACACATTGGGGTTCGGGTACCAGCCGGGTCCCAAGGGGTCGGTCACGATACGGGTTCCCTTGCTGGTGGTAATCAGAAAAAAGTTGTGTCCGAAGTACTGAATGGTCGCGTCCACATTGGCGGCATGGGCAACGGACCCAAAGCCAAGCGCCACCTCAGGATCGCGACAAGCGGAATGCGCACGAGGATGAAATGCTCCGAGGAAGGCGAAGAAAACTGTTGAACTTACGAGCAAGCGCGCCAACAAACGGGGCGAAGCTGTCTTGTTCATAATCGTACACAGCCGCGGGATTAGGCTATTGGATCAAAAGCAAAAAAACAATGCTTGGCTCGGCTCAAACCGCACAATATTATTCAGCCAGAAGCATCATCGTGAACCGCGGCGATCTCGTCGGTTCCGAGATCCCACTGGCGCTTTTCCAAGTCGGTCCGAGTAAAATGAATGATGATCAGAAGCGTATAGTCATCGTGCCTGGTTGTACCTATTGCTGGAACGGATTCCCCCACGAATTCGCCGCTCTTTTCATCGGCCACTGATAACTTAAGTTCAGCGTGGCCGCTGTGCTCGATGTCTTTAAACAGCGGGATGTCGGGGACGCCAAAACCTATAATTGGCACGGTAAAAGATGGCGCGCCAAGAAACGATTGTCCCTGATCAACAGCGAGAACAGAGGCAAAAGCCTTTACGCGGAGCTGCGCGAGTTTGGGATCTGCAGTCACGCGCACCCCCCGAGCTTGTAACCAAGCTGTAAAATACTCCCGCGCGAAGTCCTTGTCCGGCGTAAGGCCGTAAAAATCAATCATGACTGTCTTATCGGTCAGTTCTCGTGTGTCCAGCTTGGCCATGGCTCGATCCAAAGCCCGAACGAGTAGTTCCTGCTCGAGGCTGGAACGTGGCGTATTGGTGATCTGTGCGGTTGCTGCACAGCCTGCCAGCAAGAAGAACGAAACCGACCAACAAAAGTTTTCAAACCGGCTCCTCTTCATACTGCGCTCCTTTCCGCGCGAAGGTTTTATAAAGTCTAGCCCCAGAGATATCTTTCTCAATGAGCTTACTCACTCTTTGTCGTATCCCTCGATACGCGCATGGCGCACTCGGGAATTCGGCTTGTCCGACTGTCCTGAGTAGGCGGCTGCGGCATCGAAGCGCAACTTGGAATAGATGGCCTTGGCTACGGTCGTTGCCTTTGATACCGTCGGTGCGCTCGTATTCAAAACGGAGGTGCGCGATGAAACCACCGGTGCTTGCCGCGGCGATAATGTTATTTCTTGCCAACGGAACGGCTTCTGCGGCCGAGAAAATCCGCGTCGGCGTGCCGCAACAAGTTGTCCATTGGATGGTTTTCCCGTTGGCGCAACAAAAGGGCTTTTTCAAAGAGGAGGGATTCGATGCGGAGATCGTCCGCATCACCGGTCCGTCCGGCCGATCCGCTCTGATGAGCGGAGACATCGACTATTACACGACCATCGCATTCATGGTGCAGTCAGCGGTCGTCGGATTGCCGGTCAAAGTTGTCGCGGCGTATGTAAACTGTCCGCCATTCATTCTCATGTCACGGCCGGAGCTCAAAACGGCGCAGGATTTAAAAGGGAAAACGGTCGGTGTTGGTGCGCCGCCCGGCAGCTCGCCGGATGTCATCGCCAAACTTTCCCTGAAGCATCTCGGATTGGATGCGGATAAGGACGTGAAGTACGTCTATTTAAACTCCCATGAGCGAACCTATCTTGCTCTGGAACAGGGGCTTTATGCGGCGGGATTGATTCCGCCGCCCTTCGACTTCAAAGGCGCAAAGCTCGGCCTCAACTCGCTCGCCCGAGCTGCGGAGTTTCTCACTTACCCGGAAGACGGCCTCATCGCCACCGTAAAGAAAATCAAAGAAAAGCCCGATGAAGTGAGGCGAGTCATTCGAGCGGGGATCAAGGCCAACCGTTACATCCGAAGCCAACGCGAAGGGACGGTGCAATTTCTCATGGCCTGGCAAAAAGTCGATCGCGAAACCGCAAGCGCTAATTACGATAGCGCCATCCGCAGTTTCAACGATGACGGTTCTTTGCCGGAAGCGGGGTTGCGGTTGATCGTGGACGAAGCAAAAAAAACTGCCAAGATCGACCGTGAAATACCTCTAGCCGATATTGCGGATCTCTCGATCCTACGAGAAGCGCAAAAGGAGCTTGGAACTCGGGCGAAATAGGAGCCATCGTGCTAGCTTAAACCTTAATCACACGACCGCGGAGTCCTCATGTGTGCGCAAGAAGTTTTCCCAAGCTGCGCGCGACGGCGCGACTTTTTCCTTCACCCGCTGTTTTCCGTTCTCGCTCATCGGGGTGAAGCTCGCGGCAGCCAGAACGTTTTCTTCAAGCGGCGCCATTTCCTCGCAGCCGATGATCACGCTGGCAACGGGTTGGGTTAGATTGAATTGCAGAAGTTCGGCGGCGGACGCTCGCCCGTTGCCCCTGCCGACCAGCATGCCTTGTCCCATGACCTTCATGGACAGAATACCCATTTTTTTCTCTAGGGCCACCGGTAGGGCCGATTGCTCGAATCCGGGAATCGCCTCCATTTTACGTTGCGCGATGGGATTCGCGGACTGCGCCGCGTTGAGCGCCATGAGCACCGTGTCGAAATCATAGCGGCGCAAAGCCTCCGCCATCGCGATGCCGTCGTTGTGACCGGTAATCCCGATGAACCGGGCGATCTTTTGATCTTTAAGCTGTGTTACGGCGGCGAGAACTCCGTTTGCGCTGCCGATCTGCTCAAGGTCGGCGAGGTTGCTCAAGCTATGAATCTGGATCAAGTCAACATACTCGGTCTGCAAGAACTTGAGGCTTGTCTCCACTGACCGAAGCGCTCCGTCGCGGTCTCGCGGATCGATTTTCGTGGCAAGGAAAACCTGCTTGCGCCGAGTTTTGATAAATATCCCAAGGCGCTTTTCGCTCAGCCGATCGATGTCGCGCCGGGTATAAGAACCGGCGGTATCGAAATAATTGATGCCCGAAGCGAAAGCTTTCTCCAGCAGCGCCTGCGCTGCATCTTCGCTTTCGATCGAACAGAAGCGCGTGCCGGAACCGAAACCAATGCAGGAGACCATTTCTCCGGTCATGCCCAAGCGGCGCTTCGGAAGCGATCTGCCTCCAGCACCGAGTGCTTTTTCGGCCGTCGCGAGCACGACGACGGCCGCCGTTGTTTTCAGAAACTCTCGCCGAGACCACTGGTTTTCCATAGCGGCTCCTTGCGATTTGAAATCACGAACCTATCGTGAGGATCATAAGCCAGCTTAGCACTGCCGCGTCAAGCTTTGTCGGTAGGTAGTTCATCCAATGAGAGCGCCGGAGCATTCCTCCAGGGATACTAGTTATGGGGCCGCAGCGGTGGCACCATGAATCTGGGTGCGAGTAGCCATAGACGAAGCCTAGGAGGAATGTAAACAGCTTAATTCGATTATCAATATGGTTCCGGAGTCGGAGCTTCTTTTGGGATGGATGAGATGGTTATCCGGACGGCGCGGGTCGAGGTGCTTGACTGTAGCTCATTAAATTGACAAAGCACGGTCTTAGGGAATGTAACACCACCTTAGAACGAGGCAGGCGCTCTTCCTTTATGGATATTCAACGAGGATTTCATCTTAAGGAGGCTTTATGGAATCGACCAGCGGCATGCGTCTCGTAATTCTTGCGCTTACAATCCTGCAATTTTTCATCGGCCAACCTGCCGCAATCGCCTGGGAGCCCACCAAACCGATCGAATTTGTCATACCCGCAGGGACCGGCGGCGGCGCCGATCAGATGGCGCGGCTGATCGCCGTCATCGCCGAAAAGCACAAGTTCTCACCTAGGCCACTTATTTCCATTAATAAGTCCGGAGGCGCCGGCGCTGAAGGATTTCTTTATGTTAAGGAAAAAAAGGGTGATCCGCATGTAATCATCATTACGCTGTCGAACCTTTTTACGACTCCGCTGCATACCGGCGTGCCGTTTAACTGGAAAGATTTGACGCCGCTCGCGCGCATGGCCCTCGACGAATTCGTTCTTTGGGTGAATGCCGAAGCCCCCTACAAAACCGCGAAGGAATATGTCGATGCTGTGAAGGCGCAATCGGCCGGAACCAATCGAATGAAGATGGGAGGCACAGGCTCGGCACAGGAAGATCAAATTATCACGATCCAACTGGAACAGGCCTTGGGAATCAAGTTTACCTATGTTCCGTTCAAAGGTGGGGGCGAGGTCTGTGTAAATCTGGTCGGCAAGCACGTCGATTCCACCGTCAATAACCCCATTGAATGTGTCAGTCATTGGAAGGCCGGACGAGTGCGGCCGTTAGGAGTTTTCGACACGGCGCGCATTCCCGAGGGAAATTGGAAAGATATCCCGACGATCAAAGAGGCGCTCGGCGTCGACATCCACTATCTCATGCTACGTGGGATTTTCGGCGCGCCGGGGATTCCCAAGGACGCAGTGCAATGGCACACCGACTTTCTCAAGAAGGTTTACGACTCGGCCGACTTCAAAAAATATCTTGCCGAGGGAGCATTGAAGCCCGCGTTTGCAACCGGCAGCGAATACGTCAAATGGGTCGAAGAGAACGAACAGCTCCATAAAGATTTAATGGCCAAGGGCGGGTTGCTCAAAAAGTAAGATGCGTGCGGCGGATTCCATCACCGCTTCAATCCTGATGGCGTTGGGCGGTATCGTCATTTTTGATGCCCTGCGACTTGGTATTGGCTGGGGCACTGACGGTCCCGGAAGTGGATTTTTTCCGTTTTGGTTGGCGCTGATCATGGTCGTGACTTGCGCTGTCATTCTGCTCCAGACCCTGCGCAGCCGATCGGATGAAAAATTCGTCACGCTCCAACAGCTCGGTCCGGTGTTCAAAGTGATTGGGCCCGCGACAGCCATGGTGCTGCTCACCGAATTTGTCGGCTTGTACGTCGCGGCGGCCCTCTATCTCGGCATTTACATGCGATGGGTTGGACGTCATTCCTGGATTACCGTGATTGTGCTTGCGGTTTCGGTACCGGTGCTCACTTTCATGATCTTTGAACTGTGGTTCCTGGTACCGATGCCGAAAGGACCGCTCGAAGACTGGCTGGGCTACTGAGTGGGGATAGAAAATCTTTTTCTTGGGTTTCAGCAGGCCTTAGCGCACGAGAACCTGCTGTACGCGGCCATTGGTATCATGCTTGGCACGATTGTCGGTGTGCTGCCGGGCTTGGGCGGCGCGAATGGGGTTGCCATTTTATTGCCCCTCACCCTGCGCATGCCGCCGACCTCGGCGATCATCTTACTCACATCCCTTTATTGGGGGGCACTATTCGGCGGAGCCATCACGTCAATCCTTTTTAACATTCCGGGAGAGCCTTGGTCGGTGGCAACCACTTTTGACGGTTATCCGATGGCCCGCCAAGGTCGAAGCGGCCAAGCGCTGACCGGGGCATTCACTTCGTCCTTTGTCGGAGCGCTGTTTGCAACGGTGCTCATCACTGTGTTCGCTCCGTTGCTTGCCGATGTCGCGCTGCGCTTTGGTCCGCCGGAAATATTTTCCATTCAGCTACTGACTTTTTCCGCGTTTGTGGGGTTGGGCGGCGGCAATCCCCTTAAAACCGTAGTCTCGATCATGATCGGGTTCATTCTGGCTGCCGTCGGCCTCGACATCGTCACCGGCCAGCTGCGCATGACCTTCGGTTTCACCGGACTCATGCAAGGATTCGATTTTATCATCGCCGTCATCGGCCTCTTTGGCATCGGCGAGATCTTGCTCTCCGTCGAAGAAGGGCTGAGTTTCAAAGGCGTCAGCAGCAAGATGAATCTGCATGTGGTGTTGGATACTTGGAAAATCCTGCCGCGCTATTGGCGCACCTTCGCGCGCAGTTGTCTCATCGGGTTTTGGATGGGCTTCAAGCCCGGCGGGGCGACTCCCGCTTCGTTTATGAGTTACTCCTTCGCCAAGCGTTTTTCGAAAAACCCAGAAGCGTTCGGCAAAGGCGAGCTCGAAGGCGTGATCGCGCCCGAGACCGCAGCCCATGCCGCGGGTGTCGCAGCGATGCTGCCGATGATCACACTCGGAATTCCGGGATCACCGACCGCCGCGGTCATGCTCGGCGGACTGATCATATGGGGACTGCAACCGGGTCCATTGCTGTTTACGGAAAAGCCGGACTTCGTCTGGGGATTGATCGCGAGCATGTACACGGGAAATATTTTGGGCGTGCTGATGGTGCTCGCGTTCGTGCCTTTTTTCGCCGCCATTTTGCGCGTGCCGTTCGCGATACTCACGCCACTCATCGTCGTGCTCTGCGCGATCGGATCGTATGCCGTTCACAACAGCATGCTCGACGTTTGGTATATGCTGATCTTCGGCGTCGTCGGATATGTGTTCAAAAAACTCGATTATCCTTTGGCTCCTCTGGTCCTGGCTTTGGTGCTCGGCGATATGGCGGAGAATGCGCTGCGCCAGAGCCTCATCATGTCGCAAGGATCACTCGCCATCTTTTTTGATCGGCCGATTGCGGGGGTGATCACGGTGGTAGCGATCCTGTTCTTCATGATGCCAATCATCGGCCCGTGGTGGCGCCGCCTGCGCGGATTGCCCGTGTCCGCGCCAACGCCGCGAGAGATTTGACTGCCTGGCAATACGCCCACCGATGGAAGCTCTAGTTTATCCCGAATTCTGGGCTCGCTGGCTGGGCATTGTCATCATCGATCTCTCGCTCGCGGGTGATAATGCTTTGGTGATCGCCATGGCGGTCCTCACTTTGCCCCCTCGCCAGCGGCTTGTTGGCTTGCTCGGCGGAACCCTCGGCGCAGTCGTGCTGCGCATCATTCTCATCGCCGTCATCACGCAAATATTGTTGATTCCATTTCTCCAGGCCCTCGGCGGCTTGGTTCTAGTCTGGATCGCCATCAAGCTGGTGCGCCAGGATGCGGGCGACGATAAGGAACACAAAACGCGTGAGGTCGCGACCCTGTGGGAAGCGATTGGAATCATCATCGTCGCGGACCTGATCATGAGCCTCGACAACGTCTTGGCGGTGGCCGCGACTGCCCATGGTGATCTGACGCTCGTGCTTTTCGGCATCGGACTTTCCATTCCGATCGTGATCTGCGGCAGCAGTCTCCTGGCGCGCCTTATGGATCGCTTCCGTTGGATCGTGTGGCTCGGCGGGGGAGTGCTCGGCTGGGTGGCGGGAGAACTCGCCATCACTGACACGTTGGTCCGCGCTTCCATCGGCTCGTGGGATTCGATCCTTCATTGGCTTTTGCCCGGCCTCTTGGCCGTCACGGCTGTAACGTTGGGCTGGGTGACTGCGTCGGCTGCGAACCGATAAATCGCGAGCGCGGCCGGGTTTCACTGGCGCGAGGCCGATTATCTTCTCTTACAAAGACATCGAAAAAATCTTCCCGAACGAGTGTTGACAACCCTTGGAGGACTGGGTAGAAACTGGTCTGACCAGCAGACAGCCGGACCCCATATGCTGAAGGCGATAAAGAAGACTCGCATCCACGAAGAGGTTTTCAGCCAGATTCACGAGCTGATCAAGCAGGGCCGATTCAAGGCGCGCGATCAGCTGCCGCCCGAGCGCGAGTTGGCCGAGACTTTTAAGGTCAGCAGGACTTCGGTGCGCGAGGCGCTGCGCTCGTTGGAAAGTCAGGGGCTCATCGTCAGCCGAACGGGCATGGGCAACTTCGTCGTCGATCTGCCCGTCGAAGCCCTGGTGGGGCCGCTCGCGCGCCTGCTGATCGACGAAAAGAGGGCGCTGGCGGACGTCTTCGAGCTGCGCAAATTGATTGAGCCGCATATCGCCGCCCTGGCCGCCGAGCGCGCGACCGAGAGAGATATCGCGCAGCTGAAAAAGATCGTCGCCAAACAAACCGAAGCCGTCAAGCGCGGCGAGACCGGAGTCGACGCCGACGCCGAATTGCATTTGTGCATCAGCCGCGCCACGCAAAACCAAGCGCTACAAAAGTTGGTTTTCGGATTGATGGAGATGCTCAGCCGCAGCCGCGAAGAATCGCTGCAGACGAGCGAGCGGCGGAAGTCATCGATCGACACGCACCGGAAAATCATTGCCGCAATCGAAAAGCACGACCGGATCAAGGCGCGAAAAGAAATGCAATTTCACATCGAGCAGGTGGAAGCGAGCGTTTTGTCGTCCAAGCCCGCGCAAAAAAAATCCCGTAACGAAGTTACTCAAGAGAGGAGGGTTTCATGATCAAGCGCGTAGAGGTCAACTATCGAGGCATCTTTCAGAAGAACCTCGGTAAAAAAATCGGCAGCGACATTGTCATGATTGCCAGCCGGATGGGCCAGAAGGCTTTTTCCAACGGACGCTACAGCGATTCGCCGGAGAGAAACGGCATCCCGTGCAAGTATTTCGCTTTCGTTTCGCCGGATCTCAGCGAAGAGGAGCTGGAGGCGGAATGCGGCGCCAAGCTCGAGATCGACGAGGCCAACATCTCGGTCGTCTTGGACGATACGATGTGCAAAGGCGTGGAGCCCTGGGGATGGCACGGCATCCGGCCCATCAATGAAAGAGTGGTCAAAGACGGCTGTCTGCTCGTGGTTTCCAAGAAAAAACCGGAGGAACTGCTCAAGTTCATCGGCAGGAAACCGTACAACTACCGTATCGCGATTCTCGACGGCGACGCCAGCCTCGCTGGGCTCTGGGTCAACAAAGACGATTTAACCCATGAGCGGATTTTGGGCGGCATCGCCGCCATCGAGCCGAGCGTGATCAGCATCGAAGCCGTTGAAGCTTACCTGATGGACAAGACCAAACAGAAGCACCGCGCCGAGGCCGCGCGCGGAGCATACGAATCTCTGCGTCAGGAGACCAAGCCGCCGCGAGTCCACACGGTGACTCCGAAAGATGGCATCGAATGGCCGCACGAAGTCCCCGTACTGCCCAAGTGGTTCGAGATGCAAGAGGGCGCGGTGGTTCCGGCGGTAAAGCGCGGCTTCGAGATGGGCCCGAGAGGACAAACGAGAAACCCCGGCTTCAAGCGCGGCACCACCAAAACACAGAGGCCCGCGGTCAGGTTCGATCTGTGCACCAAGTGCACGCTTTGCTGGGCCGAGTGTCCGGACGAATGCTTCGATCCGACCACCGATGGCTACTACGACGTGGACTATCAGTATTGCGTGGGTTGCGGAAAATGCGCTCAGGTATGTCCAGTGAAAGAGTGCATCGTCATGGTGGATGAGCTCCAATTTGAGGACGACTCGAGTCCGTGGGAACACTGGAAAAAGGATTCCAAAGAATACATTCAGTGGGTCGAGGACAAAAAAGGCAAAGACCGAGTCTCTTACCCGATTGTCACCGGCAAGGGAATGACGGTGACTCAGGGCGAAGTGATGCCTGAGGGGAAAATCGTGCCGGTTCGAAAAACCGAGGAGGTGGAAGTATGAGTGTCGCAGTCGCAACAAAATCAGATCAATCCGGCGTCTATGAGCGGGAAGATCTTTTAAACGGTTGCCAGGCTGTTGCGCAGGGCGTGCGTCTGGCCGACGTCGACGTGATCGCCGCGTATCCGATTCGCCCCTATACGGAAGTCATGGACGCGATCTCGAAACTGATCGCCGACGGACAATTCGACGCCGAATATATTATCGCCGACAGCGAGCATTCCCAGTTCGAAATCGTCAAGCACGCCAGCTCCGTAAACGCCCGCGCCTTCGGCGGATCGAGCGGCACCGGCTGGATGTACGGTATGGAAGCGCTTGTCGTTACCGCGACCGACCGTCTGCCGCCGCTTTTTGTGGTAGGCAACCGCGCCCTCGATGATCCAGGCGCCTTCGGCGTCGAGCACAACGACGCGATGGCGGTTCGCGACATGGGCTGGCTACTGTGCTGGGTCACAACCCCACAGGAAGCGCTGGAGCATGTGCTGATCGGTTACCGTATCGCTGAAGACAAAAAAGTCAGGATGCCGATGGGATTGGCGATGGACGGCGCGTTTCTTACTCACTCCCAGCACATGGTAAAAATTCCTTCGGTTGCCGCCGCGAAAAAATTTCTGCCGCAATACGATCTCGCCGAGCGCCGGCTCCACCCCGATAATCCGATTTCCATTGCGCCGCAAGCGAACGAGGATTGGGTGATGGAAATCCGCAGGCAAAACTGGGAAGCGGCGAAGCGAGCGCGCGCCGTGATCAAAGACGCGTATAAAGAATTCAACAGCGTTTTCGGCGAGCGCTACGCCGCCCCGTATTACTTCGACGAATATATGACCGACGACGCAGAAGTCGTGCTGATCGGCATAGGCACGGTGGCGGCTCCGGCGCGCACGGCCGTGCGTCGCCTGCGCGAGAAGGGGCAGAAAGTCGGCTATGTGAACCTGCGCTGGTTCCGCCCGTTCCCGACGCTGGAGTTGCGCGAGTGCTTGAGCCGTTTCAAAGCGGTCGGCGTCGTGGACCGCGACTTCGCCCACGGATCGCCCGATAATTGCGGCATCCTAATGCATGAGGTCCGATCCTGTCTCTATCCGGTGAAGAACCGGCCTGCGGTCGTCAATTTCATCGGTGGTTTGGGCGGGCGCGATCTGTCGATCGCCGACGCAGAGAAAATGTACGCAACCACTCAGCAGGCGGCCAAGGACGATTCCACGGACGAATTCATAACCTGGATCGGCCTAAGAGAGTAACTTTAGGAGGGAGCGATCATGACAACTGTCCCGACCATCGATTACGAAAAAATTAAAGGCGTCAAAAACGTTCCGCTCGAAGAGCTTTACACTTCCGGTCATCGCACTTGCCAAGGCTGCGAGTCGGCCACAACCATGCGCGGATTCATCAAGTCCGCGGGAGCGCGCACCGTGGTCACCGGCGCGACCGGCTGCATGTACGTGGCCAATACTTCGTACATGACCACGCCGTGGATCGTGCCGTGGATGCACACCCAGCTCGGCGCCGGCGGTTCTTCAGCTGTCGGTATGGCCGCTGGCATCCGGGCTCTCAAGCGCAAGGGCAAAATTAAAGACGAGAAAATTAACGTGATTAATTTTTCCGGCGATCTTGGCGCCGGTGACATGGGTATCGGCGGTATCTCCGCTGCGCTGCAGAGCGATTACGATTTGCTGATTATCATGTACGACAATGAGTCGGCGGCGAACACCGATATTCAAGCGACCGGGCTTTCAACCTACGGCGCGCAGACGACGTTTACGCCTCCCGGCAGTAAGCATCCGATCATGCAGCGGCGCTGGAAGAAGAACGTCGCGGGCATGCTCGCCGTCGGCCATCCGACGTGCAAGTACGTCGCCACCGCCTGCGCGACTTATCCGCCGACGGATTATTTGAACAAGGTGCGCAAAGCGCTCGAGATCGGCGGTCCGACCTTCATTCACACATATGATCCGTGCCCGAAAGGTTGGGATTATCACCCGCGCTACTCGAATGAACTCGGCGAGCTGGGCATCAAATGCGGACTCTATCCGCTCTATGAAATTGTCGAAGGCAACGTCATCTACACCTACGACGCGCGCAAAAGCGGCAAGGGGCGCATTCCGGTCAAAGAATTTATCTCCAAGCAGGGGCGCTTCGATCATCTGAAAGATGAACACTACACGCATATTCAGAATATGGTCGATCAGATGTGGGAAGAATGGCAGATCCCCGGTGTGGCGCCGCTCAGAGGAATACTAAAAGCAAGAATCTAACTGGCCTTGTGATCCCAAAAAAGCATTTCTAAGCAATCCTGACCAGGGCCGCACATTGCGGCCCTGGTTTTA
>Ga0065712_10067795_pt1 | contig 33443 bp, 31 predicted proteins | sample MisRhiReplicate1_FD_59099 | JGI IMG/M metagenome (GOLD analysis project Ga0065712, IMG submission 59099) | Miscanthus rhizosphere microbial communities from Kellogg Biological Station, MSU, sample Rhizosphere Soil Replicate 1: eDNA_1 v3... | ecosystem: Host-associated > Plants > Roots >...
GAACGGGAGTGCCCGCGTCGCTTCTCAAGCCGCTCCCGGAGGCACCGACCAAGTTATCGTTCTCAGATCTGACACAGTGGCAGGTGCCGCTTTCATCGACGAGGACGCAGGAACTCCGTCTAATCCGGCTGACGCTTCCGACTGAGACGCGCACGGAGGCCGTCGCACACGACGGCCCAGGCCTCATCTACGTGCTCGAAGGAACGCTCACGGTCTTCGGTGCGTCGGTGCAAGCGCAGACGTTTACGGCTGGCGATGTGTTTCGCGATCCAGCCAACAGGCAGGGACTGATCTACAGAAACGTCGGCACTCGCGAGCCGACGAAGCTGCTGTTCTTTCACGTCGCCGATCCACAAGCGCCTGCGCAGACACCACCGATGATGCCGTACGTCGCGGTGCACGACCCGAGCTTCGTTCCGGCGCCAGCGGCATCCTTTGCCATGGATGAAGACCTCGTGATCGGCGTCGCGCAAGGCAAGATCGCCAAGGCATACATGGCGCTGGATCTCACGCAGCATGGCTCGGTGGACGATCAGATGCCGGACGGTCCGATCGAAGTGACGTGGTGCGGCACGTGCGGCACCGGCGCAGTCTTCCGTGCTGAACTGAACGGGCGCCGTCTGCACTTCGAATACGACAGCATGGTGAATGCGAATGAGGTGCATCGCGATGTCGAGACCGGCAGCCGTTGGCAGCAGTCCACTGGCGAAGCGATCTCGGGTCCGCTCAAGGGAAGCAAGCTCACGCTCTATCCCTTCCTCCTGACCACCTGGAAAGCATGGCGCACGCGCTATCCCCATACGACGCTGCTCAAGCCGCTGCCCGGATATGCGGAACGGATCTCCGTCATGAGACCACGTCAGAAGCAAAACCTTCGGTCCGGGGAAGGCGATGCACCGACAGGTTCGTTCAGCACCGATGCGCGGCTCCGCCCGAGAGAAATGATCGCTGGGCTCGCCGTGGGCAACGACACGATGGCCTTTCCGCTAAAGGAACTGCGTGTCGCTCGAGTCGTCAACGAACGCCTCGGTGGTGTGCCGATCGTGGTGGTCCATCAGCCCTCGTCTGACACAACGACGGCATTCGAGGCACGAGCGAAGGGCAAGGTGCTGCGCTTCCGCGCCGGCGATGCCGATGCGAGCACCGTCATCGATCTCGAAACGCGATCGACGTGGGACGCTTACGGACTCTGTCTCAAAGGGCCGCTCAAGGGCACGCAACTGAAATCGCTGATTCTCGTTCCGGAGTTCTGGTTCGCGTGGTCGCAGTTTCGTCCAGGGACGCGACTGTTCACGGCGTCACGCGATCTCTAGGGCCTGCGTTGCGCACGCCCTCCGGCTAGTCGGACTCTGGAGCAAATTCCAGGAGTTCGATCGGCGCCCCATCATCCAGGATGAACGCGACCCGCACCCCGGGTGACGGTGAGTTCGGCGGAATGAGGATCTGCTTTCCCTGGAGGGCAGTGTCCAAGTTGTCGACGATAAACGCCAGGTGCGGGACGGTCTTCACGATCTCCGGTACTTGGCAGTGCGTGTCGAAGCGCATCCACTCGACACCGTACGGACTGGTATCAAAGCCGCACACATGAACACCGAGCTTCGTCAGGTGGAGCTCGCCGTCTCGCGGCGAGGAGTGTGGGATACCGAGATGGTGGTATCGCCACCCGAACCTCGCAACCGCTGAGGGATCTTCGCGGTTCCGTCGCCTGTCAGCCATCGATGATCCAGGAGGCTACTCCATCCAGAGCGGAATCGCGAGCTTCAGGCCGAGACCGGGAAGGCGCATGAGCGTGGACGTGCCGTGGGCGACCAGGCGGTTGTCAGCAGTGTGCACCTCTGCTTCGGCGTAGGAGATCGTCTTGCCCGCCTTGATCAACGTGCCGGTGCAACGGAGCGACTCCAAGCGTGCCGGCGCGAGGTAGTTCAACTTCAGATCAACTGACGCCAACCCATCCTCGTCGCTGTCCATCGAGAGGAAGCAGGCCCAGAACGTGGCGGTGTCGATCAGCGTTGCGATGTTGCCGCCGTGGACAACACCAAAGGGCTGCATGCGGAACTCCGCTGCCGTCATCTCGAACGTGGCGCGCCCCCACGCGAGGTCGGTGATGCGCATCCCCATGTGGCGCACAAACGGCACCTCGTCGATCAAGGCGAACAAGCGTTCGCGATACTGCGGATTGAACACTCGCGCGCTGATTTGCACGTCGCGAGAATAACCCTGAATGCCCGCCGCTACCCAACTCGTCGGTTCGGTCAGGTTCACAATGAGACGGTGAATCGACACCGCCTCACGTGTCTTGCCATGACGGCGGCGCTCTTCTGCACGCCGTCCGCGCTAGTCGCCCAATTCCAGCTCACGCCTGTGGCCACCGGCCTTTCGAATCCGTTGTTCGCTGGCCATGCTGGAGACGGCACGCAGCGTCTATTCATCCTGGAGCAGGACGGCATCATTCGCGTCCTGCAACCGGGCGAGCAAACGCCGACGACCTTTCTAGACATTCGTTCAAGAATTGCCACCATCGGTGAACAAGGCCTTCTCGGCCTCGCGTTCCATCCGCAGTACGCGACGACCGGCCGGTTCTTCGTCTGCTACACGCGTGCGGGAGACGGCGCGATCGTCATCGCCGAATATCGCGTGTCCGCCGACCGGAACATTGCCGACGCGACAGAACACGTGCTCCTGACGATTCCCCATCCCACGAACACCAATCACAACGGAGGCATGCTTGCCTTCGGACGCGACGGCTATCTGTACGTCGGGGTTGGCGACGGTGGTGGTGGCAACGATGAGCCGAACAACGCGCAGAACATCGATCTGCTGCTCGGCAAGATTCTCCGGCTCGACGTCGATCAGCCAGCGTCGGGAGCGCGGTATTCCTCGCCGTCGGATAACCCGTTCGTCAACGCGTCGGGTCGCGATGAGATCTTTGCGTTTGGCTTTCGCAATCCATGGCGCTTCAGTTTCGATCGCATGACCGGCGAAGCATGGATCGGAGACGTCGGGCAGGACGAGCGGGAAGAGATCGATCGCGTTCTCGTCAAGGGCGGCAACTACGGCTGGCGGATCTACGAGGGCTTCCTCTGCACCAACCTGGGACCCTCGCTGTGCAGTCCGTCTGATTACGTCGATCCAGTCCTCGACTACTCACACACGAACGGACGATGTTCAGTGACTGGCGGTTATGTGTATCGCGGATTGCGAGCAACGCTGCCGGCCGGAGTGTACGTCTATGGCGACTTCTGTTCGGGTGAGATCTTCGTGACGAACGGAGACATGCAAGCCGTCCTCATGTACACCGCGATGAACATCGCCTCGTTCGGTGAGGATGAGGACGGTGAGCTGTATGTCGTCGATCGCGGCGGCACGATCAGCCGGATCGAATCGATGCCCGCTACGGAACGATGAGAGTGGTACGGTCGACTGACGTCCCCTCACCAACCATCAGCGTGTATGCCTGGTTCGCCTGCTGGCACACGTACTCAAACAGTTCGGTGCCATCCTCCCAGCGCAGGTTCGACGTCCCGGTGAACGGCTTCGTGTAGGCGCCGGGATCGTCGACCGTCACTTCGTATCGCATCGCGCCCACCGACGTCCGCGTGTACTTCTCGAGCAGATGGAGCTGCTCGGTGTGCGGGAGCTGGCCGCGATCGATCCAGAAGCCCTCGTTGAAGCCGATCGTGTCGACGACGAGCGTGTCACCTTCCCACCAGCCGATCGAATGGCCGTAATAGCTTGGCGTCAGGTTCCGCGGATGCGAGCGACCGTCCATGTAAATCGTGCGGTAGGTATGCGGCCCGCCGATGTCGAAGATATACGCGAGCTTCAACTCCGGGAGCTCGACGAACTCTGCGCCGTACGGCGTCAGCCACTGTCGCGGTCCGCCCGACGGCTTGCAACGCGTGTGCGGCTCGAGCTCGTTCCGGCGGCGATCGTCTGACATCGCGAGGGTCCAATCCATATAGGGGACCGGTGTGCAGGGCGCAGCTGCGCCACCACCTCGCCCCGCACCGGGGCCGCCAGCGGCGCCTGGGCCTGCCCCGCGTCCGGCGGCGGCACCAGGATTCAGTGACGCCGGTCCCGCCACTCTGTTCGAGTTGCAAAACCCGAGATTGCCGCCGACCCAGACGCCCTTGCGCGTCGACGTGTTGCCGATCACGATGTGTCCGTCGGCCGTGCGAGGCGCCGGCTCGTTGGCCAGCCGGCCTCGCGCGTCTTGCTGTCGTTGCTGCTGGGTCGTCGCCGCAGCCTGATCTTGTGCGCTGCCCTGAGGTACGGCGACCTGCACGCCAGGCCTGCCCTGGGTTTGCGCACGCATCGCCCCACCGGCGGCGACGATGGTGACTGACACGACGACAGCGACTCGGATCCCATGCAGTTTCATGCCGCGGATCCTAGCACGGCCCTGTTCGCACAACCGAACCCGATTTCTGTCTCAGGCGACGCGCATCGCACGCCACCCAACTTGTCACACACTTCGTCCGTCTATAGCATATGTGGTTATGACAGCTATCGATCGCCGGACGTTGGACCGCGAGCTCAAAAAAGGATCGGCGGAGCTGATCATCCTGTCGATCGTCGAACCCCGCCCTCGCCACGGCTACGAGATCAGCAAGTTGATCGAGGCGCGATCGAGTGGACAGTTGAAATTCCACGTCGCGTCCCTCTATCCCCTGCTTTACCGCCTCGAAGAGCGCGGGTGGCTACAGGGGAAATGGGTGGAAAAGCCTGGACAACGGCGCCGCCGTTTCTACGGCCTCACAGCCGAAGGCCGCCGTGTGCTGGCGCGCCAGCGTGACACGTGGAAGGCCTTCGTCGATGCGATGCGGCTCATCACCGGAGTGGACCATGCCTGACGATTCGACCAGTTCCACATTCTGGACCGCGCACCTGCGACCGCGGCTCGCCGGGCTGCGTCTCAGCCCAGCGCGTGAAGCCGAGATCATCGAGGAGCTGTCACAGCATCTCGATGCGCGCTACGAGGAGCTGATCGCGACGGGCATCAGCCAGGACGAGGCCCGCCGACTGGCGCTCGAGGAACTACGCGAACCTGAGACGCTCGCCCACTCGATGCGACCGCTTCGGCAGTCAAACGTGCCGGCACCTATCACTCCTGGCGTTTCCCGCCGCTTCCCCGTCACTGATCTCTGGCAGGACATGCGCTATGCCGCACGTGTGCTGCGCAGGCAACCGGGCTTCACCGCGGCCGCGGTGATCACGCTCGCGCTGGGCATCGGCGCGAATACTGCGATCTTCAGCCTGATCAACGCCACGCTTCTGCAACGACTGCCGGTGGCCAATCGCGATCGACTGGTGTATGTGTGGCGCGGCAACGTTGGCGGTGTCTTCCCGTATCCCCTCTATGCCTCCCTGCGCGACAACAATCGTGTGTTCGACGCCTTCGCTGTGTGGGGCGGCATCACGGCCAGCCTGAACGCCGACAACGTCACAGATCTCGTCCAAGGCGTCATCGTCACCGGCAATCTCTTCGACACACTTGGTGTTCGTGCCGAACGTGGACGACTCCTTTCGCGCAGCGATGACATGACTGTTGGCGGCCATCCAGTAGCTGTGATCAGTCACGGATTCTGGCAGACGCGGTTCGCGGCACGGCCCGACATCGTCGGTCACGACATTCTGCTGAACGGTCACTCGTTCACCATCGTCGGCGTGACGCCTCCTGCGTTCCGCGGGCCTCAGGTTGGCGGCCAGCCCGATCTGTACGTGCCGATGATGATGCAGGCCATCATGCGTCCACCGCGTGCTGCCTACTCCGGTGAGATGAACCCCGATCTGCTCAACAACAAAACCAACAGCTGGCTGTTCGGTGTCGCTCGATTGAAACCCGGCATCGCAGCGGAGCAGGCTCGGGCCGATCTGGTTCCGATAGAAGCCGCCTATGCCAGTACCGTCGGACCTGGTGCTCGCGCGACTGGCGTCGCAGTGTTGCCTGTGGACGAGGGAAATCCGGCGCAGCGTCAACGCCTGCGATTGGTCGCACTCTTACTCGCCGGCGTGGTCGGTGCCGTGTTGCTGATCGCGTGCGCCAACATCGCCAACATGCTTCTCGCCCGAGCTGCTGCACGACGACGTGAGATCGCCGTGCGTCTGGCGCTGGGCGCGAGTGCCGGGCGGCTGTTCCGTCAACTCCTCACCGAGAGCGTGCTCCTCTCGCTCGTGGGCGGACTGCTCGGCCTCGGACTGGCATGGGCCTTGGCGCGCGCGGTCGCGGGAGCACCGCCGCCTCGCGGCGCGCTCCCCCTTCTGGTGGAGTTCGCAATCGACGGTCGCGTGCTCGTGTTCTCATTCGTCTTGTCGGTACTCACGGGCATCGTCTTTGGTGCGCTGCCCGCCCGTCGCGCGACGAAGCCGAGCGTGGTGCCGGCCCTGAAAGATGCAGCGGCCGACAGCACCGAGCACAGACGGCGTTTCAGCTTGCAGAAGACGCTCGTCGTCGCCGAGGTGGCGCTGTCGATGCTGTTGCTCATCCCCGCGGGTCTTTTCGTACGGAGTCTGCAGGCGGCGCGCGCGATCGATCCGGGATTCGACGTCGATCGGATCGTGTCGGCACCGCTGTCGATCAATCTCCTCCGTTATACAAGCGATCAGGGGCGCGAATTCTATCGGCAGATCATCGAGCGTGCGCAGCGCGTACCCGGTGTCGAAGCAGCCAGCGTGGCGCGGGTGCCAATGCTGAACGGCACCGCCCGCATGCTCGGCTTCCTGGTCGAGGGACAGCCGGGACCCGAAGCAGACTTCGTGTTCAGCGAGGGTGGCGCCATCACCAGAAACCGCAATCAGATCAATGCCAATGTCGTCAGCCCAGGGTTCTTCAGGACGATGGGGATCCCGATCATGACCGGGCGGGACTTCGGTGATCAGGATTCCGCAAACAGCCCGCTCGTGGTCGTCATCAATGAGGCGACAGCGAAGATGCACTTCGGCAACGCCAACCCGCTCGGTGAACGGGTGAGCTTCCGAGGGCGGCGCGGACCGTGGTACGAAATCGTCGGTGTGGTTGGTGACAGCAAGTACGCCGCGGTCGGTGAAGAGCGGGCTCGCATGGTCTTCATGCCGGTCGCGCAGAATCACGAGACCGGCATGACGCTCTATGTGCGCACGTCAGTTCCGCCTGAGGCCGTGATCGGGAGCGTGAGACGCGAAATTCGGGCGCTCGAACCCAACCTCCCCGTGCCCGAGATCGCGACGATGAACGATACGGTCGCCACCTCGCTCTTCGCGGCGCGCCTGGGCGCGTGGATGGTTGCGCTCTTCGGCGGTCTGGCGCTGCTGCTTGCCGCGATCGGCGTGTACGGTGTGCTCTCCTTCTCAATCGCGCGCCGCACTCGTGAGATGGGGATTCGATTTGCGCTTGGCGCGACGGTGAGTCAGATTTTTCTGCTGGTCATCCGCGACGGAATGATGCTGGTCGCCATCGGCATGACGATCGGCATGACAGCTGGACTTGTCGCCGCGCGATCGCTGGCGAGCTTTCTGTACGGGGTGTCCACGTCGGACCTGACGACGTTCATCGTGGCGACGCTCGTTCTTCTGGCTGCAGCGCTCGTCGCGTGCGTGATTCCAGCGAAGCGCGCCGTTGGCGTGAATCCAATCGTCGCGCTGAGATACGAATGAGTGGTCGCGTCGAAAAGAGATAAGTCAGCACGGGGCCGCAAGCAGGTCGCCTCGATCCCCGTGCTGTGTTCCGTCTTCTGGAGCCGCGAGCTATTTCTTTTCCGCTCCGACGGTGATGGCCGTGGCGACGCGATCACCGCCCTTTGCCGAGTAGTTGATCGTGACTTCCCGACCGGACATCGATGCCAATCCGGCAACACCGCCCTGCGCGCCAGTCACCTTCGTCGAGCTGGTGAACTGAAACGTCTCGCCGCTGGCGAGCGTGAGGGTCATCTTGTCCGTATCCACAGACTTCAGCTCTCCCTTCGCAGTTTCCGATTTCTGCGCCTGGCCAGCTGGAGCCTGTGATGCAGCCGCCTCAGCGGCCGGAGCTTGCGATGCCGGTGCCTGTGCGAAAGCGGACAGACTGATTGCGGCAACAAACGCAAGTGAACCGAGCATCGTGACAAATCTACGGGTCGAAGTACGCATGACTGACCTCCGTCGCGTCCGGCGGGGGCGAAGAACATGCCAATCGTTTTTGTTGCGATGAAGGAGGGATGGTGAAACTCAAGTACACGCTGATCGCGTAAAGCTTTCACAGCGCTGTACGATCATGCGTAAGTTTTTATCGAGTGGTATCCGTAGCGAGACCAGCTTTGGAAGCAGAGGGAGCGTTACCGAGGAACCACGCGAGATCACCCTTGGTCCCACCGCGTTCCCACACCTTCGCGTAGACACGCTCGAGCGTCTCGCGCGTCACGGCACGCATCGCGATCTTGTTCGCGAGCTCTTCGGTTTGCAGGAACGGATGGTGAGTAAAGATCCACACGTGCCCAAGCTCGTGTGCAACCGCTGCCTCGAGCTCATCGTCGGTGAGCGTGTCGAGGAAGCTTGCCTCGACGGACAACAGAAAAGTCTTCCTCGTATCTGTCGGCGCCTCCACAGACATCATCAAGTCGTTGCTCGGCACGATTGTGACGACGATCGGCGACGCGATCTCCATCCGTGACTTCAGGTCACTCACGATCTTCTGGAGCTTTCCTTCAGGTACGGTCGTTGAGCTCGCGCGCTCTTCGGCGAACGCTTTCACTGAGGAGGCACAAACGATCAACGTCAGTAGCGCAAGGCGTGCTGAGTTCCGCGAGACGCGAAGGCAACGCATAGAGGAGCAGGCCCTCATCTTTCTTGACGTCCGTCCGAATCACCACTTGCCCTGGAAAGGCGTTCTGGCGGGAGGGTATGTCAGCCGTTCTATCGGCATAAAAACGGTAACACAAGAGGGCCGAAAATGTGTCTATGTTTAATACTCAGCAGGTAAAAAATCGAGAGTAATTTTTTCCATAGCAAGCTGGCGATGATTTTTCAGTGTAATTCCTGCTGTCATATCGACGAACCAAGATGCCGATTGCTCCGGGAAGACACTGCATCTAATCTACGCGCATGAACAGGACGGGACTGACGCTCTCGCTTTTAGTTTTCACCGGCGGTCTCGCGTCGCTCACGGCGCAAACAACCGCGCCGTTGCCGACTCCGGCTCAGCAGGTGCACGCCGATTTGAATCAATTGATGCGCGGCGTGTTGTATCCCGCCGCCAACGTGGTGTTCTTCGCGCAGGCCGACGATCCCGCAGAGGTGAAACTCATCCCCGGCCATGACCCAGGGATGTCAACCGATCCTCTCACCAGTACGTTTGGCGGTTGGGTCGCCGTTGAGAACGCCGCATTAGCGTTAGCCGAGTCCGCGAACTTGCTGTCGATTCCAGGGCGCAAGTGCTCGAACGGCGTACCCGTTCCGACCACGGACCCGGCGTGGGCGACCTTCGCGCAAGATGTGCGCGACAACAGCATGAAGGCGTACGCGGCGGCCCAGGCCAAAGACCAGGACAAGATCATCGCCGTCTCCGAGACGCTGAGCGCTTCGTGTGCCGGCTGCCACCGCAAATGGCGCGACCGCAAAACGAAAGAGAATCGCTGTAAGTAGCCTGGTCTCGCTAGCGACTCGGGCCACGTCGGATGTGGGCATCGTCCCGCTCGTTCTCGGCGCAGTAGTGTTCGAGCACGTCGGTGTCCGGCATCAGATCGAGGACCACGCTGAAAGCGATCGGACGCGTGAACGTCTTGGGATCGGTGATGGTGATCTTCAAGTCCATGTGGCCGTAATCGCGGCGGGTGAAGCGTTCCTCGACGCGCATGTCCTCACTATGAGGAGTTCCGCGGGCGTCCAGCCAGCTCCGGTCGTTGAAGCCAATCGTGTCCACGACAAGCGTGTCGCCCTCCCACCGCCCCACCGAATAACCCTGCCAGGCCGGTGACGGATCGACGGGGAGCTTTCGGCCATCGGTGAACACCTGTCGGAACGTCGTTTCCACTTCGTACAGGAAGACGATGACGCCCTTTGAGTGGACGATCTTGAACGGCTCGGGAAGCAGGTCGCCGTGCGGGACGCCGTCCGGCAGACAGTTGAGGAGCGGATTGAATGACGTGGGCTGGACGTTCTGCTTCAATCGCGCTGCACCCTCAGGAGTCAGTGGAGCGGCATCGGCGGGAAAGTCCGCGAGCACGTTGCGGAAGTACCGGGAATTCAACGATTCACCCAGACCAAACAGTCCGCCGGGCGCGCGCGGATCGCCCTGCACCTGCCAGAGGCCCGACAGATCGGGCTTGCCGTTCAGTCGCGGAGCGCGCGCGGTCATGACGACCTTGCCGTCGCGCGTGCGGGGCGCGCCCGCAGTGGGCTCATGCAACCACTGCGCCCGCAACGAGACATCTGTGCTCAGGGTCGCCAGCGCGACCCACATCAACAGGGGAAACCAGGTTCGCATCAGTCGACGTCGTCTGGGGGAATGAATGGCTTGATCCGGCCTTCGAAGAGTGCCCGGTTGTTCTCCATGCATGCGTACTCGAGCAGCTTCGTCTCAGGCTCGAGCGCCCATGTATCCCTGACGGTCCACGCACTCGTGTACGTCTTCGGATCGTTCACGGTGAACGTGTGCTCGATGGTGTTGAAGTCCACGCGTTTGAATGTCTGGGTGATGCGGGCACGCGCACTGAGCGGATGACCGATAGTATCCACTCGCGTATAGCCGTTCAGGTTCACTGTCTCGACGACCAGCGTCTCGCCGTCCCAATGTCCCACCGATTCGCCGAACCACGACGCCGGCAGATCTTTCGTGAACGCTCGGCCGTCGGTCGGCACGATGTGAAACATCGAGTTCTGCTCGAAGAGCATCACCAGGTTGTCGTTGTCGTGGATGATTTGCAGCGGGTGCGGTCCGTAGATCGATCGAGACATGCCGAACGGCAGGCAGTTGCCGACGTAGTCGCCGTTGGTCTGCATGAACTTCTCGTAGCCGTCCCACTTGCTCTTGCCCCATGCTGTGTATGGCAGCGATTCGACGAATCCCGGAATGGCCTTGTTGGTCACGTCGGCGCGGCGTGTGTTGTCCCACACGCCGGTCATGCTCGGCTTGCCGTTCTGGAGACGGGGCGCCGGACGCTTCGCTGCGGCTTGAGCGGGCGCCGCGCCTCGGCCCTGTGAAGTGACCGGCACCGAGGCCAGCGCGAAGATCAGGCCGAACGCGCCCGCAATCGCGACGCCTTTCATTTGCCACCTACCGAGGAGCCCGCGAAGACCCGGCGACCATCCGGCAACAAGACGCGATTGGCGTTCGCGCGCAGCGAGCCGTCGCGGCCTCTGAAGCCTTCCACTGTGACAACGTCACCAACTTTCAGCGAGTCCTTCCGCCAGCCGTTCCGGAACAAGGCATTCGGCGCACCGCCTTCGACGCCCCAGTTCGAAACCTTGCCGGACTGGTCCTTGACGTCGATGAACACCCAGATATGCGGGTTGCCCCAATCCACGCGTGTCACCGATCCGGTCAGGGTGACCGGTTGATTGCGGTCGAACTCGGCGTCGAACGAGTGATGTGCCACTGCGGCGGCCTGCGCCCACAGCAGGGCCAGACACAGGGCGAGAGATGACGCTGGTTTCATACGAGTCCTCCAAAGACAGGCATGTTGTACTGCGCCAAGTCGGCGGGCGCAAGAGGAGGCGGTTGTCGAAGGGCTCACCGAAACGTACGTCCCGCAGCGAGATACGTGCGCCATCGTCCGTCGAAACTCCACGAACCTGCCAGCAGTACCGGGCCCACCAACGTGTCCATCACGAGACCCGCGCCGCCATTCGATCTCCAGGTGGCTTTCCCCCAGCTCTCGAACGCATCCCCGTTTTCCAGCCATGTCCCGACGAACACCGGACCGCCAAAGAAATCCGGCAGGCGGCCAATTTGACGGAGGTATCCACCCGTGACGGCGTAGTAGTGAGGTCCGACGATCTCGTCAGTGTCGTACGCGCTCAGCTTGAACGGCACCCCGAGCGCAAATTGCTCGGGAGGCAGCGGCGTGGAATTGAACGACGTGCCGAGAGCGCCGAGTGCGAACAGTCGATTGCGGAGACCGATGCTCCAGAACCGGTTCGCGCTCCCTGAAAGCTGAGTCGGCGACGTGTCAAAGCGGGCTGGCACGTCGCCGATGATGTCGGGGCCTTTGAAGACGTGCCATGCCCGAACTTGAGAATAGACACCGGCAGAGGGAACGACCGGACTGTCCTGCGTGTCCAGGCGCCACACCAGTTCTGTTCCGGTTTCCGTTCCTCGCACTTCAGGGAACCCCGGACTGCCGGTCTCGATAGACGCCGATCGGTGCGCGATGTACGCGCCAAGGCGGAGATCGCTTGGCGCGCCAATGTTGACACCGAGGTTCAACCCGAGTCGCGGGATGGTCTCTCCGTAGCGCGCGATGACGGTATCTTGCTCGATGACATCGAAGGTCCTGGTGACCACGCCGGCATAGGGCGCAAGGAACAATGGTGTCGGCCCGATCGGCCGATACAACTCGATCGCCGCGCTCGGATCCGAACCGACGGTAACGTCGATGCGAAGTTCAGATCCCGAGCCCACCTGATCGAAGGCGAGATAACGAGCTGTGGCTGCGATGCGGAAGTCGTTCGACGTCGTGTTCTCAAGGAAGCCCCCAAGCATCAAGAACGGCGGCGCGTACGACTTGACTCGCCCTCGGACCGACAGGCCAACACCGCGCGCCGAATCTCGCGTCGGCCGCCATGTCACCGACTCATAGCGATCGAGGCCGGAGATGATGGCGATATCACGCTCGACCGCGTTGACGTCAAGCGGCGCATCAACGTGCCGCGCCAGCAAAACATCCAGGCGCTTCGTGTCGTTCTGTGCGAAGCCATCGAGGTGAACGAACGTCGGAACGGGCAGCGCCTTCCGCCGCCTGGCCTGTCGCGCGGCGCGCCAGGCGTCGAAGTCGGCCTCCGAGACAGCCAGCGGCAGGAGTTGGTCGCGCATCGCTTCGGCGGCACGATAGCCTTCGTCGATGAGTTTGGCGGCACGCCGCCAATCGAGGGAGCCATAGCCTTTGAGCGGCACATTGATGACGACATCCGCCGACATCAGCGCACGTCTGGTCGACGCCCGCATCATCGCGTCCATCGTCTCGGTCGCCACGCCGAACAGCGTCGAGTTGATGCCTTCTCGATCGGCAAGTTCCCCAACGTTGACGGCGACGACGTGCCGCGCGCCCATGTCCTTGACGACGTCCGCCGGGACGTTGTTCATGGCACCGCCATCGACCAGGAGCTGTCCGTTCAGGTCCACCGGCGGAAAGATCAGCGGAATCGACATCGTCGCGCGCAGCGCGTCGGCGAGTGATCCGCGTCGCAGCACGACGGGCCGTGCAGACAGGAGATCGACAGCCACCGCACGAAACGGCGTCGGGAGCTGGTCGAAGTCTTCGATCTCGAAGTACGGGGCTGCGATGCGCGCCAGCAGCAGTTCCACCTCTTCGCCGTTGTTCAGCGCGGTCGGCGGAACGATGCCGCCGCGCAGCCCGAACTCGAGACGAGAGGGATAGGCTCGCGCGTCGGCTTTACGCCGGATGTTCTTGTACCTGAACGACGACTCGCCAAAGAGCTCGTCCCAGTTGATCGACATGACGAACGCCTGCAGTTCGTTCGCATCCATCCCGGCGGCGAACGCGCCGCCGACGAGTCCTCCCATGCTTGTACCGGCCGCGACATCAATCGGGATGCGGTGCTCTTCCAACCACCGGATCACGCCGACGTGCGCAAGGCCGCGGGCGCTGCCACCACCAAAGGCGACGCCGACTCTCGGCTGAAGCGTGTTGGCGATTGGCGTAGACTCTTGCGCCGGCTCGCTGGCTGGCGGAGTTGTTGTCGCGCGCTGCAAGGGCGCGGCGCATGACGCGGACACGATAGCAACGAGAACGACCAGTCGCATGAGAGTGCGCGACACGGACATGAAGCCGCTTGCCTTGTGCAACGGCCGTACCGCTATCTACACGAGGGTTACTTCATCGACGGGGCCGCGATATTCCGTGGTCGTCGTAGTGGAAACTCATGCGAGCGTCGCCCACCCAGCGAACAACCGTGGGGAGTTCATCGTATGTGCGGAGCAGCGAGACAGATCGGTTCGCACGAGATGCGAGTGCGGCAAACCGACGCGGAGGGCTGATCCATGCGTCTGATTCGCAGACTCCTGCTGCTGACCATCGTGGGTGTCGGCGGCGTTGCGGCATTCAATTACTGGTCCCACAACGGGTGGCACGTGCGGCCCGAAGTCGCACGGCTCGAAGCACGTATCGCCAAGCAGCAAGCTGCGAAGCTCGCGACTCAGGCTGCGGCAAAGGCACACGACGCGGCGAGCACAGTCGGCGACACCGTGAGCGAAACCGCGCTGACGGCGAAGATCAAATCGAAAATGGTCCTCGACGACGACATCAACGCGCGCGGCATCAATGTCGACACATCCGGCACCATCGTCACCTTGACCGGTGTGGTGAGGTCCGCAGACGAGCGTGATCGCGCCGTGCGACTGGCACGAGAGACGAAAGGCGTCACGAAAGTGATTGATCAGCTGCGAGTCCGAGAGGCAAAGACCAACAGCTAGGACACGGAAAGCGGCTCGAGCATCCGTCCGTTGCTGTCGCCGAACTTCTCGAGGTGCACGCCACCCGCGTCCATCAGTGTCAACAGCAGGTTCGCCATCGGTGTGTCGAGCGTGTACCGGAGATGACGGCCCATTTTGAACGTGCCGCCGAGACCACCAGCCAGCAGCGTCGGCAGATCCGAGTGACGGTGCATGTTGCCGTCACCCATGCCGCCGCCGTAGAGCAGCAGTGACTGATCGAGGATCGAGCCGTCGCCTTCCTTCATCGACTGCAGCTTCTCGAGGAAGTAGGCAAAGAGCTGGCACTGGTACAGATCGATGCGGGCCTTCTTGGCAATCAGCTGCGGATCGTTGCGATGATGCGATACGCCGTGATGTTGCTCGGGCACGCCGATATTCGCGAACGTCATCGTGCTCAGCTCACGCGACATGATCATGCTGAACACGCGGGTGAGGTCGGCCTGGAAGGCCAGCGCCTGCAGGTCGAACATCAGTTTGGTGTGCGCGTCGAAGGACGACGGAATGTCCGTGGGCCGCTCCGGCAGCTCGATGGCCACAGGCTGCGATTCAGCGTTCTGGATGCGCGTTTCGATCTCACGCACTGAGTCGAGGTACTCGCGGAGCTTGGCTTTGTCGCCGCGGCCGAGACTGTTCGCAACGCGGTTCGCTTCTTCGCGAACGGAGTCGAGGATGCTTCCTTCCGACTGGCTGCGCGACAGGCGCGCCTCCGCGCTGCCGCCGTCGCCGAACAGACGTTCAAACAGAATCCGCGGATGCGACTCGGTGTTGTTCGGCGTCGTCTCATTGCGCCACGAGACCGTGTTCACATAGAAGCAGTCGCCGGAGTCACAGGAGCCCTGGGTCGGAAAATCAACCGACATCTCGATCGACGGAATGCGGGACGTCTTTCCAATCTCGCGCACCAGGAGTTGGTCCACGGTCGTCGCCAGCTTCACCTCGACGTCCGGTCGCGTGCGGTCGTAGGCATGCACGCCGGTCAGCCACACAGCCGACGCACGGGGATGATCACCCGTCCCGTCGCCGAACGTATCCGCCTGTAAATGCGAGAGGCCGGAGAGCACGGTGATCTTGTCGCGCAGGTTCGCAAACGCCGACAGCGTGGGCGTCAGCTCGAATCCCGATCCCGTCGTCGCCGGGGTCCACTGGTTCTGAATCACGCCGTTGGCGATGTAGACGAAGCCGAAGCGCGGAGTGGGTTTGAAGGCGCGCGCCGAGAGCGCCGGGACCATCGCATCGAGAAACGGCAGGGCGATCGTCGTGCCCATGGCACGCAGGAACGTTCGCCGCGGCAGCGCTTTCTTGCTGACGAACATCACTCGCCTCCAGCTTCTCGCATCTGGAACGGACGGCTCTTCGCGATCCCAATGACCAGCGACGCCAACGTATTGTTCGACGCCTTCGCCTCGCGCATCACCGCGCGCACGGTGGGCGCGTCATAGTATTGCAGGTTGCGGCCGATCGCGTACATCAGCAACCGCTCGGCGACCGTGCCGACGAACTGCTCGGGCTGGCGCATCAGCTCTTTCTTCAACCCGGGAATTCCGTCGAATTTCGTTCCCTCCGGGAAGACGCCGGTGGCATCGATCGGCTGCTGACCGTCGCGGTCTCGCCATCGCCCGACGGCGTCGAAGTTTTCCATCGCGAATCCAATCGGGTCCATCCGTGCATGGCAGCCGGCGCACGACGGCGCAGCGCGGTGCTGAGTCATCGCCTCGCGGAGCGTCAGCGGTTTGCCTGGTGCGGTCTCTGTTTTCAGCGATGGCACATTGGCAGGTGGAGGCGGTGGCGCCGCCGACAACAGATTCTCGAGCACCCACTTGCCACGAAGCACCGGCGAGGTGCGCGTCGAGTAGGAGGTGATCGTCAATACGCTGCCCTGCCCCAGCAATCCGCCCCGGACGCTGCCCTCTGGAAACGTGACGCGACGGAAGTAGCTGCCTTTGATGTTCGGCACTCCGTAGTGTCGCGCCAGCCGTTCGTTCAGGAACGTGTAGTTGGCATTCAGCAGATCGAGCACACTGCGGTTCTCTCTAAACACGCTGCTGATGAACAGCTCGGTCTCACGCTGCATCGCGGTCCGCAGTGTTTCGTCGAAGTCCGCAAAGAGGATCTCGTCGGGCTGCTTCGCTGCGATGTCTCGGAGATACAGCCATTGCGCTGCAAAGTTCGTGACGAGCGATTCCGATCGCGAGTCCGCGAGCATGCGACGTACCTGCTGCTCGAGAACCTTCGGATCCTTCAGTCGTCCTGCCGCGGCTGCGTCAAGCAGTTCATCGTCCGGGATGCTGCTCCAGATGAAGAAGGACAGACGCGACGCGAGCTCGAGGTCGCTGATGCGATACGCGGTTCCGACCGCGGCAGTGGAAGGCTCTCGCTCGATACGAAACAGGAACTGAGAGCTGACCAGCAGTCGCTCGAGCGCCTTCTGGATGCCGAGATCGAAGCTGCCCACCTGCGCTGATGCTCCGGCGGGCAGGCCCTCTTTGCGACCACGCTCGTAGAACGGCATGAGGTCGCGGAGATCGGTGTCGTTCACGGGACGACGGTATGCGCGTCGCGCCAACGTCGAAAGAATTCGCCGCGCGCATGGAAGCTCCTCGGCTGCAGACGAGGGTTTGCACACGAAGATGCGGCGCCGGCTGGGTGAATCGCCGCCGGCCTTGGCGTTGTACGGTCCGCTGATGGTCACGCTGTTGATCGCCGGCTGCGTGCCGCGGCCGCGCATGCGTGGCCGCAGCGTCGCCTCGTCACGTGCCTCGGTGCGCTGTACGAACGCGACACCGATCAACTTCGGACCCGCCTTCAGCGTGAGTGGAAATTCGATCGGACCAGCCGCAGCGCCTCGACCACGACCACCGGCGCGTCCACCCGCACCTGCTCCATCCACCGGTCCAGCGCCTCTGCCCGCCACCGCCGGTCGCGCATTCGACGGAGGCGTGGGATCAGGATCGGATGGATCGGGCTGACCGGGAGGTGCATCCACCGCGGGACCTCCGCGCCCACCACCAAGAGAACGACGCGCGACACGCTCGCCGTCAACGAGGACCTCCAGCTCGTGGCCCTGCGCCGCACCCACATCCACCTTGACGATGTACGTGCCGTCGACCGGGAACTCGCTTCGCACCGCGATGCCGCCGCGCGTGCCGAATGGCAGTTCGTCAACGCGCTCGTCCTGCGGATGCTCCGGATCGAGGCGATGGATGTTCACCATCACCGGCATCGCCGGATCGCCGATCGCGAGCCGGCTGATCTTGCGCGCAGCATCGAGATAGCGCTCCAGGTTGCTCGGCGACATGAACAACAGGTCGGCGATGTTGTCGAAGCCGCTGCTGATGTTGTCGGGCGGCAGTAAGTAATCGATGCTCACTTCGCGCGGCAGCGACTCGAGCGCGAGCAGATCGCGGACCGCATTCTGATACTCGGTGCGACTGAGGCGATGCGTCAGTGGCAACTTGCCGAGATGTGGACGCGCGCCCTCGGCGCGATCTAACTCAGTCTCGAGGAACGTCGCCACGCGGTCGTAACTCGCCGCATCCGGACGCGGCGCACCTGGCGGTGGCATCGACTGCGTCCGCAGCTTGCGCACCACCTTCTCCCAGCGATCCGCGCTCGCACCGACGCTCGTCACGTCGGCCGGATCGATGACCAGGCCACCGCTCTTCAGCCGTTCGTTATGACAGGTGGCGCAGTACTGCTTGAGGACCGCGGCAGATGCGGCGGCGGGCGCGGGCTGTGCTGCAGGCGCCTGCGCGCCTGGCCTCGCGGTGGCGACGGCCAGCGCAAAGCTCAGTACGGCGAACCCGAGCAAAGCTCTGTAGGACATTCGAATACGGGGTTATATTACCGCCGTGGCTGGAGGACCTATGAGGTTTCGCGATTGGCTCCACGTTGTAGCCATCGGCTTTCTGGCGGCGACGACTTCTGTGTTTGCGGCCGGATCACCGCTTGTCGATGCGGTCAAGAAACAGGACCTCCAGACCGTCCGCGCGCTCCTCAAGCAAAAGGTCAACATCAACGCCGCTGAGGCGGACGGCTTCACCGCGCTGCACTGGGCCGCGCAGCGAAATGATCTCCCGCTGGTCGATCTGCTCCTTGGTGCCGGGGCCAACGCGAAAGCCTCGACGCGCTACAACATCACGCCGCTGTACCTCGCCGCGATGAACGGCAACGCCTCGATGATCGAACGCCTGATCAATGCCGGCGCGGATCCGAACGGCATCGCTGAAGAAGGTCAGACGATGCTGATGACCGCGGCGCTGTCGGGAAAGGCCGATGCAGTCAGACTGCTGCTGACCCGTGGCGCGACAGTCGATGCGAAGGAACAATACAAAGGTCAGACGGCGCTGATGTGGGCCGCGGCCGAAGGCAACACCGCCGCGGTTAATGTGCTACTTGAAGCAGGCGCCGATCTGAAGCTGAAGTCGACCGGCGGTTTCACGCCGCTGCTCTTCGCTGTGCGCAACGCGCACATCGATACGGCCGTCGCGCTGCTGAAGCGCGGCGCCAATGTCAACGATGTCGCCCCCGACAACTCGAGCGCGCTGAGCATCGCTGCCGTGAATGCCTACTTCGAGTTGGCATCAGTGCTACTCGATCACGGCGCGAATCCGAACCTCCCCGATCCGCGCGGGTCGCCGCTCCATACAGTCGCGTGGTTGCGGAAGCCGGGCGCCGATGGCGCCGCCGGCGTCGGCAACACGCCGGTCGGCACGCCGCAGCAGACCGGCACGGTCACGGCGATTGAGCTCGCACGCAAACTTCTCGAGCACGGCGCCAATCCGAACACGCGCGTCGAGTGGAACGAGCCACGCTTCGGCAAAGAAGGCGGCACGGCGCGCAATCCGCCGAACATCCGCCTCGGACGTCATCTCCTCAGCTACCGGGGCGCGACACCGTTCTATGTCGCCGCGAAGAACGGCGATATCGAGTTGATGCGTCTGCTCGTCGAGTTCAACGCCGATCCAAAGATCACGACACTCACCGGCGTGACGCCGTTGATGGTCGCGGCCGGTCTGGATACGTGGGAGGGCGAGACACCGGGTCCGTACACCGGTGTGCCCGAAGCGGAGCGTCTCGAAGCGGTGAAGTTCGCCGTGTCGCTCGGCGCCGACGTCAACGCACGCACGAACTTCGGCGACTATCCGATGGAAGGCGACGTCGCGTACACACTGCTCTACTACCCGCACAACATCGACAAGCTGCTCGACCTCGGTGTCGGCGATCCGCGCTGGAACGGCACCACGCCACTCATCGGCGCCATCATGTCGAACCAGCCATCGATCGTGCAGTACCTCGTCGATCAGGGCGCAGACGTGCGCATGAAAACGACGCTGGGTTGGACACCGCTGAACGTGGCCGAAGGCGTGTTCTGCTGCAACGCGAAGAAAGAGTTCCCGGCGGCGGCAGCGATCATTCGCAAAGCGATGGGGGCGAAATGAAACGGTCGTGTGCGGTCATCGTCATGCTGGCAGCGTCGCTCTCGACGGTGCGGGCGCAGCAACCCGCGGACCAGGTCACATATGTCGACGCGACGAAGGTGGCCGAGGCGTTCGCCAAAGGAGGCGCGCTCGACACCACATCGGATCATGTCGCCTCGGTCCTCCGGCGCGTGAAGCCGGGCCAGGTGGAAATTCACACGAAGGAAACTGACGTCTTCTACATCGTCGATGGCACAGCCACGTTCGTGACGGGTGGAACGATGGTCGGCGGCAAAGAGACGCGGCCAAACCAGATGCTCGGCACAGACATCCAGGGTGGCCAGACGCATCACCTGAAGAAGGGCGATTTCATCTCGATCCCGGCTGGTGTCCCGCACTGGTTCAAGGACGTGCCGGCGAGCGGCGTCACCTACTACATGGTGAAGGTGGTGAAACCGTAGGTCAGGCTACTTCGCCGGTTCCACCCGCAGTCGATGTTGATAGCCGAGGATCACTACGTCGTCCGGTCGATCTGCGCTTAGCGTATCGGACGAATGCGCACTGGAGGGATAAACTCGATACATGTCCGTCTTCAGCAATCGTTCCGCTGATCCGCCGTCGGAACGGGCTCGCTACGCCGGCGCCATATTGGATCTTCTCGGCAACAACCATCCGTTGACCGTGTTGCGTCAAACGCCCACCGCGGTCGCCCAGGCGATCGGTGGCCTCACGCCCGCTCAACTCCGCACACCGGAAGGCCCCGACAAGTGGTCCGTCGTCCAGGTGCTGCAACACTTGGCTGATTCCGATCTGGTGTGGGGATGGCGCGTGCGACTGATCCTGGCGCATGAGAGGCCTCAGATCACTGGTTACGACCAGGATCTCTGGGCCGAACGGCTTCATTACGCAGACGCCGATCCGGGTGAAGCACTGACGGCGCTCGACATCCTTCGTCGGCAAAACTTGAGGCTCATCGAGCGCGCCACGCCAGCAGAGTTGAAGCGCGTCGGCGTGCACGCAGAACGCGGCGAGGAGAGCATCGAATATCTCGTGCGTCTCTACGCTGGCCACGACCTGCTCCACCTTCGACAGATCAGTCGCATCCGAGCCGTCGTCGCGTTGTGAGGGAAACTCGTCTCCGCGCCGGCTAGCGACTCGCGTCGACTACTGCGCAGGTTCCACCCGCAGTACGGCGCCCGCGTCTTCATCAGTCAGCACGTACAGATAGCCGTCAGGCCCCTGACGCACGTCGCGAATGCGCTGATGAAGCTCCGCCAGAATCGGTTCTCGCTGGATGGGCTGACCCTGCTCGTTGAACGTGATGCGACGGACGTGACCGGTGCCACTCGTTCGTCCCTCAACCATCGCGCCGATGAACGCATTGCCCTTCCACTGAGGGAACCGATCGCCAGTGTAGAACGTGATGCCGGAGGTCGCCAGCGATGGAACGAAGTAGATGAACGGCGGCTCGAGGTCCGGACGCGAGGTGGTGTCGCTGATCGTGGTGCCGTCGTAGTCCCGTCCGAAAGTCACGAGCGGCCACCCGTAGTTGCGCCCGGGTTTGATGATGTTGATCTCGTCGCCGCCGAGCGGCCCGTGCTCGGTTTCCCAGATCGCACCGGTCGTGGGATGCAGGGTCAACCCTTGAGGGCTGCGGTGACCGAGTGAGTAAATTTCTGGCATGTAGCCAGCGCGGCCTACGAACGGGTTATCGGCCGGCACGCTGCCATCGTCTTTGAGCCGAATCATCTTGCCGCTGTGATCGCCGGGATCCTGCGCCCGGTTCTGCTCCTGGCGCTCTCCGACGGTGAGAAAGAGGAAGCCGTCGCGATCGAAGGCCATGCGGCCACCGAAGTTGGTTTCCGATTCGCTCCACGTGTTCGCGACGAAGATCTCTTTCAGATCCGCAAGCGCCGAGCCCGTCCAGCGCGCGCGTGCGAGCACGGTCGTGGACCGCTTGTCCGCTCGAACCTTCGAGTAGCTCAGATAAACCAGCTGATTCTCGCGGAACTTCGGGTGCAGCGCGATATCGAGCAAGCCGGCGAGCCGGCCGTTGTAGACGGTGGGCACGCCCTCGACGGGCTTCGGATCGAGAACGCCGTGGCGGATGATGCGCAATCGTCCACCGCGCTCGGTCACTAACATCGCACCCTCGGGGAGGAATGCCAGGCTCCACGGATGCGAGAGCCCCGTTGCGACGGCCGTCACTCGCACCGGGAGCTCTGAGGTGAAGAGCGTGACCGGCAGCGACGGCAACGGCGGAGACGGGGCGCGTGCCGATTTCTGTGCCGCGACACTCGCGCCAAACGACGCGAGAACAACGAGGAGACCGCACACGAGCCGCTGCTGCATGACGCGAATTGTAGCCAAAAGGCGCTACCGCGCCGCGAAAGTCTCGCCGGTGCGAATCACTCGTCTCCGTGATCCGCCTCGTCCTCGGAACTTTGCGGCATGGCCCCAGTCATGCTCGACCACACAGGACGCAGCCAGTTGCCGGGCTGCATCACTTCGTACGTCACGAGATTGCCGTCGTCTTGAATGTAGGTCCGAAACTGCCCATTCGGAGATTGGATGAACGATGGGGTGACAGCCTTTTCCGGGAGATTAGGAGCGTAGATAGGCAGGTTGAAGTGGAACCCGTCCCGGTAGGTTGCCACCAGGGCGTCGAACATCGCCTCGTCGGTCGTGCCGGTGCCAGGAATCTTCAGGCCGAGATAAAACTCGCCGCCGCGCAGATGATCGCTTGTCTGTTTCAATTGAATCAACACCACTTCTTCGCGATGATCACCCTCCACCACGTCACCCGAGATCTTCACCAGGGAACGCTGCGTCGCCGGCGCCCCGCCTCGGTATTCTGATGGATCGTCGACCTTCGAGTCGTTGAGCATAGCGTTGCCGTCGTGACGCAACCTGCCCATGTTCGTCTCGTTGAGTTCCTTCTCCTGCGCGCACACAGGTGACGCTAGGAGCACCACGATCGAGGCAAGCACCAGTTTCATATGTCACGTCCTTTACAGTTGCTCTTCTCAACCGCGGGCAATAGTGATGCCGCCAGTGAACAGATGTAAACGAGGGACTGAACGGCGACCGAAGAGCCTATGAGCCTCGGTGTGTCGCAAACGGAGGTCACTCTTCGCGACGGCTGAGCCGCGGCGCTCACCTGAAAAAGGATGTGTTATTTTAATAACACGATAATGAGTAGAGTCACCGCATGGGCGGCCACGATCACCATCGCGACGGTCACGGTGGGCGCACAGTCCCCGCGTCCGGCGCAATCGAGCATGCCGAGTGAACGTGCGTTCGCAACTGAGCTACAGCACGCGTTCCGAACCGGCGACCGTCAGGCAGTGGCGAACCTGGTGCGGTTTCCAGCGCGAGTGTCTGTCCGTCAGCGTCCTTTCCCGATCTACGTCAAGGATCGAGATGCGCTCGAGCAGATGTACGACATGGTGTTCACTCCCGATGTGCGTTGCGCCGTTGTCGACAGTCGCGAGCCCGTCACAGGGGAACCTCGCCCCAAGAACACACTGCTCCTGGCGAGCGGCGTCGTATCTCTGGCCGATGGTCGCGTGATCGCCGAGCGCACACAAGGCAAGTACCAAATCACGCGGCTCACCTCGTTTGGCGATACGTCCACGCGTCTCGGCAAACCGCGCCAGGTGACATTCCCGAACGGACAACGGACGATGGAACTCGGAGGACGGGTTGCAGAACTCGGAGCTGACGGCTACATCGTGGCCGCGAGCGCGGGCGATCGCCTTCGCGCGACGATCACCAGCTTCCCTGCGGGCAGCCTGTGGTTACGAGTCTCGCGACGAGGCAGCAACTCGTTTCTCGATGGCGGCGCGCGTGTGCGCGGCGGCAAAGGGGGCACCGTGTGGGAGGCCCCGCTCACTGAGGCCGGTGAATATCTCGTCGAAGTCGTTCGTCGCGCGCCGTACTGCGATCCTCCGGTCATCAGTCACGTGGTGTCACTGTCGCTGACCTAAGGGACTTTCAGGAATTTCGCGCGCAGCGCCTTGCGGTCTACTTCTGAACCTCGGAGGTACACGGCGGCGATGCGCCGCGTGTTGGTGATGTCGTCGAGCGGGCTTGCGTCGAGCACGACGAAGGCCGCTTCCTTCCTGGCAGCCACCTGACCCAGACGATCGAGCCTGAGGATGCGGGCGTTGGTACTCGTGGCGGCGACGAGCGCTTCCATGGCCGTCATGCCGCACTGCGTATACGCCGCCATCTGCTCGTGCGCGCCGAATCCGTCCCCAGTGCCATCGGTTCCAACGCCGATCACCATCCCGGCGTCGTGAATCTTCCGCAGGTTCCGGCAGTGCAGATCGAACAGCGCGTCAGGCGGATTGCCTTTCGCCTGCCGCTCGTCGAGCTCGGCGCGCATCCGTGCGATCTCTTTCGCGGGCAGCGTCTCGGCGAGGGCCTCGACAGAATTCCTGGTCGAGGGCACCGGCATGTTCGGGCCCGTCCATACCTTCGGGTTCGCCTTCACCAGCGCGAGGTACTCCTCATCGACGTCGCGGTCGCGCACTTCGTGCACGAATCCGTCGATGCCGACCTTGAAGAGATCCTTGGCATCGGCCAGTGCGGAGGTGCGGCTCAAGTGCGCCAGCACCTCCATGCCGTTGGCGTGCGCCTCTGCAATGATGGCGCGATACACGCTCGGCTGAACCTTCGGCACCGTGCCATTCCGATCGTCCACCCAGATCTTGACGAAGTGCACGCCGCGCGCATGCAGCTCGCGCACGTGCTTCTTGCCCTCGGCTTCAGTCCGCGCGCCATAGGGAATCCCGAGGCGAGGTTCGCCTGGAGGGCCAGCGATCGGACTGCCGGCGATCCCTTTGCCGACGGTAAGAAACCGCGCCGCGCCCGGCAGCACGGCATCGCGAAGATCGTAGGCGAGCTCCTGATCGGCTTCGAGCCCCATGCTCAACGCCGCGGCGATGCCGTAGTACGCGTAGCGTTCGAGCTGGTCGATCAGATTCTCGCGCGTGTAGTTGGCTTTGCTATTGCTGCCGTCGCGCTCGTTGACCAGGCCGATGTGGTTGTGGCCGTCGATCAGCGCAGGGATCACCGTCTTCCCTGTGAGATCGACACGTCGCGTGCCAGACGAGACCTGCCGTTCCCCTTTCCTGCCGACCCACGTGAACGTCTCGCCATCGACGAGGAACGCGGCGTTCTCGATCGGCGCGCTGCCGTCGCCGACGATCAGTCGCGCACCTTCGAACAACGTCGTTCGCGCCTCGCCGCGTTGGAGTCCCTCGAGTCCGGCCCCGAACAGGACGAGGACGCACGCCAGCATGCATCGGACAAGTGAGAGCCTGCGTGTCACCATACGCGTGAGCATACCTCCAGCAGAGCACTTTCACGCTGCCTGCTCCGTCGTAACGCTTCGCTGGGCTCACACGTTAGAATCGCGCAGGAAGGATTCTTCTATGACCGTCTCGCTCTTCATGCGCCGGCTTACAGCAGCCGTCGTCATCTCGCTAGTGGCGCTCGCCGTCTCCGCGCGAGCCGACGTGCAGGAAAAGACGATGACCGTTGGTCGTATCACGGTCCATTACAAAGTGGTTCTGCCGAATGGCTACGACCCCGCCAAGACGTACGCGGGGATCATCGCCCTGGGCGGCGGCCCGCAGACGATGAACACCGTCGATGGGGTGTTGAACAGGAATCTCAGGGCCGAAGCCGAGAAGCGCGGATACATCGTCGTGGCGCCAGCCGCACCGGACGGCCAACTCTTCTTCGAAGAGGGCGACCGCATCTTTCCCGAGTTCCTGAAGCAAATCCTGGCCGACTACAAGATCGAAGGCGGGAAGTTCCACATAGCCGGTCCTTCGAACGGCGGCATCGCCGCGATGCACGTGGCAGCTGCGCATCCGCAGTACTTCCGTTCGGTCACCGCATTCCCCGGTTACCTGTGGGAACCGACGACCGCCAAGCTGCAAGCGCTTTCGAAAATCTGCGTCTTCATGTACGTCGGTGAGAACGACGAATACCGATGGCACGATGAGATGAAGCGCGAAGCGGAGTTCCTGCGATCGAAGGGCGACGTGGCGCGATACACCGTCGAAAAGGGACAGCCACATCGGCTCGAGACGCTGGCCGGCGAACACGCGTCGCGGCTCTTCGACGGATTCGAGCAGGCCCGCAAGGGCTGCAGTTCGTAACTCGTGATCGGAAGGCGCGACAGGTACGAGGTGCTATGGGTGCGAAAGGTGCGATATAAGGGACGCATGTTTTCCAACCGTACTCTTCTGACGGCTGTTTTTGTACTCACATTGACCGGGCTGGGCTGGGCCCAGGGGCCACCAGCTCAGGGCGGCCGCGGCGGACGCGGCGGGGCCGGCCAGACCATCGAGAAGATCCGGCAGCTGAAACCGAATCTATACATGGTGACTGGCGGCGGTGCCAATACGCTCATCCGTGTCACGCCCGACGGTCTCATCGTCGTGGACACCAAGAACCCCGGCGACGAGAACTTCAACCGGCTGATGGAAGAGATCCGTTCCGTCTCGAACCTGCCGGTCAAATACGTGATCAACACTCAGCATCATCCCGATCATGTCGGGACGAATCAGAAGTTCATCGAGGCGGGCGCCGCCGTCATCGCGCTCGAAGCGTTGAAGACGCACATGGCCAGCGACCCGCGGACGAAGGAAATCCCCGGGCTGCCGACGCAGACGTTTGCGAAAGACTACACGCTGAAGTTTGGCGGCGCGGAAGTGCGTCTCTACTCATTCGGCCGTGGACACTCTGGTGGCGACACGATGGTCTATTTCCCTGACGCGAAGGTCGTCATGGTGAGCGACCAGATCACCGACAACGCGCCGATCGTGGACTTCGCCAACGGCGGCAGCGCCGTTGGGTGGGCGCCGATCCTCGATGGCGTCCTCAAGCTCGACTTCGAGATGGCAATCCCCGGCCGCGGCGAGCCAAAGACACGTGCGGAGGTCGAGGCGTACCGAACGAAGTTTGCGACTGTCGTGATGCGTGCTCAGGAGGCAATCAAAGCTGGGGCGACGCGCGAGACGCTGGCGACGCAAATGAAGACCGACGACCTCGGGTGGAATTTCAACGCACAGTTCTACGGCTCGCTCTACGACGAGCTGACAAGGAAGTAATGACCCGAGGATTCGAGCAGGCCCGCAAGGGCTGCAGTTCGTAACTCGTGATCGGGAAGATTGCGCTCGAGGAGCACTTCGCGCTGCCCGAGACGCTGGCGGACTCCACTCGCTACGCCAGCGGACAGTCGTGGTCGCTGCTCGAGCAGCGGTTGCTGGATCTTTCCAATCACCGCGTGTCGGAGATGGACGCGCACGGCATTGCGTACGCGATCCTCTCGCTGAACTCCCCCGCCATTCAGGCGATAGCCAATCGATCTCGCGCGATCGAGATCGCCCGCCGTGCCAACGACGTCCTCGCGGACGCTGTCGCGCGCAAGTCGGATCGACTTGGCGGATTCGCGGCACTCCCGCTGCAGGATCCCGACGCGGCGGCAGAGGAACTCACTCGCGCGGTGAGAGAGCTCGGGTTCAAGGGCGCGCTCGCAAACGGATTCTCGCAGGTGGGTCGCGATGAGGACGTCGTCTATTACGACCACCCAGCGTATGCGGCGTTCTGGCAACGCGTCGAAGAGCTCGACGTGCCGTTCTATCTCCACCCGCGTGAACCGCTACCCTCGCGCGAACCGATCTACGAGGGTCATCCATGGCTGCTGGGGCCGGTCTGGGCATTCGCGGCAGAGACTGCAGTCCATGCGCTGCGACTGATGTGCAGCGGACTGTTCGACCGGCATCCTCGTCTGACGTTGATCCTCGGCCACCTTGGTGAGGGATTGCCCTACAACGCGTGGCGCATCGACCATCGCTTGCGCAAGATGCCGCAGGGCATTCCCGCGCGCCGGACGATCACCGAGTACCTCCGCTCCAATGTCTTTCTCACGACGAGCGGTCACTTCCGAACGCCAACGCTCATCGATGCGATCGCCGAGGTCGGCGCCGATCGCGTGTTGTTCTCAGTCGACTACCCCTTCGAAGAGACCGCGGACGCAGCCGAGTGGTTCGACAACGCTCCGATCACCGAGCGTGATCGAGTGCGCATTGGCTGCGAAAACGCCGCGAGGCTGTTCAAGCTCAGGTTCTGAAACTGGCGATTAGAACAGCCGTCCGGATTCCCGGAGCTCGCGCAGCGAGCGTACACGACCGAGCGATTCGAACGGCCGGTCGAACGTCACCGCAACGATGTACCTGAAATCGGACTCGTCCTCGCGCATGGGATCGGCTCGAACGACACTGCCCTGAACGATTAGTTCCTCGCATTCGGAGCCGGCCAGCTGAAAGCCAGCCCTCTTGCCGAGCGTGAAACGGACGTCTGATTCGACGAGAAGCCCTGTCGACGAAATGTTCACAAGACGCAGCGTGCGAAATGCGCTGGCGCCCCACGTGAGGTTGACACCCGAGAGCCACGGCACTTCATCGATATTCCAACGACGCGCGCGCGACCGCCAATGCCGTCGCTCCTCCTCTCCTGGCAGGGGTGGCTCGACGCCGATGCGAACAAGTGCCGTGCTACCGGAGTCGCCACGGCCCGCGGTCAACAGACGATTCGCACGCGTCTCGAGCAGGAACAATCGCGCCGGACGCTCGATTTCCGACTCGTGCGCGTTGTTTTTCGACTGTTCGAGTGCCTCCTCGATTCGCATCGTGATCGCGCTGAAATCGTACGGGACAAATGGCTCGTGCTTCCGACGACGCCGGAACAGGCGAGCCCAGAGTCCGACTGGCGCGCTCGGCTGGCTCGCGATCTCAACGACGGGAGGGATCGTGAGAACCGGCAGGTGATCGAGATCGGGCGCCGCCCTCAGGTGTGCGTTCAGCTGTGCGTCCTCGTCAGCCGGCAGCAGCGTCGAGGTGAGGATTACATCGGGGGGCACGTCCACAAGGGTCAGGAGTGCGTCGGTGGCTGAAGCCGCGAGCACAACTTCGGCGCTCAGATGTTCATTCACCAGACGTCCGAGCGTCACCCTTCGGGCCGGATCGGGCTCGATCGCAAGAATACGGGGCATGGGGCTCCCTTCGCGACGGAACCTGAACGCAATTTCGGGGCCCGACGAATGGCGGCATTTCCCTGCAAATTCGTTAGCCGCATGTCCCGGGACGGAGCATGCGTGTCTCAGAAAGGGGAACACTCAATCGATCTCGCGGGGAGTAAATTTGTGAAACACAACTGCAGCGAACACCTCGGTCACTGCGTTACTTCAGCTTGGCATAAGCCTTCACGAACCACGCTCATGATCCGTGATAGAGTGCGCCCTCCCTTCAAAACGGTGTCCGAACCTCATGATATGAAACTCGAGCAAGACGAATGGACCCACTGAGCGCAGCAACAACACGCTCCTCTCACCAGCAACTCAGACGGCGTACTAGCCACCACTTGATTCGCACTGCACACGGGCATGAGGCGCCGCAGATCCATGCGCTTCTAGAGCGAGCGTTCGTCGATGAGCGAGACTACTTCGCGGAGACGTTGCTCGACGAAGTGGAGCGTTCCATGGCCCATGGCGATGAATGGCTCATTCTCGAAAAGGACGGTGAGGCGATTGGTGTGGTGTGCGTCTACCGAGATCGTCTGACCGATCGTTCTGGGAGAATTGGTCAGTTGGCCGTCGAACAGGCCTTTCGCCACACGTCGGCCCGATATGGTCGTCAACTGATACAGACCGCCGAGGAACGGCTACGCGCCCAAGGGTGCAACGTGATGACCGTGGGTGTGCTGGATTTCAAGCCGCCATGGTTGTCCCGGTTCTACGTGGGCCTGGGATACCAGGCGACACAGCGCATTGACGGCAAGGATCTAGACCCGCCCGCTGTGAAGCCCTGTCGGTTGTATGTGATGCAAAAGCGCACCGCGCCCGCTACGGCAGCTCCAACTCAACGATCAACGGGAGATGATCGGACCCCATTCGGCCGCCCGCAGTCGCACTCACCACACGAATGTCGTCGCTCACGAGGCAGTGATCGATAGGAAGCATCATCCACTTCGGCCCCATGAACGTAGGCCAGGTTGGCAGTACACCGAACCCTTCCCTCACGCTAGTCAGTCCACTCTGATCGACGAAGTCCTTAAAGTACCGCGACCACATCGTCGTGTTGAAATCGCCAACACAGATCTTGGGACCCTCCAAGACGCGTATCACTGCTGCCCCAGCGGCCAGCATGTTGTTCCGCAACTCGAAATGCCCTGGGCGAATCGGCGCTCGCGGATGTATCGACAGGATCGTCAGGTCGCTACCCGAGATTCTTGCCAGGATTCCGGGCCGCGCATCTCCCTCTGGCAGCACCAACGGCAACAACTCGAAGGGTAGGCGACTATAAAGCGCAATCCCTGACCCATCACTCATGGGCCGTACATCTGCAAATGGATACTCCTCTCGAAGGCACTCAAGCTCCTTTGCCCACTCGTCGTTCAATTCCTGCATCACGACAACATCCGGCCGATGCCTCCGCACACCGTCGACACAAAGGCTGTATCGTCGGTTCAGCCGATACACATTCATCAACATCAGCGTGAACCGTCGCCCATCTCCACGAGCAGCAGGTGGAGCCTTCCAGAGCACAGCAAATGCAGGCAGGTTGAGCAGCGCACCGGCCAGCGACAACGCTGCGCACGCCCACTCTCCCAGAGCCACGCACACCAGTCCAAGCCCCACCGTACCGATGAAGTACTGCACTCTGAAATGGCAAGTGAGCTCGAAGTACTTGGGCCGGAGTGATAACGCCGCAATGCCACTGAGGAAAAAGAGTGCGACAGCCGCCGGCAGCACGCTTGCTAAGGCAGCCGCTAGCACAAGGAACGCCGGCCGTACGAAAAGAAGAGAGCGATCACAGTCGGCCGAATCCTAACAGACACGTCCGTTCGGCCATTCCATCAGGTCGGGCTCGTGCGTATTCCCGGTGCATGGGTACCTCTGTCCGCAGGTCGTGGTTTTCCTGGCTGGTCCCGATGGCGCTGCTGGCTGGTGGCCCGGCGACAGCCATCGCCCAAACGTCGACCGCCGACGCGCCGTGGTCGGGGGAAGCGTTGTGCGTGATGGTCACGCGAGGTCCTGATTACGAGGAGCAGCAGGTACACCGCTGGCGCCTGACGGGCGAGCGGCCCGTCGTGAAGGGATCGGTGCGATTCTGGCCCGCAGTCTGGAGTGTGCAAGGTGGAGGCAGCAAAGGCGAGGACCGCTGGACGATCAACGTCCCGGACACGCCTGCCCCAATTGCGATGTACGAGATTCCTGGCGTTGGCGGGAACAACGGTCTCCGGATCGAGTCGCAGCATGCCCAGCTCACAGCACGTCAGGGGATCCACCTGGCCGCGCGTGCTGGTGTCACGCGCTCGCAGTCGGAGTTCACGCTATGGGAGCGCGCGTTCCCCAAGATCATCGTCGGCAGTGCAGCGCAGGTGACCGTGATCAGTGATTCGATCACACAACCCGGTACAGCGACCTATGCGTGGCAGGCCCCCTGGGGAGCGCAGTCGACAGAGACATGCAAGTTCCGGTTTGAACGAGGAAGCGCTCTGGGGTCACCGCAATCAACACAGTCGGCGGCAACCATCGCCACACCGAATACACAGCCCACGCTCAGTGCGGCCGGTGCGAGCACGCCGCAGATTCAACAAGTCGAGACAACCACGACGGCATCGACCCCTGCGTCGATCGCCAGAATCGAGACCGGAACGACACCCACGTTGAGCCGGACAGCTCCGACGTCGTCAACATCAACAACGTCGCCGGGCTCCAATACCACGCCTCCGCCACCGCCGCTTGCACCCGCGGCCGACGTGGCAATCACGATGACGACTACGCCTGGCGAGTCGTGGGCCGAGATCGATCACAACAAGTGGATTACGGGTGGGACCATGTGGCTCACCGTATCGGTATCGAACGCCGGCCCGGCCTCGGCCGATGGGACGATCGTCACCGTCCCGGCTACAGCGGGATTTTCAAGCAGTCGGTCAGCTGTTCATTGAGCGCCTGTCCAACCGTCGCCGAACTCGAAGCGGGATGGACGATCGGCTGGCTACCGTCTGGCGCGACCGTGCGGTTCTTCATCGAACACCGATTGAGCGTGACAAGTGGTCCGGTCACTCTTCTCGCAACAGCGACCCTGCCGGCTGGATTCATCGACCCCGATCCAACGAACGGCAGGGGTGGGCGGCAGCTTCAGGTGCTCTCAAACACGATGGACGTTCAATTGGCGATGCCCGCGCCGTCATTGACGAATGACCCGAACAGCACGGGCCCGCAGCCCACGACGCGAGGTCGTTTTCGCGTGGTCGTAACGAATACGGGCCCCCTGTCACTTAAAGGCACGTTGTTGACGGTGCCTCCGGTGACTGGGCTACAGAAGATCGGTGTCTCTTGCTTCTCTCAAGGTTGTCCGTCTTCCTTGACGGTGGGAGGCATCGAGAGCGGCGTCGCGCTCGGGGACTTACAGCCTGGCCGATCGACAACGTTCGAAATCGTCGCCCTCGCGACGACAACAGGGTCGGTGACGATGACCGCGTCGGCAACACCACCGGCCTGGTTGAACGACAGTGCGCCGGGCGACAACAGCGCCTCTACAACCGCGACGGTCACAGGCGGTGTTCAGCCAACCGACTGCGCGTGCTCATGACCACACTCTCTCAAACGAACGACCGCATCAACTATGAGGTCGCCGTCAGGAATTTAGGTCCGGGCCGTGCGGACGGCGCGATGTTGGTTGTGCCACCGGTGCCAGGGCTGATCAAGACATCCGTGAGCTGCCTGCTCTGTCCGTCGCAGCCGTCGATATCGGCAATCGAGTCGGGCCTCATGCTTCCAGGTCTGCCGTCCGGAGGATCGGCATCGTCATGGACGTATCGCATCACGTCGATGGCAATCGCGCCAGGGCCGGTAAACGTGACGGCACAGGTGATGGCACCACTGAATGTGACGGATCCGGTGTCGAACAACAACAGCGCCTCGCTCTCGGCCACGATGTCGCCACCACCGGCCGGCCCCGCAATTGCGGACCTCGATGTCACCGTGACGGCCGTTCAGCCGCGGACACCGGGTTCGTTGACCGGCTTCGTTGACGTCACCTACGACGTCCTCGTCTGGAACTACGGGCCCGGCGCTGCACATGGCACGATCGTGAAGGTGCCTGCCGTTGCGGGAATCAGCAGAACCGAAGTGCGATGCATTCCCGACTCCGCCTCGTCTATGAGTTGTGCGGCCGATCTCGTCAGCCCGGCGGAGATCGAAACCGGCCTGGTGCTGCCCTGGCTGCCCTCTGGGCGACGAGTCACGTTCAAGATCACATCGAACGTTCCGCCTGCCGTCAGCAGCTTTGTGGCGACTGCGTCAGCTGCGGCACCAG
>Ga0065712_10000160_pt1 | contig 33313 bp, 31 predicted proteins | sample MisRhiReplicate1_FD_59099 | JGI IMG/M metagenome (GOLD analysis project Ga0065712, IMG submission 59099) | Miscanthus rhizosphere microbial communities from Kellogg Biological Station, MSU, sample Rhizosphere Soil Replicate 1: eDNA_1 v3... | ecosystem: Host-associated > Plants > Roots >...
TAGCCAGTCTGTACAGGCTGGTCTACCGACTTACGCCAGATCACGCCTGGAGCAACTTTCTCGACCGCATCGGTCTCGGTGTTGTTCAGCGGACCTTTGCCGTCAACTGGGTTACCCAGTGCATCGACTACGCGACCCAGCAGTTCCTTACCAACCGGAACCTCCAGGATGCGGCCGGTGCACTTGGCGCTCATGCCTTCAGCCAGAGTCGTGTACGCGCCCAGTACAACGGCACCCACGGAGTCCTGCTCAAGGTTCAGCGCCATACCGTAGACGCCGCCCGGAAACTCGATCATCTCGCCGTACATTACGTCGGCCAGACCGTGAATCCGCACGATACCGTCAGACACGCTGACGACTGTGCCTTCGTTACGGGCTTGGGAGGTTACATCGAGCTTCTCGATGCGACCCTTGATGATTTCACTTATTTCGGAAGGATTGAGTTGCTGCATTGCTCTGCTGCCCCTTCAAACTCAAGATTTCAATGCTTCGGCTAGTTGCGCGATTTTGCCGCGAACTGAGCCATCGATAACCAGGTCGCCGGCGCGGATTACGACACCACCGATAAGGGTGGCATCCTCCGCAGCATGCAGGCGCACTTCCCGGCCGAGCCGTGCACTGAGAACCTTGGCGAGTTTGTCTTGCTGTTCTTGGTTCAATGCAAAAGCACTGGTGACATCCACATCGACCGATTTTTCCTGCTCGGCCTTGTACAGGTCGAACAGTTCGGCGATCTCCGGCAGAAGCGGGAGACGGTCGTTTTCAGCAACGACGTGGATGAAATTCTGTGCCTTGGCATCGAACTTGTCGCCACACACTTCAATAAAAGTGGTGGCCTTTTGTGCGCTCGTCAGTCGCGGGGCCTTGAGCATGCGCTGCATGGTGTCGTCTTGCGACACCGCAGCAGCCAGGCCGAGCATGGCTGACCAATTGGCCAGTTGCTGGTGGGCCTGCGCGTGCTCGAAGGCCGCCTTAGCGTAAGGTCGGGCCAACGTGGTCAGTTCTGCCATGATCGCCCTCGCTTAAATTTCAGCAGCCAGTTTGTTAACCAGCTCCGCGTGCGCGTTTTGATCGATTGTGGCACCCAGGATCTTCTCTGCGCCATTGACTGCCAGGCTACCCAACTGGGCGCGCAAGGCGTCTTTGACACCGTTCAGTTCCTGCTCGATCTCGGCCTGAGCCTGAGCCTTCACACGGTCAGCTTCAACGCGAGCCTGTTCACGGGCTTCGTCGACAATCTGAGTACCGCGTTTCTTGGCTTGCTCAATGATTTCAGCTGCTTGAGCCTTAGCTTCGCGCAGTTGTTGACCCACTTTGTCTTGGGCCAGCTCCAGGTCGCGAGCTGCTCGGGAAGCAGCGTCCAGTCCATCCGCGATCTTCTTCTGACGTTCGTGCAAAGCCGCGATGACCGGAGGCCACACGAACTTCATGCAGAACAGCACAAAAATGAAGAACGCAACGGACTGGCCAATCAGGGTTGCATTAATGTTCACGCCAACACCTCGCTCGTTCGTTGTCCATCACACCAATCAACTCGAAAATTCGAGTGATCAGCCAGCGAGTTGACCAACGAAGGGGTTCGCAAAGGTGAAGAACAGAGCGATACCAACACCGATCATGGTCACGGCGTCGAGCAGGCCCGCTACGATGAACATTTTAACTTGCAGCATTGGAACCATTTCCGGCTGACGCGCTGCGCCTTCCAGGAATTTGCCGCCCAACAGGCCGAAACCGATTGCAGTACCCAGTGCGCCCAGGCCGATCAACAGTGCAACAGCGATAGCGGTTAGACCAACTACAGTTTCCATCTTTCCTCCCGACTTTTACGTCGTATTGGTTAGGTTTTTTTAATTAAAGCGGTAAAGCAAAATCGTTTGTTACATCAGCCCTTGCGGGCACCGTCCCGCAGTTTGCGGGACGGTCATCAGATACGCCCGGAGGCGAATCTCAATGGTTATCTTCGTGAGCCATCGACAGGTAGACGATGGTCAGCATCATGAAGATGAACGCTTGCAGGGTGATGATCAGGATGTGGAACACAGCCCATGCCCATTGCAGAACGATACCCAGCCCGCTCAACCAGAGCAGACCGCTGCCGAACATGACGGCGATCAGGATGAATACCAGCTCACCAGCATACATGTTGCCGAACAGACGCAGTGCCAGAGAAATCGGTTTGGCTACCAGCGTCACGAATTCCAGCAGGAAGTTGACCGGGATCAACAGTGCCTGAACGAAAATGTTCTTGCTGCCGAACGGGTGCAGGGTCAGTTCGCCGATGAAGCCGCCGATGCCCTTGACCTTGATGCTGTAGAAAATGATCAGCGCGAAAACCGACAGGGCCATGCCCAGTGTCGCGTTAGGGTCAGTCGTCGGAACGGCACGGAATGGAATGTGCTCGTCACCGGAGATCAGCATCGCCAGCTGAGGAATCCAGTCGACCGGTACCAGGTCGACGGCGTTCATCAGGAATACCCAGACGAAAATGGTCAGGGCCAGTGGCGCGATGACCGCGCTGCGGCCGTGGAAGCTGTCTTTCACGCTGCCATCGACGAACTCGACCAGTACTTCAACGAAGTTCTGCAGGGCGCCCGGCTGGCCAGAAGTCGCCTTCTTGGCCGCCATGCGGAAAATCAGAACGAAAATCAGACCCAGCGCAACCGACCAGCCGAGGGTATCGACGTGGAAAGCCCAGAAACCCATTTCCTTGGCTTCTGCTGCGGTGTGGGCAAAGCCCCATTCGCCATTGGGCAGGTGCCCGAATGTCAGGTTCTGCAAGTGGTGCTGGATATAGCCCGAAGCTGTTTGCTCTGCCATGGTTGCCTCAAACGCCCTAAGGTCTCGAAAGTCTTGTTCTCGTAAGCAGTGGAGCGAACCAGTTGACCACCTGGATCAACATGAACACTCCGAAAACCGCCAGCGGTGCCAGCGGTTTCACGCCTGCAAACGTCAGTGCAAAAAGCACTGCCGTCAAAATAAGTTTGCCCGCCTCGCCGGCGTAGAACGACCGGACGATGGCTTGAGCGGCTCGGGCTCCGGAAAACCGGAAAGCCTTGTGAGCGAAGTATAAATTGGGCAGCCAGGCTATCAGGCCTCCGCAGAGCCCCGAATATCCCGCTACGACTCCACGCCACTGCCACAGCGCCAACGCGGCTATCAGCAGGACGATCAATTGAGCCAGCAAAACCGGAAAAACCGCCAGGCGATGAAACGGCAAGCGGTCTGGCATGCGTGATTCCATCGCATTTGCTCCTTCGCTGTCGGTCGCCATCATCTGTAACTTGGCATAATTTGTGCCGACAAAATGCGCGCAGAGTATAGGGGCGGTTAAGTCCCTATTCAACAGTCAGGTAGTGATTTCCGACTATACGCTACAGAGCAATTGTTTCAGCGGATGTGAGCAAGCACACCTTGCAACTCATCCAGCGAGTTGTAGCGGATCACCAATTGCCCTTTTCCCTTCTGTCCGTGGCGTATCTGGACCGCAGACCCCAAACGCTCGGCCAGACGCTGCTCGAGGCGGCTGATGTCGGGGTCGGCCTTGGCAGGTTCCGCAGGGGTCTCCTTGCCGCTGAGCCACTGCCTGACCAGTGCTTCCGTCTGGCGTACGGTCAGCCCGCGTGCGACAACGTGTCGCGCTCCTTCGACCTGCCTTTCCTCCGGAAGACCGAGCAGGGCACGTGCATGGCCCATCTCCAGGTCGCCGTGGGACAGCATGGTCTTGATCACTTCCGGCAGCGCAATCAGTCGCAGCAGGTTGGCCACGCTCACCCGCGACTTGCCGACGGCATCGGCCACCTGCTGCTGGGTCAGCTGGAATTCCTGCTGCAGACGCTGCAACGCCATCGCTTCTTCGATGGGGTTGAGGTCTTCGCGCTGAATGTTTTCGATCAGCGCCATGGCGATGGCGGTTTCATCCGGCACATCGCGAACCATGGCCGGGATCGTCTCGACACCTGCCTGCTGACTGGCACGCCAGCGACGTTCACCGGCAATGATTTCAAAACGATTGTTGCCGATCGGGCGAATCACGATCGGCTGCATCACGCCCTGAGACTTGATCGACTGCGCAAGTTCTTCAAGCGCCTGGGGATCCATGTCACGGCGCGGCTGGTACTTGCCGCGCTGGATCATGTCCAGCGGCACATGCTGCAGCTCACGTTCGGGGGCCTTGATGGCCTGTTCTTCCAGCGAACTGACGGTTGGACTGCTCAGAAGTGCGTCCAACCCACGTCCGAGACCTCGTTTCTTGACGGCCATGGAAATTCCTTAGGTAGGCTGAGCGGTTTTCGCGCCGCGACGTTGACGACGAACCAGTTCACTGGCGAGCGCCAGATAAGCCAGCGCCCCGCGGGAAGACTTGTCGTAGGCCAGCACCGGCATACCGAAGCTCGGCGCCTCGGCCAGTCTGATGTTTCTCGGGATAACGGTATCGTACAGCTGCTCGCCAAAGTGTTCCTTGAGCTGCGCCGAAACATCGTTGATCAGGCTCAGACGCGGGTCGTACATCGTGCGCAGCAGGCCTTCGATCTTGAGCTGCGGGTTTAGCAGTTGGCCGATCCGCTTGATGTTATCCACAAGGTCGCTCAGACCTTCCAGTGCGAAATACTCGCACTGCATCGGGATAATCACGCCATCAGACGCCACCAGGGCGTTGAGCGTGAGCATCGACAGCGACGGAGGGCAGTCGATGAGAATGTAATCGTAGTTTTCGCGGATTGGCGCCAGCGCATTGCGCAGACGGCTTTCCTTCATCTGCATTTCCAGCAGCACCACCTCGCCTGCCGTCAGGTCGCGGTTGGCTGGAAGCAGTTGATAACCGCCGTGCTCGGAAAACTGCATGGCCTCGGCCAGGTCGCATTCGCCAATCAGCAGGTCGTAAACGGAGTTTTCGAGATTATGTTTATCCACACCGCTTCCCATGGTCGCATTGCCTTGGGGATCGAGGTCGATGAGCAGCACGCGTCGTTTGGTAGCGACCAGTGACGCGGCGAGGTTGATGCATGTGGTGGTCTTGCCTACCCCACCTTTCTGGTTCGCTATCGCGAATACCTTAGCCATTATCGCTTGTGTTCCCAATCATGCCGTGCGGCGCAGTATCAGCAGATGGCGTTGGCCTTGGCAACCCGGAACGGTCAAGGCTTGTGCGCTATCGAGGTGAAAATCCGTGGGCAATGCTACCAGTTCATCGGCAGGATGCAGCCCTTTCATCGCCAGCCAGCGTGTGTGTGTGTCGCCCATGTGGCGAGTCCATCCGGCAAAGTCTTCCAGACTGCTGAACGCACGGGAAATGATTCCGTTGAACGGTACATCCGGCTGGTAGGTTTCAGCGCGACTGTGGATAACTTCAAGGTTATCCAGCTTCAGCTCCAGTTTGACCTGGGTCTGAAAGCGGGTTTTCTTGCCGTTGCTATCCAGCAGCGAAACCTTCATCTGCGGAAACATGATCGCCATGGGAATACCGGGCATGCCGCCCCCGCTGCCGACATCGAGCCAGCGTTCGCCTTCGGCGCCACCTTCGATGAAAGAAATCACACTCAGACTGTCGAGCAAATGCCGGGACACCATCTCGTCCGGGTTGCGCACAGCCGTGAGGTTGTACGCCTTGTTCCACTTGATCAACAGCGCCAGATAGGCAAGCAGTTGTTCGTGCTGGACCGGAGTGAGCTCGATACCCAGAGCGCGGGCGCCTGTGGATAACTCTTCGGCGTGTTGCGGGGTAACCATAGAACTCAAGCGCTTTGCTCCAACTGACGGCCCGCGCCGCGTTTTTTCAAGTGAATCATCAACAGAGAAATCGCTGCAGGCGTGACACCCGGAATGCGCGAGGCCTGTCCGAGGGTTTCTGGGCGAGTTATCCCCAGCTTGCTTTGAATTTCTTTGGACAGACCGGAAATCCCGGCGTAATCGATGTCTTCAGGCAGCTTCGTGTCTTCGCTGGCACGCAAACGGGCGATTTCGTCCTGTTGCCGATCAATGTAACCGGCGTACTTGGTCTTGATCTCCACCTGCTCGGCGACCTGTGGATCAATGCAGCCCTCACCGGTGAGGGAAATCAGGCTGGCATAATCGATTTCCGGACGCGTCAGCAGATTGAGCAGGTTGTATTCGTGGGTCAGCGGCGTGCCGAAATGCGCGGCAATGGCATCGCCCTGTTCGGTACCCGGACGAACCCAGGTGCTCTTCAGACGCTGTTCTTCCAGCGCGATATTTTCACGCTTGGTGCAGAACGCGGTCCAACGCGCGTCATCGACCAGACCCAGCTCACGGCCTTTTTCGGTCAGACGCAGGTCAGCGTTGTCTTCGCGCAGGATCAAACGATATTCGGCGCGGGATGTGAACATCCGGTAAGGCTCTTGTGTCCCCAGCGTGATCAGGTCATCAACCAACACGCCGATGTACGCCTCGTCACGACGCGGGCACCAGCTGTCGCGACCTTGCGCACGCAATGCCGCGTTGGTTCCGGCCAGCAAACCTTGAGCACCCGCTTCTTCGTAGCCGGTTGTGCCGTTGATCTGGCCTGCGAAGAACAGACCGCCGATCACCTTGGTTTCGAGGCTGTACTTCAGATCACGCGGATCGAAGTAGTCGTACTCGATGGCGTAGCCCGGGCGAACGATGTGCGCATTCTCCATGCCGCGAATCGAACGAACGATCTGCAACTGCACGTCGAACGGCAGAGAGGTCGAGATACCGTTCGGGTACAGCTCGTGCGTGGTCAGACCTTCCGGCTCGATGAAGACCTGGTGGCTTTCCTTGTCGGCAAATCGGTGAATCTTGTCTTCGATCGATGGGCAGTAACGCGGGCCGATGCCCTCGATCACACCGGAATACATAGGCGAACGATCAAGATTGGACGCAATGATTTCGTGTGTCCGCGCATTGGTGTGGGTAATCCAGCAACTCACTTGCGACGGATGTTGTTCCTTGGAGCCCATGAACGACATAACGGGAATCGGCGTATCGCCCGGTTGCTCGGTCATCACTGAGAAATCGACAGAGCGGCCATCGATGCGTGGCGGCGTACCGGTCTTCAAGCGCCCTACTCGTAATGGCAGCTCGCGAAGACGGCGTGCAAGCGCGATGGACGGCGGATCACCCGCTCGGCCACCCGAATAATTCTGCATACCGATGTGGATAAGACCGCCCAGGAATGTACCGGTGGTCAATACAACGGAATCAGCCAGGAAACGCAGGCCCATTTGCGTGACAACGCCACGGACCTGGTCCTGCTCGACAATCAGATCGTCGCAGGATTGCTGAAATATCCACAGGTTCGGCTGGTTTTCAAGCGTCTCGCGAATCGCGGCCTTGTACAGAACGCGGTCTGCCTGGGCACGGGTTGCCCGTACGGCCGGGCCTTTGCGGCTGTTCAACACGCGGAACTGTATGCCGCCTTTGTCAGTGGCCATGGCCATCGCGCCGCCAAGGGCGTCGATTTCCTTGACCAGATGACTTTTGCCGATGCCACCGATCGCAGGGTTGCAGCTCATCTGGCCGAGTGTTTCCACGTTATGCGTCAACAGCAGGGTTTTGACACCCATGCGTGCCGACGCAAGTGCGGCCTCGGTACCGGCATGACCGCCACCGATGACGATCACTTCAAAACGGGAAGGGAAATCCACCACGCACCTCGTGCCTGTTGTCGATGGGAAATTGGGATAGCTGACAAGTATAGGGACTTACCCCACCTGAATGAAACCCGTTGCACAAAATTTAACCAGCTGTGGAAAACTCGCGGATAAAGAAAATAAAAAGGAAAGAAAGTTTATAAAGCCTTGTTTTTATGTTTATTCTTACTGAGCCATGTTTCTGTGGATAGATCCCTACAGGCCTTTATTTTCAATGTGTACAGAGATTCAAAAGTCTGTGGTCATGTGCCTGTGAGGGGTTGGGATAACCGCCCTGAGCCTGTGGATTAAAGTGCACTTTGTCCACAGGCCGGTTTATCTTCAGGTTTTAGGCCCGGTTATCAACCGAGCTGAGGCGCGGTTATGCACAGGGCTTATTTCACAGAAAATGATGAAATCGGCGGTTGCCCGACTGCTGGTCAGTGAAAAAAGGACTGTTGGATCGACGTGGGGAGAGCGTCTCGAGGCATCTGAAGGATTGAAAGCGATCAATCGTCCACAGCTGAAACCGCGATCAGACCGTATGCGAGGGAAGGTTTTGGCTTTGCGGAAGGGTTATCGACAGGCAGCGGGACGATTGCCGTCCCTTTCAGACTGATTCGAATCTGATGCCTGATGCTGTCAGAGGCGTGACAGCATCTATTTCGTGACTATTTACCGATGCAGAAGCTGGAAAAGATCCTGCCAAGCAAGTCATCTGAGCTGAAAGCTCCGGTGATTTCCCCCAGTGACTGTTGAGCCTGGCGCAAATCCTCTGCCAGCAGCTCTCCAGCACCGGCAAGCGTCAACTGTGCCCTGCCGTGCTCCAGGGAGTCACTGGCGTGGCGCAGCGCTTCAAGGTGGCGACGACGAGCGCTGAAGCTGCTCTCGGAGGTCTGTTCATAGCCCATGCACGCCTTGAGATGTTCACGCAGCAGTTCAAGCCCTTCGCCGCCAGCCTTGGCGCTCAGGCTGATGGTGACATGGCCGTCGGAACTGGTTTCCAGGCCTGTAGCGTCGCCGCTAAGGTCAGACTTGTTTCGAATCAGTGTGACCTTGGCCGGATCAGGCCTCTGTTCCAGAAACTCGGGCCACAGCGCGAAGGGATCACTCGCTTCCGGTGCCGTTGCGTCTACCACCAGCAGGATCCTGTCCGCTTCGCCAATCGCCTTGAGAGCACGCTGCACGCCGATCATTTCCACCTGATCCTGAGTGTCACGCAGGCCTGCAGTGTCCACCACGTGCAACGGCATGCCATCGATGTGGATATGTTCACGCAGTACATCACGCGTAGTGCCGGCGATCTCCGTCACGATGGCAGCTTCACGTCCGGCCAGGGCGTTGAGCAAGCTGGATTTTCCGGCGTTGGGTCGTCCGGCAATCACCACAGTCATGCCATCACGCAACAACGCACCCTGCCCGGCTTCGCGCAGGACTGTGGATAACTCATTGCGCACGTCATCAAGCATGCTTAACACATGGCCATCGGCAAGGAAGTCGATTTCCTCTTCCGGGAAGTCGATTGCCGCCTCGACGTAGATCCGAAGACCGATCAGTTTCTCGGTCAACTTATCCACACGTTGGGAAAACGCACCCTGCAACGAGCGCAACGCATTGCGGGCAGCCTGTGCAGAACTTGCCTCGATCAGGTCGGCAATCGCTTCGGCCTGTGCCAGGTCCAGCTTGTCGTTGAGAAACGCGCGCTCGCTGAATTCACCGGGACGGGCCAGACGGCAACCCAATTCCAGGCAACGTTGCAGCAACATATCGAGCACGATCGGACCACCGTGTCCCTGCAGCTCCAGAACATCTTCGCCGGTAAAGGAGTTGGGGCCGGGAAAGTACAGCGCGATGCCCTCGTCCAGTGTCTGGCCCGATGCATCGGCGAAAGGTCCGTAATGGGCATAACGGGGTTTGGGCTCACGCCCGATTATTGCCTGCGCTGCCTTGCTGGCCATCGGACCTGAAATACGGACGATGCCGACGCCGCCACGACCTTGAGCAGTTGCGATGGCGGCGATTGTTTCACGAGGGACGTTCATGGTCCGGCTCCTGTACAACTGACAGATAGCAAAACGCCCCACTGAGGGGGCGCCTTGTAGAACTTATTCACAGGTTAGATCAGGCAGCTGCTTTCTTGGTAGCCGCTTCGATCTTGCGAGTGATGTACGCCTGTTGTGCGATCGACAGGGTGTTGTTCACAACCCAGTACAGAACCAGACCGGCAGGGAACCACAGGAAGAAGAACGTGAAGATGATTGGCATCATTTTCATGACCTTGGCCTGCATCGGATCCGGAGGAGTCGGGTTCAGACGCTGCTGAATGAACATGGTCGCGCCCATGATGATCGGCAGAATGAAGAACGGATCCTTGATCGACAGGTCGGTTATCCACAGGATCCATGGAGCCTGACGCATTTCCACGCTTTCCAGCAGTACCCAGTACAGCGACAGGAACACCGGCATTTGCACAAGAATCGGCAAGCATCCACCCAGCGGGTTGATCTTCTCTTTCTTGTACAACTCCATCATTGCCTGGGACATTTTCTGGCGATCATCGCCATGTTGTTCCTTCAGCAAGGCCAGTTTCGGCGCCACGGCGCGCATGCGGGCCATCGATTTGTAGCTGGCTGCGGAGAGCGGGAAGAACAGGCCTTTGATCAGCATGGTCAGAACGATGATCGACCAGCCCCAGTTGCCAAGGATCGCGTGGATATGCTGCAGCAGCCAGAAGATAGGCTGGGCAATGAACCACAGGAAGCCGTAATCGACGGTCAGTTCCAGACCTGGGGATAACTCTTTGAGTACCGCCTGGCTTTTCGGACCTGCGTACAAGGTCGCAGTAGTCTCGCCCTTGGCACCCGGAGCAACGGTCAACGTCGGGCTGGTGAAGCCGATGATGTAATTGCCCTGGCTGTCTTTACGGGTCTGAACCACATTGGTTACGTTGTGATCAGGAATCCACGCAGTCACGAAGTAGTGTTGCAGCCAGGCAACCCAGCCACCTTGAACCGTTTCCTTGACCTGACCCTTGTCGATATCTTTCATCGACACTTTCTTGTAGGGCTCGGCAGCTGTCCACAGCGCCGCACCCAGATAGGTGGCGGTACCGGTAGCTGTAGTCGACGATGGATCGGAGCTGGAATCGCGCTTCAATTGCGCGAACAGGTTACCGGCCCACGGCTGAGCGCTCTGGTTATCCACAACGTAGGTCACGACCAGGTCGTAAAGGCCACGTTTGAATGTGAAGCGCTTGATGTAATTGATGCCGTTTTCCGAGAATTTCAGGTCCACGACCATATCGTTCTGGCCATCAGCCAGTTGATAAGTCTTCTGTGTGGACGTGTAAACCGGACGACCGGCGGCACGAGCATCGGGACCGTTGGTACCCGTCAGGCCGCTTTGGGCCAGAAAAGTACGTTCGCCACCGTTGTCGAACAACTGAAACGGCACTTCAGGACGGTCCTGACGACGTGGATAAAGAGGCAGACGAAGCTGAACCACGTCACCACCCACCGGATCGATCGCCAGATCGAGCACGTCGGTCTTGACCTGAATCAGGTCTTTGCTGGCTACTGCCGGAGTTTCAAGAGGAGCCGCGGCAGTGGTTGCATTCGCGCTTGGAACATCAGCGCTGGCAGAACCATTATTACCAGCAGCCGTATCCGGAATACCCGGTGCGGTGTTGCTGGCTGCAACATTCTGGGTCGGCATGGCTGCCTGACCGTAGTCCTGGTTCCATTTCAGAACCCCGACGTAGGTCACGATTGCAAGGGCGACGATCAGGATCGTGCGTTTAATATCCATGATTACTCGGCCATCGAAGAAGAACGGGAGGTGGGGACAGGTGGAACCGGGTCATAACCACCGGGATTCCACGGATGACAGCGACCCAGGCGGCGCATTGCCAGCCAGCCGCCGCGCAAAAGGCCATGATTATCGATGGCTTCATACGCGTAGCAGGAGCAACTGGGGTAGAAACGACAGTGACTGGCCATCAGCGGGCTAATGGCATAGCGATAAAACTGGATCGGAACGAGTGCCAGTTTACGCATCGGGACTGTCCACCCCTGCAGGTTCGGTTTTTGTCTGTGGAGCAGGTTGGCTGCGTGCCAGACGTTTCCACAGCTTGCCGAAATGCTGAATCAGTTCAGGGTTTTCTACATCACCCAAGCCTTTACGCGCGACGATAACGATATCCCAACCGACCAAACTGTCTTGGTGTTGGCGAAATGATTCGCGCATCAGGCGTTTCAAACGATTGCGCTGAACGGAGAGCTTGACGCTCTTTTTACCTATCACAAGCCCCAGGCGGGGATGATCCAGGTCGTTGTTGCGCGCAAGGAGCAGGAGATTTTTCCCCGGAACCTTGCCGGTAGGGGAGTCAAAGACTGCCTTGAAATGCCGGGGAGTCAGCAAACGCTTTTCCCGACTGAAGTCTCGACTCACCTCCTGTGCCGATTTATCAAACTGCCAGACGCTTACGGCCTTTGGCGCGACGACGCGACAGAACGGCACGGCCGTTTTTGGTGGCCATACGTGCACGGAAACCGTGGGTGCGGGCGCGCTTGATAGTGCTGGGTTGGAAAGTACGTTTCATGGCGTGTTACCTGGTTCGTCCACTACGGGCCGGAATGGCCCCCGTTTTAAGAGACCGGGGATTCTAGAGAAAGCAGGCCCGCAGGTCAATTTCCAACCAGCTTTTCTTCAATAACGTTCTTTATGGCCAATTTGCCGGTCTTGAAGGGGACGAATCGTCACGCACGCTGCACAGTTATAGAAATAAAAGAGAGAGAGTATTTAAAGCTTTTCTATAAAGCTTATAATTCTTACGTCGGGCATATCTGTGGATAAAACTCTGAAAGCCTTGCTATACAAGGTGTACAGCGTTTCAAAAGGTTGTCGAGAAACCGTGCTCTGCCTGTGCTGCACCCTCGGAAAAGCTGTGCATGAAAGGTTGATTTATCCACAGGCATGTTATCCACAGACTTCAACCCCGACTTATGCAACGGGCTGAAGTCGGCTTATCCACAGAGCTTATGCACATACCGTTCGTCGTCTGTAGATGCCTCAAATCAATGATTTATAGCCGACTGTTAGCAACCTACATGTGGATAAGTCTTCAACGGACCGTTACAATGGCGGCTGTTTTTGCCACACCGGCTTTTGACTTAGGGGATATCCGTGTCAGTGGAACTTTGGCAGCAGTGCGTGGAGCTTTTGCGCGATGAGCTGCCTGCCCAGCAATTCAACACTTGGATCCGTCCGCTACAGGTCGAAGCCGAAGGCGACGAGTTGCGTGTCTATGCACCGAACCGCTTCGTGCTTGATTGGGTGAATGAAAAATACCTCAGTCGATTGCTCGAACTCCTTGGCGAACACGGTCAAGGGATGGCACCTGCGCTTTCCTTATTAATAGGAAGCAAACGCAGCTCTGCGCCGCGTGCCGCACCGAACGCGCCGCTTGCCGCAGCTGCGTCGCAAGCCTTGTCTGCGAACTCGGCCAGCAGCGTTCAGGCTCCTGCTCCGGTTGCCACGCCCGTTGCCCAGGCAGCGTCGCCCTCTCCTGCTCAGGAACTGCCGGCTCACAACGAGCCATCGCGTGACAGTTTCGATCCCATGGCCGGTGCGAGTTCTCAACAGGCGCCAGCGCGCGCTGAACAACGTACCGTGCAGGTCGAAGGTGCGCTCAAGCACACCAGCTACCTGAACCGTACGTTCACGTTCGAGAATTTTGTAGAGGGTAAATCCAACCAGCTGGCGCGCGCTGCCGCCTGGCAGGTCGCAGATAACCCGAAGCACGGCTACAACCCGCTGTTCCTGTATGGCGGTGTCGGTCTGGGTAAGACGCACTTGATGCATGCTGTAGGTAACCATCTGCTCAAGAAAAACCCGAACGCCAAGGTCGTCTACCTGCATTCGGAGCGTTTCGTGGCCGACATGGTCAAGGCGCTGCAGCTCAACGCGATCAACGAGTTCAAGCGTTTCTATCGCTCGGTCGATGCGTTGCTGATCGATGACATTCAATTCTTCGCTCGCAAGGAACGTTCGCAGGAAGAGTTTTTCCATACGTTCAACGCGCTCCTTGAAGGCGGACAACAGGTCATCCTCACCAGCGACCGTTATCCGAAAGAGATCGAAGGTCTCGAAGAGCGTCTCAAATCGCGTTTCGGCTGGGGTCTGACCGTGGCGGTCGAGCCACCCGAACTGGAAACCCGTGTGGCGATTCTTATGAAGAAGGCAGATCAGGCCAAGGTCGATCTGCCTCATGACGCTGCATTCTTCATAGCGCAACGCATTCGTTCCAACGTCCGTGAACTCGAAGGCGCGCTCAAGCGAGTCATCGCGCACTCGCACTTCATGGGACGTGACATAACGATCGAACTGATTCGTGAGTCGCTGAAAGACCTGTTGGCTCTGCAAGACAAGCTGGTGAGTGTGGATAACATTCAGCGCACCGTTGCCGAGTACTACAAGATCAAGATCTCCGACCTGTTGTCCAAGCGTCGTTCCCGCTCTGTAGCCCGTCCAAGACAGGTTGCGATGGCGTTGTCCAAAGAACTGACCAACCACAGTCTGCCGGAAATCGGTGATGTGTTTGGCGGTCGCGACCATACAACCGTTCTGCACGCGTGCCGAAAGATCAACGAGCTCAAGGAATCCGACGCGGATATCCGCGAGGACTACAAGAACCTGCTGCGCACTCTGACTACGTGATGACGCCAGTGCAGCTTATTAAGGCAAGGGACTAGACCATGCATTTCACCATTCAACGCGAAGCCCTGTTGAAACCCCTGCAATTGGTGGCCGGCGTGGTTGAACGCCGTCAGACCTTGCCGGTGCTATCCAACGTTTTGATGGTCGTCGAAGGCCAGCAACTGTCGCTGACCGGTACTGACCTTGAAGTCGAACTGGTTGGACGCGTGCAGCTGGAAGAGCCGGCCGAGCCTGGGGAAATCACTGTCCCTGCGCGCAAGCTGATGGACATCTGCAAAAGCCTGCCCAACGATGCCTTGATCGACATCAAGGTCGATGACGCCAAGCTGGTGGTCAAGGCCGGCCGTAGCCGCTTCACCCTGTCCACGTTGCCTGCCAACGACTTCCCTACCGTGGAAGAAGGTCCAGGCTCGCTGACGTTCCAGCTGGGTCAAAGCAAGCTGCGCCGTTTGATCGAGCGCACCAGCTTCGCCATGGCTCAGCAGGACGTGCGTTATTACCTCAATGGCATGTTGCTTGAAGTCAGCGCAGGCGTACTGCGTGCTGTCGCGACCGATGGCCACCGTCTGGCAATGTGTTCCATGACTGCCGACATCGAACATGCTGACCGCCATCAGGTTATCGTGCCGCGCAAAGGTATTCTGGAAATGGCTCGTCTGCTTACGGAGCAGGACGGCATGGTCAGCATCGTACTGGGGCAGCATCACATCCGCGCAACCACAGGCGAGTTCACCTTCACCTCGAAACTGGTCGACGGTAAATTCCCTGACTACGAACGCGTACTGCCAAAAGGTGGTGACAAGTTGGTGCTGGGCGATCGTCAGGCGCTGCGCGAAGCCTTCAGCCGTACCGCGATTCTGTCCAACGAAAAGTACCGCGGTATTCGTCTGCAACTGGCCAGCGGTCAGCTCAAGATTCAGGCGAACAACCCTGAGCAGGAAGAAGCGGAAGAAGAAATCGGCGTCGAGTACAACGGTGACTCGCTGGAAATCGGTTTCAACGTCAGCTACCTGCTCGACGTTCTGGGGGTAATGACCACCGAGCAAGTGCGTCTGATTCTGTCTGACTCCAACAGCAGTGCGCTGGTGCAAGAGTCAGACAACGATGACTCGGCATACGTTGTCATGCCGATGCGTCTGTAACCATGTACAGCGCAACCTAGATGTCTCTAAGCCGCATCTCGGTCACCGGGGTGCGCAATCTGCACCCGGTGACCCTCTCCCCCTCTCCGCGTATCAATATCCTTTACGGCGCCAATGGCAGCGGCAAAACCAGCGTACTGGAAGCCATCCATCTGCTGGGCATCGCTCGTTCGTTCCGCAGCAGTCGCCTGCTTCCAGTCATCCAGTACGAGCAACCGTCTTGTACGGTCTTCGGTCAAGTCGAGCTTGCCCAAGGCGGGCATAGCAGTCTGGGTGTAGCGCGTGACAGACAAGGTGAATTCCAGATTCGCATCGACGGGCAGAATGCGCGCAGTGCTGCACAGCTTGCTGAAATTCTGCCGTTGCAGCTCATCAATCCGGACAGTTTCAGATTGCTTGAGGGCGCACCGAAGATTCGCAGACAGTTTCTGGACTGGGGAGTGTTCCACGTGGAACCTCGTTTCATGGCCACTTGGCAGAGGCTCCAGAAGGCCTTGAGGCAGCGAAACTCATGGCTCCGGCATGGTACACTTGACGCCGCTTCGCAGGCGGCATGGGACCGTGAACTGTGCCTGGCGAGTGATGAGATCGACGAGTTTCGTCGGGCTTACATCAAGGCATTGAAGCCAGTCTTTGAACAAACTTTGAGCGAACTTGTTGAGCTTGAAGGTTTGACCCTGAGCTACTACCGAGGATGGGACAAGGAAAAAGAGCTGAGCACAGTGCTCGCTTCTTCCCTGAATCGCGATCAGCAGATGGGCCATACACAGGCCGGACCACAACGCGCTGACTTGCGTCTTAGATTGGGCGCACACAACGCCGCGGACATTTTGTCCCGTGGTCAGCAGAAGCTGGTGGTCTGTGCGTTGCGCATCGCGCAAGGACATCTGGTTAGTCAGGTCCGGCGCGGCCAGTGTATCTATCTCGTCGATGACTTGCCTTCCGAACTGGATGACAACCATCGCCGGGCGCTTTGCCGTTTGCTGGAAGAATTACGCTGCCAGGTATTTATCACCTGCGTAGACCAAGAATTTTTGAGGGAAGGCTGGCAGACGGAAACGCCAGTCGCTTTGTTCCACGTGGAACAAGGCCGTATCACCCAGACCCACGACCATCGGGAGTGATTGCATGAGCGAAAATCAAACGTACGACTCGTCCAGCATTAAAGTGCTGAAAGGACTTGATGCCGTACGCAAGCGTCCCGGAATGTACATCGGCGATACAGACGACGGTAGCGGTCTGCATCACATGGTATTCGAGGTGGTTGATAACTCGATCGACGAAGCATTGGCAGGCCATTGCGACGACATCAGTATCATCATCCATCCTGACGAATCGATCACCGTCCGCGACAACGGTCGCGGTATTCCGGTAGACGTGCACAAAGAAGAAGGCGTGTCGGCAGCCGAGGTCATCATGACCGTGCTCCACGCTGGCGGTAAGTTCGACGACAACTCGTACAAGGTGTCCGGCGGCCTGCACGGCGTGGGCGTCTCGGTAGTAAACGCCCTCTCGGAAATTCTGCTGCTGACTGTGCGTCGCAGCGGCAAGATCTGGGAGCAGACCTACGTTCATGGTGTTCCACAGGAACCTATGAAGATCGTAGGCGAAAGCGATACTACGGGTACCCAGATCCACTTCAAGCCTTCTGCAGATACGTTCAAGAATATCCACTTCAGCTGGGACATCCTGGCCAAGCGGATTCGTGAACTGTCTTTCCTGAACTCCGGTGTCGGCATCATGCTGAAGGACGAGCGCAGCGGCAAAGAAGAGCTGTTCAAGTACGAAGGTGGTCTGCGTGCATTCGTTGAATACCTGAACACCAACAAGACGCCGGTCAACGAAGTGTTCCACTTCAACGTCCAGCGTGATGACGGTGTGGGTGTCGAGATCGCGTTGCAGTGGAACGACAGCTTCAACGAGAACCTGTTGTGCTTCACCAACAACATCCCGCAGCGCGACGGTGGTACTCACCTCGTGGGCTTCCGCTCTGCGCTGACCCGTAACCTGAACAACTACATCGAGCAGGAAGGCCTGGCCAAGAAGCACAAAGTCGCCACCACCGGTGATGATGCGCGTGAAGGTCTGACAGCGATTATCTCGGTGAAAGTGCCTGATCCCAAGTTCAGCTCGCAGACCAAGGACAAGCTGGTTTCGTCCGAAGTCAAAACTGCTGTCGAGCAGGAAATGGGCAAGTACTTCTCCGACTTCCTGTTGGAAAATCCGAACGAAGCCAAGGCTGTCGTCGGCAAGATGATCGACGCTGCGCGCGCGCGTGAAGCTGCTCGCAAGGCCCGTGAGATGACCCGCCGTAAAGGTGCATTGGACATCGCTGGTCTTCCAGGCAAGCTCGCTGACTGCCAGGAAAAAGACCCTGCCCTCTCCGAACTGTATCTGGTGGAAGGGGACTCTGCTGGCGGATCAGCCAAGCAGGGGCGCAATCGTAAAACCCAGGCCATCCTGCCGCTCAAGGGCAAGATCCTGAACGTTGAAAAAGCGCGTTTCGACAAGATGATCTCTTCGCAGGAAGTGGGCACCTTGATCACTGCGCTGGGCTGTGGCATCGGCCGCGAAGAGTACAACATCGACAAGTTGCGTTATCACAACATCATCATCATGACCGATGCTGACGTCGACGGTTCTCACATCCGTACCCTGCTGCTGACCTTCTTCTTTCGTCAGTTGCCAGAGCTGATCGAGCGCGGCTACATCTATATCGCTCAGCCGCCGCTCTACAAGGTCAAGAAAGGCAAGCAGGAGCAGTACATCAAAGACGACGAGGCCATGGAGGAGTACATGACCCAGTCGGCTCTGGAAGACGCCAGCCTGCACCTTAGCGAGTCCGCACCGGGTATCTCGGGCGAAGCGCTGCAACGTCTGGTGAACGACTTCCGCATGGTCATGAAGACGCTCAAGCGTCTGTCGCGCCTGTACCCTCAGGAACTGACCGAGCACTTCGTCTACCTGCCTCCTGTCACGCTGGAACAGCTTTCCGACCATGCTGCCATGCAGTCCTGGCTGGACCTGTTCGATGCGCGTCTGCGCACCGGTGAAAAGTCGGGTCTGGTGTACAAGGCCAGCCTGCGCGAAGACCGTGAACGTAACGTCTGGCTGCCAGAGGTCGAACTGATCTCCCACGGTCTGTCGAACTACGTCACCTTCAACCGCGACTTCTTCGGCAGCAACGACTACAAGACCGTCACTGCCCTGGGCCTGCAGATCAGCTCCTTGCTGGAAGAAGGCGCCTACGTGCAACGTGGCGAGCGCAAGAAACAGGTTACGGAGTTCAAGGACGCCCTCGCCTGGCTCATGGCCGAAAGCACCAAGCGCCACACCATCCAGCGATACAAAGGTCTGGGCGAGATGAACCCGGATCAGCTGTGGGAAACCACCATGGACCCAAGCGTGCGCCGCATGCTCAAGGTCACCATCGAAGACGCCATTGGCGCTGATCAGATCTTCAACACCCTGATGGGTGATGCGGTCGAGCCACGCCGTGACTTCATCGAGAGCAATGCGTTGGCGGTTTCGAACCTGGATTTCTGATCCAGAACGCATGCTTCACCATCAACCCCGGCGAAAGCCGGGGTTTTTGTTTGTGTGCGTTATGGACGGGTTACGGGGTTACGGGGTTACGGGGTTACGGGGTTACAAGATCAGGCAAGCGCCACTTCAACTCTCACAAAACCGAATCCGATTTCCGAACGGATCATAAACCTCAAGCACTCTCCCCCACCCCTGCTTCACGATATCAGGACGTCCATACCCGTAACGCTTGGCCTGCAATTCATCGCGCAGCATTTCGATATTCAGCATGGGGACAAACACTGTCGAACCAGGGCTGCTGTCGCCGTGATGTTCGGAGAGGTGAAGCCGCAAACTGTCCCTGATGATGCCTAGGTACAACGGCAGATCAGCTTCGAAGCGATGCTCGAACTCGACGCTGAAGCCTAGAAAGTCCAGATAGAATTCACGGGCCTTGGCTTCGTCGAACATCCGCAATATCGGGATTGGGCTTTTGAAGGTAATGGCTGTGGGCTGGGGCGTTTCTTGCGGCAGCAGGGCCGAGGCGGTGTTCCAGTCCTTGTAGCCCAGTTGCCGGGAAACCAGTTCCAGCGCTTCAGAGTGGGACACGTGCTGATCGCGCGCTGCCAGCGCGGTACGCAGCGTCATGGCCAGTCGTTTGGCGTTCTCGATGGATGACATCATTTCTCCCTGAGTCGAAGCATGCTGGTGCCCGCGTTGCCAAGCCTCGACCGGTCGATAACGATGCAGTGGGGTTGGGAGTCGCAATGCTTTCACCTTTCCTTGCGGAGCGAGCGGCGGGCAGCATCGGCCTGAGTGGGATAGTACACAGGCCTCATTCGAGGCGAAAGTCGGCAACTGTTTGCAGAAACCAGGGACGCTTGGCTTTTATGAAAATCGTCATTTGAAAGGCAATAAAAAACCGACCTGAAACAGGTCGGTTTTTTTGTATCACCAAAACTTATGCACGTTTTGGGGTTGTTAATGGCTTAAAGAAATAAATAGCCCGATCAATACGTTACGTGCGTTTTTCGCCGTTTATCGAAAAAGCGTACACAGGTTATCCACAAAATCAGGCTGGGACTTTTTCGCCGCTCGATACCGGTGCAGCCGGCGAACCCAGTGCACGCTGAGTCTCTTCATTCCACGTCTGAACGCGCTCATTCAGTGCGGCGATGGCGCGGGGGCCTGTGCCTTCGGCGTACATGGGTTCGCCGATCACAACCTGTATCGTTCCGGGCTTTTTCGCCCAACCGTCTCTCGGCCAGTATTTGCCTGCGTTATGAGCGATCGGCAGTACAGGCAGATCGGCATTGACTGCCAGCGCCGTGCCGCCGCGGGAGAACTTGCCGACCTGGCCATATGGCACGCGAGTGCCTTCCGGGAAGATCAGGACCCAGACCCCATCCTTGAGGAGTTCGTCTCCCTTCTTGGCGATCGCCTTGAGCGCAGCCTTGGGGTTATCACGGTCAATCGCAATAGGACGAAGCATGGCCATGGCCCAGCCAAAGAACGGCACATAGAGCAACTCGCGCTTGAGCACCTGGCTCAGTGGCTCGAAGTACGCCGACAGGAAGAAGGTTTCCCATGTGCTCTGATGGTTGGAGATGATCACGCAGGGTGTCTTCGGGACGTTCTCGGCGCCAGTGACTTCAACCTTGATGTTGAGAAACACACGGGTCAGCCAGATAGCGCAGCGGCACCAGTAGACGTTGATGAATCGATAACGAGCCTTGAACGGCAGGAATGGTGCGATGAAAAAGCTCAAGGTGCACCACAGCAGCGAGCTGGTGCCCAGCAACAGGTAGAAGAAGAAAGTCCTGATTGCCTGCATGATCGACATAGTTACGTTTACCGTACGGGCAGGTGCCCGCTCCTTGAGCGCTGCGGACCGAACTCAGTGGTTGTTCTGCGCAACGCTGGTGTGGATAAGTTCTGCGGCAACCGCCGCCAGATCGTCAAAAACAAGAGTGCCGGTCGGCACGCCACCGGCCAGGGTCTTCTGACCTTTGCCGGTCTTCACCAGAACAGGCTGAGAATCGACGGCCAAAGCCGCCTGCAGGTCACCTTTACTGTCGCCCACAAACCATAGACCCTTCAGGTCGGCTGCGTAATGTCGGGCGATGGTCTGCAACATGCCGGGCCGTGGCTTTCGGCAGTCGCAGCCTTCGTCTGGCCCATGCGGGCAATAGACGATCAAACCAACCTCGCCACCCTGCTCTGCCACCAGCTCGCGCAATCGCGCGTGCATGGCATCCAGGGTGGCCAGGTCGTAATAACCTCTGGCAATGCCGGACTGGTTGGTGGCAATCGCCACTGTCCAGCCGGCCTTGCTCAGCGCTGCGATCGCCTGGATCGAGCCGGGAATTGGAATCCACTCCTCCACCGACTTTATATAAGCGTCGGAGTCCTGGTTGATCACCCCGTCCCGATCCAGTATCAGCAGTTTCAACATCGACCCCTTGTCAGCCCAGCAGCGAGATATCGGCAACGCCGAGGAACAGGCCACGCAGGCGGGCCAGCAACGCATAGCGATTGGCACGTACGTTGGCGTCTTCAGCGTTGACCATCACCGCTTCGAAGAACGCATCGACCGGCTCACGCAGACTGGCCAGACGCGCCAGCGATTCGCTGTACTGACGCTCGGCGGCCATTGGCTGCACAGCGTGGTCGGCCTGCTGAATCGCGGAATACAGCGAGAACTCGTTGGCATTGTCGAAGTACTTGGGCTCGACGGTCTGGGCAATGTTGCCCTCGGCCTTGCTCAGCAGGTTCGACACGCGCTTGTTCACCGCTGCCAGTGCGGCCGCCTGTGGCAGCTTGCGGAAGGCTTGAACCGCCTGCACGCGCTGGTCGAAGTCCAGTGCAGAACCTGGCTGCAGCGCACGCACCGACAGGTACACGGCCACTTCGACGCCTTCGTCTTCGTAACGCGCACGCAGACGGTCGAAGATGAACTCCAGCACCTGCTCCGGCAGACCGGCCGACTTGACCTTGGCACCGAACTGAGTGACTGCGAATTTCACGGTCTCGATCAAGTCCAGGTCCAGCTTCTTCTCGATCAGAATGCGCAGGATACCCAGCGCTGCACGACGCAGTGCATAGGGGTCCTTGCTGCCGGTGGGCAGCATGCCGATACCGAAAATGCCCACCAGCGTGTCGAGCTTGTCAGCGATGGCAACGGCGGCACCGGTCAGGGTGGTCGGCAGCTCGGCACCTGCGCCACGCGGCATGTACTGCTCGTTCAGCGCCAGAGCCACGTCTTCGGCTTCGCCGTCAGCCTTGGCGTAGTAGTAACCCGCCACGCCCTGCATTTCAGGGAATTCGCCGACCATTTCGGTCGACAGGTCGCACTTGGACAGCAGACCCGCACGCGCTGCACGCTGAGCGTCGCCGCCGATGCGTGGTGCGATGTAGGCGGCAAGCTTGGAAACGCGCTCGGCCTTGTCGTAGACACTGCCCAACTGAGCCTGGAACACGACGTTCTTCAGGCGCTCGTTGAAGGTCTCCAGCTTCTGCTTCTTGTCCTGCTTGAAGAAGAACTCGGCGTCGTTCAGGCGTGGGCGAACCACTTTCTCGTTACCGGCGATGATCTGTGCCGGATCCTTGCTCTCGATGTTCGCGACCGTGATGAAGCGCGGCAGCAGCTTGCCGTCGGCATCCAGCAGGCAGAAGTACTTCTGGTTGTCCTGCATGGTGGTGATCAGCGCTTCCTGAGGCACTTCAAGAAAACGTTCCTCGAACGAGCACACCAGCGGCACTGGCCATTCGACCAGACCGGTCACTTCGTCCAGCAGGCCTGGCGGCACGATGGCGGTGCCTTCCTGTTGGGTGGCCAGCTCTTCGACGCGTTTGCTGATGATCTGACGACGCTCGTTGAAGTCAGCCAGTACATTGGCTGCACGCAGGTCGCTCAGGTAGCCGGCAGGCGAGGAGATACGCACGTCTTCCGGATGATGGAAACGGTGGCCACGCGAATGACGACCCGAGGTTTGAGCCAGGATTGTGCAATCGACGACCTGATCGCCGAACAGCATCACCAGCCACTGGGTCGGACGCACGAACTCTTCCTTGCGAGCACCCCAGCGCATGCGCTTGGCAATCGGCAGGTCATTCAGCGAGTCTTCGACGATGGTTGGCAGCAGCGACACGGTCGGCTTGCCGACGATGTTCTGGCTGTAACGCAGCTTCGGGCCGCTCTGATCGATTTCGCTCAGGTCAACGCCGCACTTCTTGGCGAAGCCCAGGGCAGCCTGTGTAGGGTTGCCATCAGCATCGAACGCCGCCTGACGTGGCGGGCCGTCCAGATTGACCGCACGATCCGGTTGCTGCGTGGACAGCTCGGTGATCAGCACAGCCAGACGACGCGGTGCGGCGTAGACCTGTTTGGCGCTGTAAGTCAGGCCAGCGCTCTGCAGGCCCTTTTCGATGCCGGCCAGAAACGCGTCGGCCAGCGAACTCAGGGTCTTGGGTGGCAGCTCTTCGGTGCCCAGTTCTACGAGAAAATCTTGAGCACTCATTGTGCAGCCTCCAGCTTAGCCAACACTTCGTCGCGCAAATCGGGCGGCGCCATCGGGAAGCCGAGTTTTGCCCGGGCTTGCAGATAAGCCTGAGCCACCGAGCGAGCCAGTGTGCGCACGCGCAGGATGTACTGCTGACGCGCAGTCACGGAAATGGCGCGACGGGCATCCAGCAGGTTGAAGGTGTGCGAGGCCTTGAGGACCATCTCGTAACCCGGCAATGGCAGCTCGAGTTCGATCAGGCGGGCCGCTTCGCTTTCGTAGAAATCGAACAGCTCAAACAGCTTGTCAACGTTGGCGTGTTCGAAGTTGTAGGTCGATTGCTCAACCTCGTTCTGATGGAACACGTCGCCGTAGGTGACTTTGCCGAATGGACCGTCAGCCCAGACCAGATCGTAGACCGAGTCCACGCCCTGCTGATACATGGCCAGACGTTCCAGACCGTAGGTGATCTCACCGGTCACCGGATAGCATTCCAGACCGCCGACCTGCTGGAAGTAAGTGAACTGCGACACTTCCATGCCGTTGAGCCAGATTTCCCAGCCCAGACCCCAGGCACCTAGCGTCGGCGATTCCCAGTTGTCTTCGACGAAACGCACGTCGTGCACCAGCGGGTCGAGGCCGATGTGCTTGAGCGAGCCCAGGTACAGTTCCTGGAAGTTGTCCGGGTTCGGCTTCAGGATCACCTGAAACTGATAGTAGTGCTGCAGGCGGTTGGGGTTCTCGCCATAACGGCCGTCAGTAGGACGACGGCTTGGTTGAACGTAGGCGGCATTCCAGGTTTCCGGGCCTACGGCGCGCAGAAACGTGGCGGTGTGGAAGGTGCCGGCGCCTACTTCCATATCGTAGGGCTGAAGTACCACGCAACCTTGTTCTGCCCAGTATTGCTGGAGGGCGAGGATCAAGTCTTGGAAGGTACGCACGGCTGGCGTAGGCTGGCTCACAAATTTCACCTGTGCTGGGCTGCGATTCAAAGAGCGGGAGTATACCCGATTCGGCTGCACGTCCACCCTTGGGAGCCCTATGACACGCTGCTTTTGGTGCAACGAAGACCCCCTTTACATCGCTTATCACGATCAGGAGTGGGGCGTGCCGCTGCGCGACGCGCAGAAGCTCTTCGAGTTGCTTTTGCTCGAAGGGTTCCAGGCCGGCCTTTCCTGGATCACGATTCTCAAACGCCGGGCCCGATATCGCGAGGTGCTGTTCGGTTTCGATGCCGAGCGTCTGGCGCAACTGACCGACACTGAAATCGATGCATTGATGCTTGATCCGACCATCATCCGCAATCGCCTCAAGCTCAGGGCCGTGCGCACCAACGCCATAGCCTGGCTGGCGCTGAAGGACCCGGTTGACCTGCTTTGGTCGTTTGTCGGCGGTCAGCCGAAGATCAACCATTTCAAGGACCGCAGCGAAGTGCCTGCCATCACCGTTGAAGCCGAAGCCATGAGCAAGGCGCTGAAAAAAGCCGGCTTCACCTTTGTCGGTCCGACCATCTGTTATGCCTACATGCAGGCCAGTGGAATGGTTATGGACCACACCGTTGACTGTGATCGGTACGCGATCCTGAGCCGCTGACGGTACAATGCCTGCCTCAAGAATCCGGGAGTGATCTGTGGAAAAGTTCAAAGGCGCCATGATGGTCGGGGCGTTACGCCTGTTTGCCCTCCTGCCCTGGCGTGCCGTGCAGTGGGTCGGCACCGCCATCGGCTGGCTGATGTGGAAGCTTCCCAACCGTTCGCGCGAAGTGGCGCGGATCAACCTGTCCAAGTGTTTTCCCGAACTGAGCGAGCCCGAGCTTGAAAAGCTGGTGGGCAGAAGCCTCATGGACATCGGCAAGACACTGACCGAAAGCGCCTGTGCGTGGATCTGGCCTGCTCAGAAATCGATCAATCTGGTGCGCGAGGTCGAAGGGCTCGACGTGCTCAAGGACGCGCTGGCGTCCGGCAAGGGCGTGGTCGGCATCACCAGCCACCTGGGCAACTGGGAAGTGCTCAACCACTTCTATTGCAGCCAGTGCAAACCGATCATTTTCTACCGTCCGCCAAAGTTGAAGGCCGTCGATGACCTGCTGCGCAAACAGCGGGTTCAGCTGGGTAACCGTGTGGCGGCGTCCACCAAGGAAGGCATCCTCAGCGTTATCAAGGAAGTCCGTAAGGGTGGTTCGGTGGGTATTCCGGCTGACCCGGAGCCAGCAGAATCTGCAGGCATCTTCGTACCCTTCTGCGGCACCGTGGCGCTGACCAGCAAGTTCGTGCCGAACATGCTGGCAGGCGGCAAGGCCGTTGGCGTCTTCCTGCACGCCATGCGCCTGCCGGACGGTTCCGGTTACAAGGTTGTCCTGGAAGCGGCCCCTGAAGCCATGTACAGCACTGATACCGAAACCTCGGCAGCGGCCATGAGCAAAGTGGTCGAGAAGTACGTGCGCGCCTACCCGAGCCAGTACATGTGGACCATGAAGCGCTTCAAGAAGCGGCCTGAGGGTGAGAAGCGCTGGTATTGATCTGGCGCTTCAACCTCGCAGATTTGCGTGATCCGACCCACTGGGACGCGGAGCGTCCCGGGCGGCAGTGGGAATAAAGCTTGGGACGCTCCGCGTCCCGGCGACATCTGCAGCGAAATATCTGCCAGATCAGAAAAAGCTCAGCCCCACCTGAAACAGCCGCTCTACGTCGCGGATGTACTTTTTATCCACAAGGAACATGATCACCTGATCGCCGGATTCGATCACGGTGATGTCGTGGGCGATGAGCACCTCTTCGTTGCGGATGATTGCGCCAATCATGGTGCCGGTCGGCAGGTTGATGTCCTTGATGGCGCGGCCGATGACCTTGCTGGATTTCGAGTCGCCGTGTGCCACGATCTCGATGGCTTCGGCTGCACCCCGGCGCAGGGAGTGGACGCTGACGATATCGCCGCGTCGCACGTGGGCCAGCAAGGTGCCGATGGTCGCCAGTTGCGGGCTGACCGCGACATCGATCTCCCCGCCCTGCACCAGATCCACATACGCCGAGTTGTTGATCAGCGTCATCACCTTGCGTGCGCCCAGCCGTTTGGCGAGCAGCGACGACATGATGTTGGCTTCATCGTCGTTGGTCAGGGCCAGGAACAGGTCGGTGTTGCCGATGTTTTCCTCGATCAGCAGGTCGCGATCCGAAGAGCTGCCCTGCAGCACGACGGTATTGTCCAGATTCTCCGAGAGGTAACGGCAGCGTGCCGGGTTCATCTCGATGATCTTGACCTGATAGCGGCTCTCGATGGCCTCTGCCAGGCGCTCGCCGATGTTGCCGCCGCCCGCGATCACGATGCGTTTGTAGCTCTCGTCCAGACGGCGCATCTCGCCCATCACCGCACGAATGTCAGCCTTGGCGGCAACGAAGAACACTTCGTCGTCGGCTTCGATCACGGTGTCGCCCTGCGGCAGGATGGGACGGTCGCGGCGGAAAATGGCGGCGACGCGGGTTTCGACATTCGGCATGTGTGCCTTGAGCTGGCGCAGTTGCTGGCCTACCAGCGGCCCGCCGTAGTACGCCTTGACCGCGACCAGCTGAGCCTTGCCCCCGGCAAAGTCGATCACTTGCAGGGCGCCGGGGTACTCGATCAGGCGCTTGATGTAATTGGTGACCACCTGCTCCGGGCTGATCAGCACGTCCACCGGAATGGCGCTGTTGTCGAACAGTTCCGAGCGCGTCAGGTAAGCGGCTTCACGCACTCGCGCGATCTTGGTCGGCGTGTGAAACAGCGTGTACGCGACCTGACAGGCAATCATGTTGGCTTCATCACTGCTGGTCACGGCAACCAGCATGTCGGCATCGTCGGCACCGGCCTGACGCAACACGGCCGGATACGAGCCTTTGCCCTGCACGGTCCGAATGTCCAGCCGGTCGCCCAGGTTGCGCAACCGGTCACCGTCCGTGTCGACCACGGTAATGTCGTTGGCTTCGCCTGCCAAATGCTCGGCCAGCGTGCCGCCGACCTGACCTGCACCCAGGATGATGATTTTCAACCGTTCACTCCGTGGAAATTCCTGGGCACTGTTGCCCGTCGCATCTTCAAGCCCGCGTTGCGGCGATCTTGATCAGTTTGGCGTAGTAGAAACCATCATGCCCGCCCTGCTGGGCCAGCAGTTGGCGACCATGCGGCTGCTTGATACCTGCCTCGCTGGCGATGTCCAGCTCCCTTGCCCCTGAAGTGCGGGCCAGAAAGGCTTCGACCACTTCGGTATTTTCCGTCGGCAATGTCGAGCAGGTCGCGTAGATCAGCATGCCGCCCACCTCAAGCGTAGGCCACAGGGCGTCGAGCAGCTCACCTTGCAGTGTCGCGAGGGCGACGATGTCGTCTGGCTGACGCGTCAGCTTGATATCGGGATGGCGACGGATCACGCCGGTTGCCGAACAGGGCGCGTCGAGCAGGATGCGCTGGAACGGCTTGCCGTCCCACCACTGAGCGGTTTCCCGCGCATCGGCGGCGATCAGTTCGGCATCCAGACCGAGGCGGTCGAGATTCTCGCGAACACGCACCAGACGCTTGGCCTCCAGATCCACGGCGACCACGCCGTTCAACTGCGGCTGGACTTCCAGCAGGTGACAGGTTTTGCCGCCTGGAGCACAGCAGGCGTCGAGCACGCGTTGGCCGGGCGCGAGTTCCAGCAGGTCGGCGGCCAGTTGCGCGGCTTCGTCCTGAACGCTGATCCAGCCTTCGGCAAAACCAGGCAGTGAACGCACATCACAGGGCTCGGCCAGCACGATGCCGTCCTGACTGAACGTGCAGGCGCTGGCTTCAAGGCCTGCTGTCTTCAACAGCTCAAGGTATTGATCGCGGCTGTGGTGGCGACGATTGACGCGCAGGATCATCGGCGGATGCGCATTGTTGGCGGCGCAGATTGCTTCCCACTGTTCGGGCCATGCGGCTTTCAAGGCTTTCTGCAGCCAGCGCGGGTGAGCGGTGCGGACGACGGGATCGTGTTCCAGTTCGATCAACAACGCCTCGCCTTCGCGCTGGGCGTTGCGCAATACCGCGTTGAGCAGACCCTTCGCCCAAGGCTTTTTCAGCTTGTCGGCGCAGCCCACGGTTTCGCCAATGGCGGCGTGAGCAGGTATGCGGCTGTAGAACAGTTGATACAGGCCGACCAGCAGCAAGGCTTCGACGTCCGCGTCGGCGGCCTTGAACGGCTTTTGCAGCAGTTTGGCTGCGAGCGCCGACAGGCGTGGCTGCCAGCGTGCGGTGCCGAATGCCAGATCCTGAGTCAGGCCGCGATCACGCAACTCGACCTTGTCCAGTTGCGTGGGCAGCGAGCTGTTGAGCGATGCCTTGCCGCTGAGTACGGCAGCCAGAGCCTTGGCGGCGGCCAGACGCGGGTTCATTGACCCAGCACCGTGCCGACCGCAAATTTCTCGCGACGGCTGTTGAACAGATCCGTGAAGCTCAACGGCTTGCCGCCCGGCAGTTGCAGACGTGTCAGGCGCAGGGCGTTCTCGCCGCAGGCAACGGTCAGGCCTTCCTTGCTGGCGCTCAGAATCGTGCCCGGTGCGCCCTGCCCTTCGGCCAGATCGGCGGCCAGGACTTTCAGCGCTTCGCTGTTCAACGTGCTGTGACAGATCGGCCATGGATTGAATGCACGGACCAGACGCTCCAGCTCATCGGCCGGACGCGACCAGTCGATACGCGCTTCGTCCTTGTTCAGTTTGTGGGCGTAGTTGGCCAGGCTGTCGTCCTGAACCTCGCCGATCAGCGAACCGTCTGCCAGACCGGCAATGGCTTGCAGCACCGCAGGCGGGCCAAGCTCAGCCAGACGATCATGCAGTGTGCCGCCAGTGTCCTGCGCCGTAATCGGCGTGACGGCCTTGAGCAGCATGGGGCCTGTGTCGAGACCGGCCTCCATGCGCATCACCGTCACGCCACTTTCGGCGTCACCTGCCTGAACGGCGCGCTGGATAGGCGCGGCACCGCGCCAGCGTGGCAGCAGCGAAGCGTGGCTGTTGATGCAGCCCAGACGCGGGATATCCAGCACCACCTGCGGCAGGATCAGGCCGTAGGCGACCACCACCATCAGGTCCGGCTTCAGGGCCGCCAGTTCTGCCTGAGCTTCGGGGGCTCGCAGCGTCGGTGGCTGCATGACGGGCACGTTGTGCTCGAGCGCCAGCTGCTTGACCGGGCTGGGCATCAGTTTTTGTCCGCGACCGGCCGGGCGATCAGGCTGGGTATAGACCGCAACGATCCGATGAGGGCTGTCGAGCAGGGCCTTGAGGTGTTCGGCGGCGAATTCCGGAGTGCCGGCGAAGACGATGCGCAGTGGCTCAGTCATGGACTTTCTCGTTCTGAAAAAAGAAAAAGGCCTTCGACAGGCCTTTTCGGGGTGATGACGGATCAGGCGTTGAGCTTGTGCTGTTTTTCCAGCTTCTTCTTGATCCGGTCACGCTTGAGGTTGGAGAGGTAGTCGACGAACAGCTTGCCGTTCAGGTGATCGCACTCGTGCTGAATGCAGATCGCCAACAGACCTTCAGCCACCAGTTCATAAGGCTCGCCATCGCGGCCCAGCGCCTTGACGCGAACCTTCTGCGGACGGTCGACGTTCTCGTAGAAACCGGGCACCGACAGGCAGCCTTCCTGATACTGATCCATTTCATCGGTCAGCATTTCGATTTCAGGGTTGATGAACACGCGCGGCTCGCTGCGATCTTCGCTGAGGTCCATGACGACCACACGCTTGTGGACGTTGACCTGGGTCGCTGCCAGCCCGATGCCTGGCGCTTCGTACATGGTTTCAAACATGTCGTCGACCAACTGGCGAATGCCGTCGTCTACTATCGCCACAGGTTTGGCGATGGTGCGCAGGCGCGAATCGGGAAATTCGAGGATGTTTAAAATAGCCATATACGTAAGAGCTGCACTGTTAAGGTAAAGTCAATGTCGGCTGCGGGCTCGGACGTCAAAGCGGGCAGCCCATGATGGGACTCTATTGTTCACGCGAGGCAACATGATAAAGGGATTCACCGCATGAGGAAATCACTACTCGCCTTGCTGCTGTTGACCGCCAGCGGTCTTGTCCAGGCGCAGGTGCAGCTCAGGGAAGGCCATCCGCAGAGTTATACCGTCGCCGCAGGCGATACGCTCTGGGATATCTCCGGCAAATTTTTGCGTGAACCGTGGAAATGGCGCGAGATCTGGCGCGCCAACCCGCAGGTGCGTGATCCCGACCTGATCTATCCGGGCGATATGCTTACGCTTTCCTACGTCGATGGTCAGCCACGCGTGACCCTGAACCGGGGCGAGTCTCGCGGCACGATCAAATTGTCACCGCGTGTACGCAGCACGCCGGTGGTCGAAGCGATCCCCAGCATTCCGCTGGGTGCCATCAATGCCTTTCTGATCAGCAACCGGATCGTCGATAACGCCGAGCAGTTCCAGCAGGCCCCTTATATCGTTGCCGGTAATGCCGAGCGCGTGCTCAGCGGCAGTGGCGACCGGGTTTACGCACGCGGCACGCTGGATCCGGCCCATACCGTTTACGGCATTTTTCGTCAGGGCAAGGTCTACACCGACCCGGATACTGACGAGGTGCTCGGCATCAACGCCGACGACATCGGCGGCGGCGAAGTCGTGGCCACCGAGGGCGATGTCTCCACCCTGATGCTTCAGCGCTCGACGCAGGAAGTAAGGCTGGGTGACCGTCTGTTTGCCAGCGAGGAGCGCGCGATCAATTCGACCTTCATGCCCAGCGCGCCGCAAACGCAGGTCGAAGGATTGATTCTGGATGTGCCTCGCGGCGTGACCCAGATTGGTGTCATGGACGTGGTCACGCTGAACCGAGGGCGGCGCGACGGTCTGACCGAAGGCAACGTGCTGGCGATCTACAAGACCGGCGAAAGAGTGCGTGACCGGGTAACCGGCGAGTCGGTGAAAATCCCGGACGAGCGGTCGGGGCTGCTGATGGTGTTCCGCACTTACGACAAGCTTAGTTACGCCTTGGTCCTGCACGCGAACCGATCTTTGGCCATTATGGACAAGGTCCGTAACCCATAGCGCCATGTTGCAGTTTTGATACGGATTTTTCCTGAGAGACGCTCACTTATCAAATTGTTGTCAACAGAGTTATCCACAGGTTTGTGCGCTGCTTGAGGTGCACAATTGATCAAGGACGATCTCATGCCGCTGTTCGAAAAAGCCGTTCCGTCGCCCTCGGAGCTGGAAGCGCGTCTTCGCCTGCATCGCTTGCCAGAGGTCGGGCTGAAGCGCTTCTCCCGCCTCATTGATGCCTTCGGCAGTGCTTCAGCGGCACTCGCTGCACCGGCCAGCGCATGGCGGGCACTGGGTCTTCCTACCGCCAGCGCGGAGGCTCGCCGCGACCCGTCGGTACGCGATGGTGCAAGCGCTGCTTTGGCCTGGCTGGAGCGTCCCGGCCAGCATTTACTGATGTGGGACGACCCTGGCTACCCCGCCCTGCTGGCGCAGATCGCTGATCCGCCGCCTCTGCTGTTCATTGTTGGAGACCCTTCGATCCTTGATCGCCCGCAGCTGGGAATGGTCGGCAGTCGGCGCGCGTTCAGACCTGGACTGGACACCGCCGCAGCGTTCGCCCGAAGCCTGGCCGGTGCCGGATTTGTGATCACCAGCGGTCTGGCACGCGGTATCGACGGTGCCGCGCATCAGGGCGCGCTGGATGTCGGAGGCCTTACAATCGGCGTTCTGGGCACCGGACTTGAAAAACTTTATCCACAGCAGCATCGGACCCTCGCCGCGCAGATGGCCGCCCAGGGCGGCGCGGTGATTTCCGAGTTCCCGCTGGACGCGGGACCGCAGCCCAGCAACTTCCCGAGGCGCAACCGGATCATCAGCGGCTTGTCCCTTGGCGTGCTGGTTGTCGAAGCCAGTGTCGCCAGCGGCTCGCTGATCACGGCACGCCTTGCGGCGGAACATGGGCGCGAGGTGTACGCGATACCGGGTTCGATCCATCACCCGGGTGCCAAAGGCTGTCACCAGTTGATCCGGGATGGCGCGACACTGGTCGAAACGGTCGATCACATTCTGGAAGGCTTGCAGCACTGGCATGTGACGGCACCCGATGCCGCTGAGTCTGCCCCGCTTCCCGCCTGCGATCATCCGCTGCTCGATTTGCTGCACGCCGCTCCCCACACCAGCGAAGGCTTGTCGGTTTCAATCGGCTGGCCATTACCCAAGGTGCTGGCGGCACTCACCGAGCTTGAACTCGACGGACGGATCAGCAGTGAAGCCGGACGATGGTTCGCCAGAGCCCCCTGAGGTTAAACTGCCGCCAGGATTTCGTGGAGAGACGACAATGGTCAGCAGTTGGCGTGTGCAACAAGCCGCTCGTGATATTCGAGCCGGAGCGGTCATCGCCTACCCGACCGAAGCTGTCTGGGGGCTGGGGTGCGACCCGTGGGACGAAGAGGCGGTCTATCGCCTGCTGGCAATCAAGTCACGGCCTGTGGAAAAAGGCCTGATTCTGATCGCCGACAACATTCGCCAGTTCGACTTTCTGTTCGAAGACTTTCCCGAACTGTGGCTGGACCGCATGGCCAGCACCTGGCCCGGGCCGAACACCTGGCTGGTCCCCCATCAGAATCTGTTGCCGGAGTGGATCACTGGTATTCATGAGACCGTCGCCCTGCGCGTGACAGATCACCCGACGGTGCGGGAACTGTGCGCGCTGGTCGGTCCGTTGATCTCTACGTCTGCCAACCCTGCGGGTCGGCCGGCTGCCAAGTCGCGGCTGCGCGTTGAACAGTATTTCCGTGGCCAGATCGATCTGGTGCTCGGCGGCAGCCTGGGCGGCCGCCGAAAC
>Ga0065712_10067796_pt1 | contig 33200 bp, 31 predicted proteins | sample MisRhiReplicate1_FD_59099 | JGI IMG/M metagenome (GOLD analysis project Ga0065712, IMG submission 59099) | Miscanthus rhizosphere microbial communities from Kellogg Biological Station, MSU, sample Rhizosphere Soil Replicate 1: eDNA_1 v3... | ecosystem: Host-associated > Plants > Roots >...
TTCTTCGTGGCAATCCTTTGGACGGCGAACTTTCCCTACAGCACAGACGCTCCGCTCAGTTCTGCTGAAGTGACTGCAGCGCGAGACTATTACACTCAAATCTATTTGAAACCAATTGATGATCGTGCTGCGGAGACTGACTACGATCGTAAGTACCAGGAAGCGGCTGAAGGAGCAGCCAAGGGTTCGAGAATCGTGGAACGGGTCAAAGAATTTGTGGATCGCTTTGACCTAAATAATAAACCGGTTTTGGAAATTGGCTCCGGCCGTGGATATCTGCAGGATGCTGCGAAAAATTATGTTGGGCTGGACATTTCTCCGAGCGTCGCACGGTTCTATCGCAAAAAGTTCGTTGTCGGGACGGCTACGGCGTTGCCATTTGCCGATGATTCGTTTGATGGAATCTGGTCCATTTGGGTATTTGAACATGTCCCCAACCCTGAACAGGCATTCCGTGAGATGCGCCGAGTGATTCGTAATAACGCTGTGATTTTTTTGTTTCCTGCATGGAATGTCGACCGGTGGGCAGCCCAGGGGTATTCCGTGAGGCCATACTCAGATTTTGGGCCTGCAGGAAAATTAATAAAGGCTAGTGTAGGTTTCAGATCGTCCAGTGAATTTAAGACCGCTGGCATTTTGCCGGTGAGGCTTTCCAGATGGCTCGCGGCGCAAGTTGGGCCGACAACGTTGAGGTATACGCGTCTGCAGGCTAATTATGATCAGTATTGGGTGCCTGATAGCGATGCAGTCAATTCAATTGATAGTTATGAGGGGGCGTTGTGGTTTTTGAGTCGAGGCGACGAATGTCTGAACTGTGGCGACTCGCCGATGTTCCTATCCATGTACGAACCGCTGATAATCCGCATTCATAAATCGGCGAAGACGACGCTACAGTAAAATCTGATTGCTTGTGCTGTTTTAGTCAAAGGTGCAGATTCGAACTGTACGATTCAGTCCTGTTTTCCGCCTGCTTTAACGTCAACATGACCTTTTTCTGACTGGCGCGTTTGCGACGAATTGAGGTTGCGGCATTTTCTCCACGATGAAATCGAACCGGTGTCTAATTTGCGGCTTCTTGATTGTATTGGCTGTGGCGGAATGGTGGTTATTCGCTTCGACTTCGACAAAAGCCGCGACTCCGGGCTCTGATTTCGCGATATTGTATGCTGGCGCTAAGTTGGCGAACGAAAATCCCCTGACCCTATACGATTCTCAAGCACAATTCAAAGTAGAACAGGAACTCCTACAAGCGCCGGGCTGGGAAGCGAGATTTCTCTATCCGCCGTTTTTCGCTTTAGTCATTAGCCCGCTCAGCCGAATGAACTATGTGGCCGCGTATTGGGCATGGACTGCATTCACAGCGATACTATATTCCGCGAGCATCTTGCTGTTGATTCGTGAATCCCACGGCAACGCCCTGCTCTTAGCGCTTACAGCGGTCGCGTGTCCGGCCTTTCACTGGCTCATACTAGCGGGCCAGACGACCGTGATAGCTTTGTTCATTTTCGTGTTGATCTATCTTGCGATGACACGACAATTATACTCTACCACCGGTGCATTGATTGCCCTTCTCGCCTACCGGCCACAATTCATGATTTTGCTAGCTCCGATCTGCCTGATGAAGCTGCCTTGGTCTGCGCTTATCGGATTCGTTAGTATGCTGTTCGCATTGTTTGTTGCTGGAGTAATGGGTCTCTCGTTGGACTCCTATGCTCGCTATTTCGCTTTGATTCAAGAAATCACGGATCTCTTAAGATTAGCCATCCACCCGCTCGGTCTCTTTATTTCGGCTTATGGCCTATTGCGCTCGTTGGGCTCAGAGACGCTCGCCACCACCGGATCTCTCGTGTTGGGTATCTTCCTCGGCTTTTGGCTATTTGTCCGATGGCCCAGCGATTATAACCTAGGTTGTTTTTCTAGCTGGTTCGCGAGTCTAATCCTGGCAACTTTACTCACTATGTCGTACAGCCTAATATACGACTTGCTGCTGATTATTCCGGTGATCGCGTTCACATTCGGGTTGCGCGGCGGCCAAGCGAGCGCGCTCGCATTTCTCTACTGTGCGCCGATTCTCTATTTTTTCCTGGGAAGCGGCGCCATCAATTTGAGCCCCATCGCTCTCGGATGGCTGTTTGTCGCAATCGATCGGTCGTGTCCGGAGAGCTACGGAACTGTTGTTGATCTGAAAACAGAGAATATCTCCTCCAGCTAAGAAGCTAATTGCGGCGCACACGCGTTAGCATTAGCAGCCGCGCCAACGTATCGTGTTCGTTTTGACTCTCCAATCCCTATCCATTAGATTGTCTAGATTCGCGCATCGATAGGATTCCCCAATGGTCGAGATGGACAAGATCGTGTCGCTCTCTAAGCGGCGCGGGTTTATTTTTCAATCCAGCGAGATTTATGGCGGGACGGGCTCGTGCTGGGACTACGGGCCGCTGGGTGTGGAGCTTAAGAACAACGTGAAGCGTGTCTGGTGGCGCGACTCAGTGCAGAACCGCGCCGATATGGTGGGACTCGATTCCTCTATTCTTATGCATCCCCGAGTTTGGCAGGCGAGCGGGCACCTCGATCATTTTACCGATCCAATGGTGGATTGTCGCATGTGCAAAAGACGTTTTCGCGCGGACAAACTGGATGATGAGTCGTGGGTGCATTATTGCGAAGCGACCAACGGCAACAAGTTCATTATACCTGGCGGCGAGGCATGCAAGCATTGCGGCAAAAAGCGCACGCTTTGCCCGGCTTGCGGCAAAGGCGAGCTGACCGAGCCGCGCCAGTTCAATTTGATGTTCAAGACCTTCATGGGGCCAGTGGAAGAAGACGCCGCGGTGACTTACCTCAGGCCGGAAACCGCGCAGGGTATCTTCGTCAACTTCGATAACGTGCTTCAGTCCATGCGGATGAAGCTGCCATTCGGCATTGCGCAGATCGGCAAATCCTTTCGGAACGAGATCACGCCGGGTAACTTCACGTTTCGCTCGCGCGAGTTCGAACAGATGGAGATCGAATTTTTCGTCATGCCGGGGACTGACGAGGAATGGCATCAACGCTGGATTGACGAGCGCTTTGCGTGGTATCCGCGCTACGGCATTCGCAAGGAAAACCTCCGCCTCCGCGAGCACGAGAAAGACGAGCTGGCGCACTACGCCAAGCGTACCGCCGATATCGAATATCTGTTTCCGATGGGCTGGAGCGAGCTCGAAGGCATCGCCAACCGCACCGACTTCGATCTCAAGCAGCACGCGCAGTTCAGCGGAAAGGCGCTGGAATATTTCGATGAAGAGAACAAACAGAAAATCGTGCCGTTCGTGATCGAACCGTCCGCGGGCGCGGATCGCGGCACGTTGGCTTTTCTCGTCGACGCTTACAGAGAGGAAGAAGTCAAAGGCGAAAAGCGAGTCGTGTTGAACTTTCACGCTGAGCTGGCGCCGATCAAGATCGCCGTCTTGCCGCTCCTGAAGAAAAATTCACGCATTGTCGAGACCGCTCATAGAATTTGCGTCGAGTTGCGCAAGCGCTGGTATGCAGTTTATGACGACACGGCGTCCATCGGCCGTTTGTATCGCCGGCAGGACGAGGTGGGCACGCCTTTCTGCATCACCGTCGATGTGCAAACCGTCGGCGATGACAAAGCCGCCGCCGATGAGAAGGTGACCATCCGTGACCGCGATACGATGGATCAGGTACGCGTGCCGATGTCCTCATTGCCTGCGATCATGGCAAAGCTGATGGACGCTGGCTGGCCCGATGTTTTTCGTGATCACGGCATCACGAAAAGTTAGCCGAAGGTATTTGCAATTGCACTAACCGTTACTCTGCAGTCGGCGAATCCTCCTGTTTCCCCCTTTGGCAAAGGGGGATTTTTTTGTGGGCAGAATTGGTCCGGTCTGCTTTCCCCACGACTCAGCGGAAGGATTCCCCGATAAAAGGATAAGACGATTCTTCGCTATTATCAGCGCATCAAATTTCTCGTCGATCGCTACCGTCGGTTTCTACTGCTCGGGCTTCTCTCGCTCATCGGCACTGATCTTGCCGGCATCGCGCTGCCGTGGTTGATCAAAGGCGGCATCGATACGGCGCTGCACACCGACGCCCAGCGCTCGCTCATTAAGTACCCTCTGCTGATTTTGCTCGCCGCCGGATTTCAGGGGTTTTTCCGGTATTGCTGGCGTATCAATATCCACGGTTTTTCGCGCCGTTGTGAAGCGGATCTCCGGGACCGGGTATTCTCGCATTTGCAGAAATTGCCGCTGAGCTACTTTCAGAATAATAAAACCGGCGATCTCATGTCGCGTCTCACCAATGACATCCATGCCGTCCGCGAGCTGATGGGATTTGGCTCGCTGGCGATCGTCGATGCAGCCGTGGTGCTGGTCTTCAGCTTGACCTTGATGATCATGATCAATCCATGGCTCACCCTCTGGTCGATGCTGGCGATGCCTTTGATTCCGGTGGTGGTACGATTTTTCGGCCGAGAGATTTTTCGCTTTTCACGAGAGACTCAGGAACAGCTGAGCGCGCTCAGCGCCTTCGTTCTGGAAAACCTCTCAGGCATTCGCGTCGTTCAAGCCTATGCCCAGGAACAGAACCAGATCCGCCGTTTCGAGGAGATCAGCTCGGGATATCGCGGCAAAACCATGTGGTTGGCGACACTCTGGGGAATTTTTTGGCCGCTGATGCAAGTAATGGCAGGGTTGGCAGCGACCGTCGTGCTGTGGCTCGGCGGGCGGCAGGTGCTGCAAGGCACGATGACGTTGGGCGAATATGTCGCGTTCAACGGTTACCTGGCGATGCTCACCTGGCCGCTGATGGCCATCGGCTATACCGCCAATCAATATCAGCGCGGTACGGCGGCACTGAGCCGCCTAGCGGAAGTCTTGGACACTCCTATTTCGCCGCGTTACGCCTCCTTACCCATGGAACCTGACGTACAGACGGTCAGAGGCTATATCGAGATTCGCGGCCTCACCTTTAGCTACGCGAGCGATCAGCCGCCGGTATTGACGAATATCAACTTGTCTATTCCAGCGGGATCGCTTTGCGGCATCGTGGGCGAAACCGGTTCGGGAAAGAGCACTCTAGCCAATTTGCTGCTACGGCTTTACGAGCCGACGGATGGAACAATTTTTATCGACGGCATCGATATCAAGCGAATGGCCCGCGGCCAGCTGGAAAAAGCGATCGGCTATGCTTCGCAGGACATTTTTCTTTTCTTCGGCTCAATCAAAGAGAATATTCTCCTCGGAATCGAAAACGGCGAAAACGGAGCGATCGAAGAAGCGGCGCGAGTGACGCAGATTTTGCCGACGATTCAAACGTTCGGCCGCGGCTTCGAAACCATCATCGGGGAGCGCGGCGTCCGCTTGTCCGGCGGACAAAAGCAACGGACGGCGCTCGCCCGGGCGATCATCAAAGATCCGCCGGTCTTGATTTTAGACGATGTTTTCTCGAGCGTCGATGCGGAGACCGAAGAAGAAATCCTGCGGGAACTGAGGCAATTCATGCGCGGCCGGACAACGCTCTTGATCTCGCATCGAATTTCCAGCGTGCGCAATGCCGATCAGATTATTTATTTAAGAGGCGGCGAGGCGATCGAGCGGGGAACTCACGAGGAGCTGCTCGCCCGACGCGGCGCCTACTACGAACTCTACCGATATCAGAGCGTGATCCACGAAGTTGAAGCGATCGCTCGCGCAGAAGGGCACCGGTGAACCCAGAAGAGCATCAGGAAGACGAGATTCTCGGCAAAGCTTACGATGCGAAGCTGATGGCGCGGGTTCTCCGTTACCTGCGGCCGTACTGGAAACTGCTCGCGATTTCGTTTGCTTTTTTGATGCTGCAGACCCTTAGCCAGCTGCTAGGTCCTTACATTACCAAGATCGCTATCGACCGTTACATCGCACAGCGCGATGTGCACGGCCTCGACTTGATGGCGCTCGCCTATTTGGGCGTCGTCGGCTTCGGATTCATCGTGCTTTTCGTCCAGACTTACACCACCGAATACATCGGCCAGAGGGCGATGCACGATTTGCGCGTGGAAGTTTTTTCGCATCTGCAGAACCAGGATTTGAGCTATTTCGACCGCAATGCCATCGGACGACTCATGACGCGAACCATCAATGACGTAGAAACCTTAAATGAGCTTTTCAGCACGGGCGTTGTCGGCCTGCTGGGCGATGTGGCGATTGTTTTCGGCATTGCCGCGACGATGCTCTGGCTCGACTGGAAGCTCGCCCTGGCTTGTTTGGCGGCCTTTCCGATCATCATTTACCTGAGCCGGTTTTATCGCCGACGTGCTCGGGAAGTTTATCGCGAAAGTCGCCTCATCCTGGGCCGGCTCAATGCCGGCTTACAAGAAAACATTGCCGGAGTGGCCACGATCCAGGCTTTTGGTCAAGAAGCAAAGATGTACCGCCGGTTTCAAGAGGTGAATCTAAATTATCGCGACGTGCTCCTGCGCAGCATTCGTTACAACGCGGTATTCTTTCCGATGATCGAGCTTTTCAGCGCGCTGAGTGTCGGTCTATTGCTCTGGTATGGGGGCCAGCGCATGCTGACGAGCGCCGTCGAGGCAGGTGTGATCGTCGCTTTCATTCAGTACATCCAGCGCATGTATCAACCGATTCGCGATCTCGCGGAAAAATACAATATCATGCAAGCGGCGATGGCATCTGCGGAAAGAATCTTCGCGCTGCTCGATCATTCGGGAACGGTCAAAAACCCGGCACGGCCGATCAAACCGGAGCGCTTTTCAGGCGAGGTCGAGTTCCGTGATGTTTGGTTTTCCTACCGTGCAGGGGAGCTGGTGCTTAAGAATATTTCTTTTCGGGTGCGATCGGGTGAGAAGGTCGCGCTCGTGGGTGCCACCGGCGCCGGAAAGACCTCGATCATATCGCTGCTCTGCCGATTTTACGATGTTCACCAGGGTGCAATCCTTGTGGACGGCATCGATGTTCGTGACTGGAATAAGCAAGAGCTGCGTCGCCACATCGGATTGGTGTTGCAGGACGTGTTTCTTTTTTCCGGAGATTTCGCGGCTAATATCACGCTCGGCGATCCGCACATTCCCGAAGGCCGCATGTTCGAAGCAGCACGGCGCGCGCAGCTTACGCCTTTGATTGGAACATTGCCGGAGGGTTATCGGCAAGAAGTTCAAGAGCGCGGCTCGACGCTATCACAAGGGCAGCGGCAGTTGCTCTCGTTTGCCCGGGCGCTCGCGTTCGATCCCAAGATTCTGATTCTCGATGAGGCGACTAGCTCGGTGGATACTCGAACCGAAGCGCTGATTCAGAAGGCCTTGGACGAGCTGCTGAAGGACCGGACCGCGCTGATCATCGCGCACCGATTATCCACGGTTAAAAACGCCGACAGAATCATCGTTGTGCACAAGGGCGAGATATGGGAGCAGGGCGGGCACACCGAGTTACTTGCGCGCGATGGCCTGTACGCGCGCCTGTACGAACTGCAATACCGATCGCAAAATCGTGGCGACGAAACTCACCGATCAGCCGTGATCAGTTAGTCTAGTGTTTTGGACTCGTGGAGTGGTCGTCTATCCATATGGCAGAACCAACTAACACATAGGCCAAACTCCCAGATCCACTGACTTGATGAAACAAGATCTAAAAGCAAAGATCTCGTCTAACTTTCCTCTGTATTCCCCGTTTAGCCTCGCAGCGATCTTGATTGGCCTATTAGCGGCTGGCAATTCATTTTTTCAGGCGGCACCGCAGTATGCGAATCTAGCAGAGTCGCTGATGCGAGGAAAACTTTATTTGTTGTCGATGCCGACGGGTTGGGGAGATACTTCGTTTTTCGAAGGTTATTATTATTGGCCTCTTGGCGTTCTGCCTGCAATTTTGCTGATTCCGTTCGTCTGGACCGGGCTGTATCACCAGGGCGCACTATCTTTCGCCCTAGTCCTTGGGATCTTTTATTTGTGCTTTCGTTTGGCGCAGAAACTCGACTATTCCCGAGAGGACGCTTGCTGGTTCGCAATAGCGTTTTGCTTCGGAACTTCCTTTATCGGCGTTGCGGCGGTGCCGGTAAGCTGGTCATACGCCACTGCCGTTGCGGTGCTATTTTTGTTTCTCGCGATTCATGAATGGGAAGGGTCACGGCGATTGCCAGTGATCGGCTTATTCGTCGGACTCGCAATGGCGAGCCGGCCATTGACAGGTTTGAACTCACTGTTCTTTGCCGGCGCCGTACTTTGCTTGATGGCACCGTGGAAAAAAAAGATAAGCTCCCTAGCTCAATTCACAGCGCCGGTAGCCCTGATAGCATTGGCAATAGGTTGGTACAACTTTCAGCGTTTTGGCAATCCACTTGAGACCGGTTACGCGTACCAAATCGACGCTTATGGCAGAATGGTGGCCGAGATGTCGCTTCCCGGAAACAATCCCGGCCGGCTTTTCAGTCTAGCCAATATCCCGGATCACTTTCGTGTTTTTGCCTTCGGACTCCCAGAGGAAGGCGCCATAGGGTGTAGCGTTTTTTTGATGTCTCCATTCTTGGTTTTTCTTCTTACGTGGAGCCGCAAGTGGAACACGATGGACTATATGCTCGGAGCAAACGTGTTGGTTCTGATGGTCGTCACCCTGGCGTTTCGGTCCACGGGAGCGAGGCAGATTGGGTATCGATTTACCCTTGATTATATGCCGTTTGTATTCTGGTTATTGATGCGTCGCCGGAGTGAACTTAACCGAGGATTCAAATATCTTGTGGGACTGGCTGTAATAATCGATTTGGCGTTGGTTGTATACTACGCATCGGTCCGGTTCAGTTAATATGATTTACTACTGCGTCCGTGCCAAACCTATGCCGGTGCATCAATATTGACCGACGATCGGATACGCCCGTGAGGGGCAGAGCCTATTCGGAGGCCCGCCACTTACACAAGAATCCCGAGTGAACCGGATGCGCGAAAACCCGGAAAAATCTTAATCAGATCGCGTTGCGCCAAATGGCGCGTGAGGACCTCGCCACAGACGGCGCGATAATCGGTGGTCAAGTCGAGATCCCGGCCCTCGTACAAAACTTCCGGCGCAAGCCCAGGCCAGCGGCCGTAAACTTTTCCGCCGCGTACGCCCCCGCCGAGCACGAACATGACGTTGGCGTGCCCATGATCGGTGCCGCGATTGCCGTTTTCCCGTGCGGTGCGGCCGAATTCCGACATCGTGACGAGCACCACATCTTCCATCCGATCGCCGAGGTCCTGATAGAAAGCCGCGAGGCCCTCGCCCAGCTCTTTTAGCCGATTGGCTAATTGGCCGCTGGCGCCGCCTTCCGCAACGTGAGTGTCCCAGCCTTCGATTTCAGTAAACGCGACTTCGACCCCAAGGTCGGCTTTGATAAGCCGCGCAATCTGTTTCAAACAGTTACCAAACCGCCCCGCTGAATAGGTCGCGGTGCTCGGCGGAATTCTCGATTCTATGGCGCGCAATCTGGCCATTGCCTCGAACAAGCTTTTTCCCCCTTGGCGAAACAACGGATCGGCTGAATTGCTATAGAGCTTCTCGAGCGCACCCGCCATAGCTAAATTGCGCAAGCGAAATTCTTCGATTGAAGACATGGACAATGCCGGGGCCCTGCCAGCTAACGTTCTCGGCATCTGCGGGCTGACGGCAACCCCGCGAAAGGGTGAGCCGGCTGCGCGTTTCTCGCTCAAATAGCGATTGAGCCATCCTTCCGGAGTGCTTTTGATGCCGGGCGTGCCGAGCTCCATGTAATCCTGGGAATCGAAGTGCGACCGGCTGTTGTCCGGAGAACCTGCGGCGTGAACGATCGCCAGCTGGCCTTTGTCATAAATCGTTTTGAGCGGAGCCAGCGCAGGATGCAAAGCGAAATAGCCGTCCAGATCAATCCCGCGCTCGTCACCGGAGGCCGGCTCTTTTACCGCGATCGTTGGCCTGAGGGCGTAGTAGGCTTGATCCTTGAACGGAATAACGACGTTGAGGCCATCCATCCCGCCACGCTGGAAAACGACCACAAGCGATTTTCCGCGTGTGTTCTGCTCGGCGCCGGCGGCGCGCACCAGAAAGCTCGGCGGCAGCCCGAAGGCCAAGAACCCTAATCCAGTTGATTTAAGAAATGAACGGCGTGACGGATTCACGTTTTACCTCCGTTGAAATTCTGGAGCCGCGAGCAATATGGCCGGCGCTTCTTTTTCGTCGGTTTCGGCGAGCGCCCGTCGGGTGGTGGGAGACAGGGAATCAGGAGCCACCAAGCGGATCAAAGCTTGAGTATCGCTGAGCGCGGCGGGCGCGACGCGCGCCCCCTCCAAACGATTCCCAACGAGATCGGCGGCAAAATTCATGCGCGTCAGCAACATGTCCGGACTAATCCAAGACGAGCCCACGTCCGGGTAACCGGTCGGTGGTTGCGCCAGGAAGAGCGGCTCGCCCATACGGCCGAGATAGCGGATTAACTGCGGGGTTACTCTCACATCCGCGCCGGTGATTCGCAGCGCGCTGGCAGCGAACTCCAAAGGTTTCTTCACTTTGGCGCGATAGAATTCAGGGGAAAAAAACTCCGGCGAATCGATGATCGTCGTCAGCACCGTGCGAATGTCTCCGTCGCTACGGTGAAAGGCCTCCGCGGCACGAGTGACGATGGACGCCGGTGGATCGTCAGCGACAAAGCGCCGGACAAGCTTCGTAGCGATAAATCTCGCCGTCGATGGATGGCGTGCCAAAAGATCGATCACTTGAACACCGTCTTCGATGCCGCCAGCGGTGATGCGTCTCCCCAGGACGATTTTGTCACCCGGATCGTGCAGGCGTGGCTCGAAACGAAATTCGGCGTCGCCGCGCGGCCGCAAAAGCGTCCAGCCCGTAAAGCAGCGCGCGACTTCGCGCACATCCTGCTGCGTGTAGCCGCCGTCAACGCCAAGAGTATGCAGTTCCATCAACTCGCGTCCGTAATTTTCATTGAGCCCGCGGCGGCGCGCGTTGGCCGGCATTCTCGCACTGGGGCTCACACTGAGCCAATTATCAAGATAAAAAAGCATCGCCGGGCTCTTGGCGGTGGCGAGCAGCAGATCTCGAAACTTGCCAAGGGCGTGCGGCCGGATCGTATCGCGGTCATAGGAAGTCGTGAGCCAGCGATCGGCGCCTTTGGCGGCAAAGATGTTGAAGTGGTTGTTCCAGAAGTCGACCATGAGCTCGTTGAGCTGCCGCTGGCTTTGCACCGCGCGCAGCAAGCGCGCTTGCTGTAGCTCGTAGATGATCATGCGCGGCGCCTTCATCATATCGGCAGCCATTCCCCGTTCTTTGGCGACCTTCGGCGGGGGATAAAGGTCGAACAGTTCTCCGCTGTTAAGCCGGATGGTCTTCAGGGCAGAGACCTTCTCTTCGACCAAGTCATCGGAGATTTTTTCGGGTTGTAGCTGCTCGTCCAGATAGGCGCTCATGCCCATTCGGTTTACCCGTTGAACGATTTCGGGTGTGACACCGAAGCTCGTGCGATCGAGAAAATGGATGGTTTTTTGTTCGGCAGTCAGTGGCGAACTCATATTCAATCCTTCTCGTTTCATTGCGGCTGCTTTTCTCGCAGCTGTTCGCGAAAGGCTTTTCTTTCCTCGAAATCTCCTCGTTGTTTCATTTCCCGCAGCTTTTCTCTGATCTCCTGCTTTTCCTCCGGCGATAGGCGTTCGTAACGCTCACGCATTTTTTCACGTACTTGTTGTTTTTCTTCCGGCGACAATCGCTCACGCCGTTCCCTGAGCTTTTGGCGGAGCTCTTGTCTTTTTTCAGGCGGCAATTCACGAAATGCTTGCAGGCGCCGGCGCAATTCTTCGCGTCGCTCCGGCGGCAGGTTGCGCCATTCGCGCCAGCGTTCCTGTAGACGTTGGCGTTGTTCGGGGGGCAGTTTTTGCCAGCGCTCAAAGTTCTGTCGCGCCGTGGCTTTTTCTTCCGGTGAGAGTCGCCGCCAGTCATCAAACTTTTTTTGCAGCTCACTTTTTTCGGCGGGGGGCATATTTTTCCAACGCTCGAAGCGCTCGCGCAATTCCTGCTTCTGTTCGGGCGTCATTCGCTGCCAGCGCTCCAGTCGTTCCTGATCGCTTTGCGCAAGCTGGTCGAAGCGCGGTCCGGATTGAGCCCAAGCCGCGGAAGCGACGAGCAGGAGTGCGAACAGAGATAATACCGCGCTTTTTACGCACTTCTCTGCCTTGTCAATGCTCACTTCGCGCTCTCCTTTTGTTTCGCTGGTGCCGACTTGCGCTCCGGAGCAGCCTTGGCAGAGACATCGCCCTGGGCCAAATTGTGCATATCCTGAAGCATGTCTATTTGTTTGATCATCTCCATGTCCCGCAAAAGATCCATCATGCGGAGCATTTCTCGGTCTGGCGGTCCGGAATCGGCGCTGGCACCAAACGCCGCTGAGCCAAGCCAAAGCACGAGTGCACTGAGCAAGCTTAGGGGCGCCCTTGTGTAGCGCGGCTTCATGCAGCGCCTTCGGGGCTCGCCATGAACTCCAGCACATCCAAATTATCGAGCACGTCCATGGTTTTGAAAAAATCCAAGTCTTCCGCCATGGGCAGCACCTCCATCAAAGCTTCATCCTCGCGCGGCAGATCGCGGCTCTGCCAGACGCCTTTCCCCAGTGTGAGCGTCAAAGCTACGGCAATGACGGCAATTGCGCCGAACGCTGTCAGCAGGCGTGGCTGAAAAAATGCTCCAAACTTCGCTGACCACCAGCTTTTGTCTCGCGTGGCGGCGATTTTGTGGCGCAGCTCCCGGTTATAGTCCAGCCAAAAAGTTTCGGGTGGATCGTCGGCTTTGATCGTAAGTGGCATCAGCGCGCTCAAATCCTTCAAATAAGCGGTGCAGTTTGCGCAGCCGCTCAGATGTTGTTCGAGCGAAAAATGCTCAGGCGCCGGCAATTCACCGTAGTGAAAAAGTACCAAATCTTCTTCGAGGTTTTTGCACGGCGAGAGCAATTGACCATGGCCTGCCATATTTGATCCTCCTAAACGAATTCCGCGAGACTGTGCCGGAGCGCTGTCACCGCACGGTGCAGATGAACCTTGACGGTACCTTCCGCTGTTTGCATCAGTTCGGCAATTTCCTTGATCGATAGGCCTTGATGATTCTTGAGGAGGAATGCGGTGCGCTGTTTTGCCGGCAGAGCTTGCAGTGCGGCGTCCACTTTCCGGGAAATTTGACCGGCCAGCACTTGTTGGTCCGGAGAGCGCGGTCGGTTCGGCTCATGCGATCGTTCCATCTGATTCTCCAAAGTCTCGTCGAAGGAATCGGTCGGGCTGCGTTTTAGACGCCGTTTATAGTCCAGACAGAGATTTACCAGGATGCGGTAAAACCAGGTATAAAAACTGGAACGACCATCGAACTTTTTGAGATTCACGAAGGCTTTTAAAAACGCCTCCTGAGACAAATCCTTAGCGTCCTCTCGATCGCGGCAGAAATCGAAGGCGATGTGGTAAGCCTTTTGTTTGTGACGCTCCACCAGTTCCTCAAAAGCCTGCTGATTGCCCTCCTGGGCTGCCGCCACCAACTCTTCGTCTCCGGTACGCACCGATGAGCTCCTGTCCTGAAGTGATGTTGGCGCGCCCAAGACGAAAAACCGAGACCGGCAGAATCCGTTTGTTGTCTCCGCCGGTTCGCGAACAGTCACGTTCGTTCCGGTTAGTCCTTTAGCGCGGTTTGAACATCCCGGTGAAACTCTCGGCGGTCGTTGTGAAGGCTACGCCGATCACCTCTGATGTCTTTTCGATCGCTGAATAGATCCACTCTATCGCCCACTATGTCTTTACGATCCTGACGAATTTCCTTCACGTCTTGTGTGATCTCGGCTCTGTCGGAGCCGTTTTTGCGGTCCCGATGGAGCTCGTGGCGATCCCGCGCTAGTTCGCGCCGGTCGCCGTAAAAGTCTTTACGATCATTATAAACGTCTCGACGGTCGCTCCGGATGTCCCTTCGGTCGTCTTTAATTTCCCGGCGGTCGTGGTGGAGTTCGTGTCTTTCGTGGGCGCTAATCGTGCCGTCCGAGGCAAATAGCGGCGAGCCAGTCAAAACCACCGACGACGCCAAGAGCCCCGCGGCAAACAGCGATTTTCTGTAGATCATATCCAAGTCCTCCTGATTGTTAAACATTGATCTCGGTCTAAGCCCTTAGACGGCCATCCCGTCGGGAGGTTTACAGGAACCGCCACGCCCGACTGATTGACGGCATCCAACCGAAATTTCAAAAGAACCAGAATACGCGTTAACCGTACGGCACGACTTAATTGACAATGAACGGGAGCTTGGGTAGCTTCGTGGTCGTGTCGCCATCCGCATCCAGCGAGCAAAGCAAGCTTCATCGGTTAATTGGCGCAATCCTTTTAGCCTTCCTGGTTTTTTTGCCCCTGCATTATCACGCGGTTACAGCAACTTCGCAGCTCGCCAAAGAATGCAGTTGCGTCCATGGCACGCGCACGCAACTGGTGCTCCACACTGCTTCGCCGATCATCGTACCCCCGGTTCGAGCCACATCTTTCGCTGACCACTATGTGTTTTTCTGGGCCGGCGACTGGTCCAGGTCACAGAGCGTTCGCGGACCGCCCGTCTCCCTCTAGTCTGGCACTCTAAGCTCATCTTAGCTCCGTTTTTCGATCCCGTGCGCTGGCGCGCATGGGCGAACGAAAGCATTTTTGGAGGGAGGGTTCTATTATGGCTTTACCCAGGCTGTGGGTACCCGTGCTGGCGGCATCTGCTTTGGGCGGCTTCGCAATTTTTCTTCCGGCATTGTGTCTGGCGCAGAGTTCGGAGATGGAACAGTTGCGCTCCGTGGTCGAAGGATTGCAGCAGCAGCTTCAGAAAGCTTTGCAACGTATCGATCAACTCGAAAAAGAAAAAGGCGCGACTTCCGACAAAATCGACCAATTGGAACAAGAAAAAGCGAGAACTGCGAGCCGTATTGGACAGGTGGAAAAATCAGTGCAGGCTGTGCAAAGCGCGCCGTCGGTACTCAATCCAGCGATCGGCATGGTGCTCGATGCCAACGTTTCACAACGGTCAAAGACAGGAGGTAATTTCAACTTTCGTAGCGCCGAGGTCGGACTGTCCGCTTCCGTCGATCCGTTTGCCCGGATGTATGGCTTCATCAATGGAACTTCCGATGGCGTGGAGGTCGATGAGGCAGCGGCGGTGACTACCTCGCTACCCTGGAATTTGACGGCCAAAGGTGGTCGCTTCCTCGCTGATTTTGGGCGATTTCCGAAAGTTCATGCACATGAGCTGCCCTTTGTGAATGAGCCGCTTTCGATCGATCGAATGGTCGGTGGCGAAACTCAATCGGACGGCGTGGAAGCGAATTATCTTTTTCCCACGCCGTTTTTTTTACGCGCCACCTTCGGTGGCTATAACAAGATCGGCGAAGAAAACACCCAGGTTGACAATAACAAATCGCGGTCATGGAGCCGTTTCACCTATCTCGGAAGGCTCAATACCTATTTTGACCTATCGGATAATCACAGCATCGAGCTGGGCACCAGCGTGGCGTACACACCGTCCATTCGTCTCACGGGACCTGCCGATGGCGGAGATCGAATGCTCAACGGCATCGACTTGACCTATCGGTTTCAACCGCTCGCGAGCACGGTTTATCAGGGATTGACGGTGGGCTCAGAGTTCTTTCACAACAGCCAGCGATTTGCCTTTGACAGCGCTGCCAAACGCCAGCAAGCCTACGGCGGCTACAGTTATGCCGAACTAAAGCTCAGTAAGAATTGGTCCACCGGGTTTCTTTTCGATTATGCGCCGAGCGTTTCAAGTCCCGGTAAGAAGACCATCGGCTACTCGCCGTTTATCACCTGGAACATGAGCGAGTTTAATCGCTTGCGTTTCCAATTCACGCATGTGGATGATCGCGTCCGCGAAGATAAAAATGATGGCGGCAATCAAGTTTTTTTACAATGGACCACTGTCATAGGCGCCCATACCCACGGCTTTCTTGGCCGCTAGCCACTGAAAGGACAAGCGCATGAATATTTTTCCGAAGATCGCAAAATGGCAAATCATAACGATCACCTTAGTCGCAGCCGGGATTTATTGCCGACCCGCGTTGGCGCAACCGATACGAGTTGTCGCGACGTTTCCGGATCTCGCCGATATTACTCGGCAGATCGGCAAGAATTTGGTCAGTGTGGAAAGTCTGGCGACCGGAGTGGAAGATCCCCACGGAGTACCGATGAAACCTAGTTTCGTGCCCCGCCTCAACCGCGCCAACATTCTTGTGGTGACTGGGCTCGATGACGAGCATTCCTGGCTGCCGGCGCTGCTCGAGGTGGCGAGCAATCCGAAAATCCTTCTGGGTCAGCCCGGCTACATCGATTGCTCGGTGGGTATTCCAGTTTTGGAAGCTCCCACGCGGCTTGATCGCGCCGAAGGGGACCTGCATCCAAAGGGAAATCCACATTATCTTTTGGACCCGGCCTACGGAAAAATCGCCGCTCAGAACATTGCTACCGGATTGGCGCGAAGTTTTCCCCAGTATCAAGCGGATTTCGACAAGAATTTGAAAGCCTATCTCGGCGAGCTTGATAACTGGATCAGTCGCTGGGAAAAAATCGCGGCGCCGCTCCGCGGTGTAAAATATGTGGAATACCATCCGGAATGGGTTTATTTCGCCAACCGCTTCGGTCTGAAGCGGGTCGGTAGTATCGAGCTCAAACCAGGCATCGAGCCGACGCCGAACCATCTCGTGGAGCTCGTGCAGCAGATCAAGCAGGAAAAGGCCCAAGTGCTGATTTATGGTTCGCAGAACCCGCGGATCCCGCAGCAGCTTCAAGGAGAGACCGGTATAAAAGTCCTGCGACTCTACACCAGCGCCGGGTCTCGCTCCGAAACCGATACCTATATCAAATGGATCGATTATACGGTGCGCAGCTTAGTCCAGGCGGTGAGTTGAAAATGAAGTCGGCGAATACGTCAATCATTGCAAAAACGGCAATGGCCGGTGGACTCGTTCCTCTGATCGTCATGGACAACATCAGCTTAGGTTACAATTCCGGCCCCGTTTTGACCGAGGTCAATCTGGCAATCTACCCCGGCAATCTCGTGGGATTAGCAGGCCCCAACGGCTCCGGTAAGACGACACTATTCAGAACGATGCTCGGCTTATTGGCTCCGCTCAGCGGCACGCTCGTGCGCAATTGTCCCCTGACGAAGTTTGGCTATGTTCCGCAAAGCGCTGCCCTTGACCCGCAGTTTCCACTGAGCGTTCTCGAGATCGTCGAGATGGGCGCCTATGGCCGGGTGAAATCATTTCAGATCTTCCCCGTGCACGAAACTAAGCGGGCTTTGGAGGTTCTCGAGCAAGTCGGCATGGCGCACGTTAAAGGCAGATCTTTTTTTGCTCTTTCAGGTGGGCAAAAGCAGCGCGTGCTGATCGCGCGAGCCTTAATGGTTGGTCCCGCGATCATGATTCTCGATGAACCGCTCTCCGGTGTCGACGAGGAATCGCGGCAAAGCATCACCAATCTACTAGTCCGCTTAAGCAGGGAAGAGTGCCTGGCGGTTTTCTTTTCGAGTCACGACTTGGAAATGGTTCAAAGGGTCGCCGACAAGATCGTGCGGGTCGACAGGGGCGCGGTTTGCGTCGAGGAAAGGGGCAGCTCTTGATGAATGGCTTTTTTACGATCGTGAATCCGTCGTATCTGCTCTTCCCCGCGCTCGTCGGCACGCTCATCATGGGATTCGTCTGTCCGCTGATCGGTTCTTACCTGGTTTTGCGCCGGACGATCTTTCTTGGGTTAACTTTGCCGGAAATTGCCGCGGCAGGGGTTTCTTTCACGTTCTGGTTGCAGCAAACTGGAATTTTGCCTGAGTTCGCACAGGGTGAACGAAGCATCGGCATGATCGGCTCGCTGTTATTTACTTTTCTCGGTATGGCTTTACTTGGATATCTCGAACAGCGCGGCAAGGGCATGGCGGAAGGCCGTCTCGCCGCTGCTTACGCGTTTGCCGGAGCGGTAACGATCTTGTTCATGGTTTTCAACCCTGCCGGTCAGGTCGACGTTCTGAATCTGCTAAAAGGCGAAGTCATCGCGCTGTCGCGAGGCGAGCTCAAATTATTGGCGGTGGTCTTTGGGGTTGTCGCCATGGTCATGCTGGTCTTTCGCAGAGAGTTTCTGCTGATTTCTTTTGATCGGGATTTGGCCTTTCTCCTGAAAGGACGACAGATCATCTGGGATATCCTGCTCTATTTGCTTGCCGGGATAGTTATTGCTCTAGGTGTGATTATGGCGGGACCGCTTTTGATTTTTGGCTTTCTCGTGTTGCCGGCCTTGGCGGCCAGACCTTTGGTCAGCCGTATGAGCGGTTTTCTTCTGCTCTCTTCCGTGCTCGGATTGGTGATGGCTTTTGTCGGCTTCTACAGCTCTGTGCGGCTTGATCTTCCGCTCGGCCCGACGGATGTAGCGCTCGGCTGCTGCTTGATTTTTGTTGCCTATGGATTGAACCGGATCTCCGCGCGAGGCCGCGCTGCGCTCATGCTGGCTGCGCTACTGGTTGTCTCAGCCAGTGCGTGTGGCACCGCGAGAACCGCCGCGCCAATCCCTGAGGCCAGAGCTCTCAATCCACGAGTGCTCTGGTTGGCCAAGGTGAAAAACAGTACAGCCTTGCCGCTTTTGTTGCCGTCGTCGAATCCACTTCGTTCCCTCGCCGAGATGGCCGGGAAAGTTTCTGCGGATTATCGATCCAGTGTAATGGATCTTCTTCGCGAAGATTTACGAACGGAATTCGAACAACACGGATTCAAGGTCGCTTTGCCGGAACAAGTCGATGCGCGCTTTACGGCGCTCGCATCTAATCCCGACAGTGCCGTGCGATTAGCCCGCGAGGGAAGGCTTTCGGGCGCGCTATTTGTCAGCGAGATCTGGCGTTGGGAAGGAGAAACCCAGAAATTCGTCCGCGCATTGGTGGACTTTAAACTTATTCAGGTCGATGATGGAACGGTGCTGTGGGAGAGGCGGGTTCAACGGGCCATTCCCACACCGAGTGCCACCAATCTCGGACAAGCATCGGCCGATGCTGTCAGGACGATCGTGCGCGAGCTATTCCCCGGTTAAGAGGATCCCACGTCGGCTACTTGGTTATATAGTCTCGCCAGCGTCGTCGTAGTCAGTCTGCTATCGCTGATCGGGCTCGCGTTTATCTCGATCGGCGAAGACCGGCTCAAGCGTATCATCTTTTTTATGGTGAGCTTGGCGGTGGGCGGGTTGTTTGGCGATGCTTTCATTCATCTCTTGCCGGAGTCCTTTGAACGGCTGGGCAGCAAAGAACAAGCTTCGATCTTGGTGCTTGCCGGCATTTTCGCGTTTTTCGTGCTTGAGAAATTTCTGCTCTGGCGGCATCAGCACGTGCTCGGCGCGGATCATGGCGTGCACCCGGTGGGTTATATGAACTTGCTTGCCGATGGTGCCCACAATTTTATCGATGGCGTGATCATCGGAGCATCCTACGCGATCAATTTGCACGTCGGGCTGGCAACGACCCTGGCAGTGGTTTTTCACGAGATCCCGCATGAGCTCGGTAATTTCTTTGTCTTGCTCTATGCCGGTTTTAGCAAGGGCAAGGCATTATTTTTCAATTTCCTGTCAGCGCTATTTGCGGTTTTGGGGACGATCATCTCACTCTTGATTGGTTCCAGCATGGCTGATTTCTCGGGAGTGATGCTGCCCCTGGCGGCCGGTGGGTTCATCTATATCGCGGGATCCGATTTGGTCCCTGAACTGAACAAGGAGTCGACGTTGGGCAAATCGCTGGTACAACTGCTTGCCATAGGATTGGGAGTCGGATTGATGCTGCTGTTAACTCTATTGGAATCGTAGGGTTGGTTTATGAATGTTCGTAAATTGATCAAGAACAGGCTTCTCACGGTGACCATCGCCTGGTTGTGCTTGGTAATCAGCGCGCCGCTCATTGTGCGGGCGGCCACACAAACCGAGATCACCCGTGCGACACTAAAAAACGGACTGCGGGTGGTGATTGTCCGTAATGCCTTGGCGCCCGTGGTGACGACGGAAATCAATTACCTGGTCGGGTCCAATGAGGCGCCGGACGGCTTTCCCGGCATGGCCCATGCTTTGGAGCACATGATGTTTCGCGGCAGCCCAGGGCTTTCGGCGGCTCAGACCTCGACTTTGATCGCGGCCATGGGCGGAAGTTTCAATGCGGCCACGCAGCAGGTCGTCACACAATACTTTTTCACTGTCCCGGCGACCGATCTGGAAACTGCGCTCCATATCGAGGCGATCAGGATGCGCGATTTGCTCGCTACGGACGCCCTGTGGAAACAGGAGCGCGGCGCGATCGAGCAGGAGGTCGCGCAGGACTATTCGAATCCCGAATACTTATTTTATTCGCGCTTGCTGTCGCAGATGTTCGTCGGCACACCATACGCGCACGACGCTCTCGGCACGCGTCCTTCGTTTCAAAAAACCACCGGCGCGATGCTCAGAGATTTTCATCGAAAGTGGTATGCGCCGAACAACGCGATTCTCGTGATCGTCGGCGACGTGAATCCTGAATCGGCGCTGGCAACAGTGCGGCGGCTATTTGAATCCATTCCGCGTCGGAGCGTGCCGCCGCGACCGAGGATTGCGCTACAGGAGCTAAAACCAGCCAGGATCGAAATCGATTCGGACTTGCCCTACGGCTTAGCCGCAGTCGCGTATCGGATGCCCGGATACAACGATCCTGATTTTGCGGCGAGTGTTGTAATGGCGGATGCGCTCGACAGCCGGCGCGGCGACCTTTACGGCTTAGCCGCTGAAGGCAAGGCGCTAGCCAGCGGTTTCGATGCGAGCGCATTACCGGCAGCGGGATTCGGCTACGCCCACGCTGCATTCCCGCAGGGACAGGATAGCGCGACGCTCATTTCGGACATGAAGCAAGTGCTTGCGCGTTATCTCGATCAGGGCTTCAGCGAAGATCTGGTCGAAGCGACCAAACGGCGTGAGGTTGCCGAAGCGGAGTTTCGCCGCAACTCGATTTCCGGTTTGGCCGCTGAATGGTCGCAAGCCCTCTCCGTCGAGGGTAGAAATTCGATCGACGAGGATATCGAGGCGATCAAAAAGATCACCGTGGCGGACGTGAACCGGGTGGCGAAAAAATATTTGACCAACGACAAGGCCATCGTCGTGGTCATGACACCGCATGCGTCCGGCGAGGCAGTCGCATCGCAAAGCTCACGTTCGGGCGGCGAATCGTTTGCGCCTAAACAGACGAAAGCGGTGCCGTTACCCGCCTGGGCAAAAAGAGCAGTGTCGCCGCTGTCCGTTCCGGTATCAACGGTACAGCCGATCGATATAAGGCTCCCCAACGGTTTACGTTTGATCATACAAACCGAGTCGATCAGCGATACGGTCAGCGTATACGGACGAGTCAAAAATCGTCCCGAACTTCAAGTGCCGCCGGGTAAGGAAGGTACGGACCAAATCCTCAGAGATCTGTTCTCCTACGGCTCGGTCGATCTCGACCGTCTCGCGTTTCAGGAGGCGCTCGATCAAATCGGCGCGAAATTGTATGCCGGCACGAGCTTTTCGCTCGAAGTGCTGCCTGACGCGTTCGCGCGAGGAGTGGAGCTATTAGCGGACAACCTGCTTCATCCTGCGCTTCCTGAGACCGCCTTCAAGGCGGTGCAGCAGCGTACTCGCCAAGCTGTCGCCGGCCAGTTGCAGAGCCCGATCTACCGTTCGGGCCGTGCATTTCTCAAAGCGATCTATCCGGAAAACGATCCCACGCAGCGCGAAGCCACGCCCGAGTCGGTCGCATCACTGACGCTGAGCGATGTGCGCCAGTATAACGAGCAAGTTTTTCGTCCGGATCTGACCACCATCGTTGTGATCGGAAAGGTCACGCCGGAGCAGGCGCGTACTGTGATTGAAAAATATTTCGGCGCTTGGAAAGCGGCGGGCCAAAAACCCGAAACGGATTTGCCGCCGGTGCCGCGGAACAAGGCGAGTGTAGTCGTCGTGCCCGATCGGAGCCGAGTCCAGGATGAGGTCAACCTCGGCCAGACCTTTGAGCTCAGGCGGCAGGACGAGGACTACTACGCACTGCAGACCGGGATACAAGTCTTGTCCGGAGGTTTTTACGCGAGCCGGCTGTATCAGGATTTGCGCGAAACGAGCGGCTTGGTTTACTCCATCGGCGCCGAGCTGCAGTCGAGCAAGACCCGTTCGGTGTTTGCCATCTCTTATGCCTGTGATCCGCCCAATGTCGCCAAAGCGCGCGCGCTGGTGGAACGCAATCTTCGGCTCATGCAAACCAAGCCGGTCACGGCTGGCGAGTTGGAACAGGCGAAGATCCTGTTGCTGCGCAGCATTCCTCTCAGTGAATCGAGCATTCATGGTATTGCCGGCGGACTGCTCGATCGTTCGTTGCGTGATCTGCCGCTGGACGAACCCATTACGGCAGCGAAGCGTTACGTCAATTTGACTGCTGCGCAGATTCAAGCGGCGTTTTCGAAATGGTTTAAGGTTGAAGACCTGGCCCAGGTCGTGTTGGGGCCGGCTCCGAAGTAACGCTCGGGCAGAAGTCTGCCCATGGGCATGTTTCCTTTTGCTGTTGTAAAAACGTTTGGTATAGTCCGCGCATGGGTTCGATTCTGATCAAAAATATCGGTGCTCTGGTCACCGGAAAATTGGAAAATCCTCTGCGGGAAGCGGATTCCATTTTCATCAAAAACGGTGTCGTTGAAGCGATCGCCAATGGATTGAGCCAACTGGCGGATCAGACGATTGACGCGAACGGGATCACGGCAATCCCCGGTCTAATCGATTCTCACTCGCATCCGTCCATCGGCGAGTACACGCCGGCGCAGAATTCGCTGTCGTGGATCACCAACTACATGCACGGCGGCGTGACGTCGTTGATCTCCGCCGGCGAGCTGCATTTGCCCGGTCTGCCGCTGCCGCCGGACGCGCGCACGGCGTTGTCCGTCGCCATCGTCACCAAGAAATGCTACGACAACCTGCGACCCTCCGGCGTGAAAGTGCATGCGGGAACCTTATTGCTGGTTCCAGGACTCACTGAAAGGGATTTTGACGAAATTCATTCCCTCGGCATCAAGCTGGTCAAATTTATTTTTTACGATTACAGCCTTTTGCCCAACGGTGAAGCGGAGCGCTACGTCGATTGGGCGCATGCGCGCGGTATCAAAGTAAAAATTCATTCGGGCGGTGTCTCGCGCTCCGGTGTAAGCCAAGTCGCCGGATTTGCAATGGTGCAGAAAATCAAGCCGGACATCATCGGCCATATTACCGGCGGGCCGATCCCGATGCCGGAGGAAGACATGATCCGCATCGCCAGCGAAACCGAATGTTTCATGGAAATCTGCACGTCGGGCAATTACCGCCTGGCGCTCGTGCTTGCGCGGCTCGTCAAGGCGAAAAATTTACATCACCGGGTGCTCATCGGGACGGATACGCCCGGAGGAACCGGGATTGTTCCGCGTGGCGTTTTGCGCGAAGTTGCTTTTTTGTCTTCGGTCGGCGAGATCGAACCGGAAAAAGCCATCTGCATGGCGACAGGCAACGTCGGCCGGGCGCACGATCTCAATATCGGCATACTGGAGGAGGACCGCCCGGCGGATCTCGTGCTACTACACAAAATCACCGGGTCGGTTGCCAAGGACGCGCTCGATTCATTCGGCAAAGGTGACTTGCCGGGGATATCGACGGTGATTATCGATGGCGAGATTCGGGTCGCAGGGCGGAGTCAGCAAACGCCGCCGCCGGAGCGAATTGCCACTACCTCTTGCTGTTGAGGGAGATTTCGTGAGCGGATGTGAATTTGGCGTGGGACTTTTTCCGACCGAGCCGTTACAGAAAATGATTCACCTGGCCAAGGTGAGCGAAGAGACGGGTTACAGCCACATTTGGGTCGGCGACTCGCATCTGATCTGGCGCGAGGCCTACGTGAACATGGCAGCCATGGCACTCAATACGACGAAGGTTAAGCTTGGCACGGGCGTGACCAATCCGCTCACGCGCCATCCCTCGGTGGTCGGAAGCGCCTATGCAACCTTGGAGGAGTACGCACCCGGGCGGATGATCGTCGGGATCGGTTTGGGCGACAGTTCGGTGGAAACCATGGGAATGAAACCCGCCAAGCTATCGTACTTTGAGACCACGATCGCTCAGTTGCGCGATCTCCTCGACGGTAAGGAAGTGCAGCTCGAAACCGGCAAGATCCACGTGCTTCACCCATGTCAAAGAAAGGTGCCGATTTACATCGCCGCAAGCGGACGGAAAATGCTGGAGCTATGCGGCCGGATCGCCGACGGCGTGATTGTGCTGGTGGGTGTCGCCGATGAATACATTGAGCACGCCAAAGAAAAGATTGTCGCCGGCGCAAAACTCGCCGGGCGCAAATTAACGGACATTCAGTTGGTGCTTTGGGTGCCATGTGCGGTTTCGGAAAACACCTCCGCGAAAGACGCCGTCAAGGCGCATGTGGCTCGTGTGGTTGCGCATCCGCTTCCCTACGTCCTCGATCCCAACGAACAGAAGGTTTTGGCCGAAATTCGGAAAACCTATGATTACTACCATCACATGGATCAGCAAGCGAACCATGCGGAAGTGATTCCCGATTGGCTAGTCGATAAATTCGCCATCGCCGGAACAGTCGATGACTGTCGCAGTCAAATCGAAAGAATCAAAAAGACTGGCATTCAGCAGATCGCGATTATCCCCTACAGCCCGCCGGGGGGCAGCAGGGAGGAAACCATTCGCGGTTTTGCCAAGGCGATGAACTAGCGGATGCTTCGTCGGAATCCGTACAGGATTCCAGAAGCCTGGATACCGGCCTTCGCCGGTATGACGAGGGCCGCATCTGCTCCGGTGGGCAAGATACCTGAAGTGTGCCGGTTAGAACCAGAGACCAGAGGAGAGTCCTATGAAGATTGTCCATACCATGATTAGGGTGAATGATCTTGACGAAAGTCTGAAGTTCTACTGTGATGGGCTCGGGATGAAGTTGCTAAAAAGAAGAGACTACGACTCCGGTCGATTTACCAATGTTTTCATCGGTTATGGATCGGAAGCGACTGACGCGGTGATCGAGCTAACTTACAACTGGGACACGCACAAATACGATCTCGGTACCGGGTTCGGACATATCGCGCTCGGGGTGCCGGACGTTTACAAAGCTTGCGAAGAGTTTCGCGCCAAAGGGGTCAAGATCGTGCGCGAGCCCGGGCCCATGAAACACGGCACCGGTAGCAACGCCATTGCATTTCTCGAAGATCCGAACGGGTACAAGATCGAACTGACGACCCGTCCCGATTGATAGAAGCTTCGCTGCGGATTTATGCCAACGTTTGTCCGAAACCGACGGTCGTCCCCGCAGCCGGCGACGCGCCAAAAATTATCGAAGAGTTTGTCGGCCGGGTGAACTCGCAAACCGCCGCACTGAGCATCGCGAGGATGACGAGCCCGCCGGGTTGGCGCGAGCCGGGACAAACGCCGGAGTTCAACGAATATACCTTAGTATTGCGCGGGGAATTACAGGTGCAAACGCGAAACGCGACTTACCGCGTCGCGGCGGGACAAGCCATTATCGTTCATACGGGCGAATGGGTGCGCTACGGCACACCGGAAGGCGCGGAATATATTGCCGTATGCTTGCCGGCATTTTCGCCTCAAGCCGTGCACCGCGACGAGTGGAATCCACCAGCTATTTCTTGATAATGCGGTAGCCGGCGCTATCGAGAGTATTGTAGAGCAGAATCACGTCCGTGGTCGGTCCATAACCGACGCTTCCAAGGGTCGAGCGCACGTAAGAATCCTTCCATTTCGGATGACCGTTCGCATCCAAGTTTTCTTTGTTGACTAAAATAGCGAGCACGAGCTTCTGCAAGCTGACCGCAAAGTCGCGATCGTCGCGATTTCTGGTCATGATGACCGATGGCACCGCATGCGTCTCCACTGCGCCAGCCCAACCATACACGTTCTGCGCGATTTTTTTGTTCGGGTAAATCTGCTCCAAGCCGCTGTCAGCGGGAATCGTAACGAAATGAAAAGTCGGGTCGAGATTCCGAAATGCCGGGACGGGCGCGCCGCCCACGAAAATGAGCGCGTCGAGAGCGCCGCTGGCGATTTTTTTCACGGCCTCTTCCGGACTCTCGAAGACCCGGTCAATGTGAACATTGAATCCCGCGAGCAAAACTTCCGCTGTCAGTGCGGAGCCGCTCTTCTCGGGTCCAACGGCGACTCGTTTACCTTGAAGCTCTTGGACGGTTCTGATTTTTTCGTCCCGCGCAATGATATGGATCTCTTCCGGATACAAATTGAGAACCACTTTCGCTTCCTGAAAAACGTTGAAGCCGGTCTCTTTGAGCATGATCTCGGCGACGAAACGCAAAACGTCGAGTTGCAAAATCGCGAGATCCACTTTGCCGGCGCCGAGGAGATTAACATTATCGAAGGAACCGTTGGTCTGAACGACTTCGATGGGAATTCCTTCCTTATCGGCGATCTGCTTGATGTCCTGGGCGATCTTGAAATAAGTCCCTTCGGCTGAGCCGGTGGCGATCGTGAAAGCGAACGCATGGCCATGAATGAGCAAAGCCGCAAAGAGGATCGTAAATTTTTTCATTTGCACTCCTCCGTCAATCGGCGAAGAACTGCTGACTGACAATACTCGTGGACCGATCAGTGTACAAATCGCACCGCGATAAAAATGCCGATCATGGAAAGGGCCAGAGCGAGCTTAATTGCAGCACCTAAGATCAGGCCAAGAGTCGCGCCAAAACCTGCGCGCGTCGCTTCTGATAGGCTTCCTCGCGATGAGATCTCGCCGATCACCGCGCCGATGAAGGGACCAAAGAGCACGCCTGGAACACCTAAAAACAGACCGGCGATGGAACCAATGACCGCTCCGATCACGGCGCGCCGGGAGGCGCCGAATTTCTTGGCGCCAAACATTGTCGCCCAGAAATCCACGCCGATTGTGAGCAGAGTCAGAACCGCAAGGACGACGATGGTCCATGCTCCGACGTAGACGAAATTATCGGCCCATGCGCCGAGCAGCAGCCCTGCGAAAATCAATGGCGCCCCCGGAATCGCCGGTAAGATAAGACCCGCCAAGCCGGCTAACACAAGAACGCCCGCAACGATCCAGAGAACGAAAGCGCTGTCCATGGAGGAAACCGGGTTGGGGGGAAGGCCCGATCAGCGCTTGGCTTGCCGAGTCGCGCCCCGCCAACGCCAGAACTCACATTGAGCTGGTCTGGGTTCCGACGCGCGCTTTGCCGCCAATCGCTGGGCGATGATTTTGTAAACTTCCGGGGAAAAGCCGAAACCGATGTGGGTGGTGCGCACTTCGATGTGTTCGACGTTTTGCGCGTTGGCATCAATGCAGGCCTGCCAAGCGACCACCCGATCGCGACGCGAATAGAGAGCGATCACCGGGGTACTGAAGGTGATCCGATTGCGCATTTCGACCTCGGCGGCGATTGCTTCAATGTCAATGCCGCGGCGGTGAAACCGTCTTGCAACCACGGTATACTTCGGCCCACCGATGACGGGCGTGCCTAGGGTAATCACCTGGCCAATCAGATCGGCGCGCTCGCGGGCGAGTTCGCGGGCGAGATAACCGCCGAAACTCCAGCCGATGAGATGAACTTGTTGTTTACTGCGACGCGCCAGGGAGGACACCCGCTTCAAGATTCTCGGCAGCAAATCCGCGGCTGCGCCGGTATTTCGCCCAAGGCCCCAACCGCGGGCTCGATACCCCAATAATTTAAGATAGCTCTTCAGTATCGCAGTGGAGCCATCACCGGCGCCGTAGCCGGGCAAAATCAAAACGGGCTGGCCTTCTCCGCGGGGCTGCCAGACAAGCTCTGGAAAGCGAAATAATAAACGTGGGAATTCGAATAAACCGCGAGCTTCAAGAAAAAGACGAGAGGGGTCGGGCGCTTCGAACGATTCGGGCATGGATCAATGTCGTCGAGTGACATTCTCAGTGTACAGGGGTTGCGGATAATACACAATGTCGATGATTTGCCGGATCTAAGGAGAGAAAGCAGGGCTCAGTCAGAATCGCTTGTCTGTTTACGGACTTTTTGTCCGGCATTATTACCGGCGCCGGAGCAATGACGGGGTCGTGTCGACAACAGATTTCGTTTTGTGTGGAAACGGACAGAGCTCACGGATACTGCAGGCGGGACAATTGGGTTTTTTTGCCAAGCACACGCGCCGGCCGTGATACTGCAGTAGATGGCAAAAACGCACCCGCTGCCTCTCGGGGACGATTTCCATCAAATCGGCTTCGATCTTGTCCGGGTCGACTTGTTTCGTAAATCCGAGCCGCTGCGAGAGACGCGAGACGTGAGTATCCACACCGATGGTTTGTCGGCCGTAAGCGTTGCCTAGCACGATGTTTGCGGTCTTTCGTCCGACTCCGGGCAGCGAGAGCAAATCAGCCAAATTGTCGGGAACCTTGCCTGCGAAACGATCCACCAGGTGGTGGCAGCAGTTGTGAATCGATCTGGCCTTGGTGCGGTAGAAGTTGATCTTGCCGATCTGCATTTCGAGGGCCGGTAGCGGCGTGGTTGCGTAGTCGGCGGCGCTGCGGTGCATCTTGAAGAGATTGGCCGTGATTTGATTGACCAAGTCATCTCGCGCCTGTGCGGCGAGAATCAATGCGATGAGCAGTTCTAGAGGAGTTTTGTAATCGAGATCGAGCTTCGCATCAGGATGAGTTTTCTCGAGACGCGGGAGAATTCTCTTGAGCCGCGCCCCTGCTTCAACGGTTTTGAGCGCAGACTTCTGTGTCGTTGCCATTTTCACTTTACCGGTTAAATATGCTAGCAGAAGTTCTGTTGTCAAAGGAGGTACGACATGGATTTAAAAGAGCTGAGAAAATTGCCCATGCCGAAGTTGCGCGACGTGGCGAAGCAGGAAACCGAGCTCAACAATGTGGTCGCCATGGAAAAAGAAGAGTTGATCAAGGCGATCGCGGCGGCGAAGGGCATCCCGTACGATGAGACGCATAAGGATCTCAATGCCATTCATGCGGTCAAGCAGGATATTCGCGAGTTACAGAAACGGAAGGCCGAGCTCTTAAGCTCCAACGGTGATCGTCAGAAAGTGAAGCGGCTCAGGCGCAAGGTCAAGTTGATGAAACGGGTGACGCGCCACCTCGCGCGCGATGCAAAATTGGCGGCGGCCGCAGCGGCGGCAAAACCCACTCCCCCGGCGAGTTGATCGGATTTCTTGATGACGGCGCTGCCTCCCCTGCGGGGACGCGGCTCGAGCACCAATCCAAAGAATCGCTTCGAATCCACGGAGCGGGTGTTAGAGCCGCCGGACAACGAAGACGAGATTTCCTCGCCGCTGACGCAGTTCTTTCCCGACCACTCCAAAACGATCATCGCCTACAACGACAGTCCTGACGTGGGTTTTGACGCGAGCATCAATCCCTACCGCGGCTGCGAGCATGGCTGCGTCTATTGTTACGCTCGGCCGACCCATGAATATCTCGGTTTCTCGTCGGGTTTGGATTTCGAAACCAAGATCATGGTGAAAGAGGATGCGCCCGAGCTTTTGCGCAAAGAGCTATCAAGCCGATCCTGGAAGCCGCAACTCATTGCGCTCAGCGGCAACACGGACTGTTACCAGCCAGTGGAAAAGAAAAAGCAGCTGACCCGCCGCTGCTTGGAAGTCCTGCTCGAATTTCGTAATCCGGTGGTGATCATCACGAAGAATTATCTGGTCACCCGCGATATCGATGTCCTGAGGGAACTCGCTCGGTACGATTGCGTCGGTGTGACACTTTCGCTCACCACCCTGGATGCCCGTTTGTCTTCGTTGCTCGAGCCGCGCGCGTCGCGGCCGGCGCGCCGGCTTGTGGCGATCCAAGCACTCGCGGAGGCCGGCGTGCCCGTGGGCTATCTGCAGGCACCGATGATTCCGGGACTCACCGACGCCGAAGCTCCGGCCATCGCCGCCGCTGCTGCCGAGGCCGGTGCCACATTTTGCGGCTATGTCGCGCTGCGTTTGCCATTTGCCGTCAAAACGCTCTTCGAACAGTGGCTCGAGCAACATTATCCAGAAAAGAAAAACAAGGTGCTCAATCGCTTGCGCGAGATCCGGGATGGCAAGCTCAACGATCCGAACTTTACCACCCGGATGCGCGGCAGCGGCATTTTCGCCGAACAAATGGCGGAGCTGTTTCAGCTGGCACAGAAAAAATCAGGCATCAACAAAAGGTGGCCCAAGCTCACCACCGAACACTTTCGCAGAGCAGCAACGGATCAACTGGCCCTTTTTTGATTTTCCCTGTTACGCGCTGCCTGATTGAATAGAAACGCGGCAAAACTGGCACCCCCGAATGCTCTCGTCGGGGTCCGATCCGAACTTCACCTGGATCCCCGCTAAAAGCATGCGGGAATGACGAACTTCTGGGTAGCCAAGGAGAGCGTCCCTTTTCACTGCTTGGGTTTCACTGCTTGGGCGAGCGGAGGTCATGAATCACTTCGGGGCCGAGATGATTGACCGTCACCTGATGATTTTTTCGATCCCGCGATGGGACTCAGTCGCAGTAGTATTCGATTTGGTAACCGTTTGGATCAGCAAAATAAAAAGCTTCTCGGCCACGCCGGCCGTCGATCTTTACGCCGTGCTGTTTCAGAGTTTTTTCCATTTTCTTGAGCTTGCCAGCAGTCATTTTAAATCCGATGTGCTGCAAGGCTTGATTTTTGGAAGGCTGCGCGGAGCTTTTCACGAAATTCAATAGATCCCCGCTGCCGGGAGTCGTCAAGAAAATCATGTCCGGCGGATGACGGAAGGCCACTTTGCAGCCCAACACATCGACGTAAAATTTTTCAGTCTTCTTCAAGTCGCGGCTTTTGAGAGCAATGTGACTTAAACCCGTGCGCACCATTGGAGTCTCCTTTTGCAATCGACGCAGTGATTTTATATCGCCCGAGCCGCGAAGGATCAAACGGCCCCATCGAGCTATTAAAATTTGCTTTGGCGACAGCAGTTTGCTTTTACAAAATTTCCGAAGCTTGTTAGTTTGAAACTCTCACAGCGAGCTTCGATTTTGACCTTCCGGAAATTCACCTCGACGACATCCGCAAATTCGAGAATTTTTTACGGCTGGTACATCGTTGCGGTAGGTTTTCTCGCGCAAGTCAATTGTGCGTTTCACATGTCGAGCACACTCAGCGTTTTCTTAAAACCGATGACTGAAGATCTAGCCGTATCGCGTGGTCTCTTTTCGCTGCTGCGGTCGGGAGAGATTCTTCTGGCCGGCGCACTGGCGCCGTTGATCGGGCCGCTGGTCGATCGCTACGGCGGTCGTTGGCTGATGACCGGTGGCGCATTGTCCGCCGGAATTGGGTTCCTTTTGCTGTCTCAGGTGAGTGCGTTTTGGCAGTTCCTGTTACTGCGCTGGAGCTCAATTGCGATTGGCGGCGTGCTGATGTGTCAAATGGTGGTGAGTGTGACGATCTCGCGTTGGTTCGTGCGCCGACGCGGCCGCGCCATCGCCGTTGCGAGTCTGGGCCAAGGGCTTTCAAAGGTATTGATCCCGATTATCACGACCGTGCTGTTCGCGCGTGTCGGCTGGCGCGGGACGTGGGCCATTTTCGGCCTCATTACGTTGGCGCTCATCGTTATTCCAGCGGCGATCTTCATGCGCCGCAGCCCCGAAGACCTGGGACTCTGGCCGGACGGACTCGACGAGCCCGCGACCGCAACGGAGAGCGCCGCAGCGAAAAACACAACTCATTTTGTGGCGGAGGACCGGCGAGATCAAGTGACCTGGTCGCGCGGTGAAATTCTTCGGAGCCAAACCTTTTGGATGATTTGCTTCATGTACGGCATGGCCAATGTGGGTATCGCGGGGCTGAATCTGCACGTCTTCGCTTACGTCACAGATATCGGGTTTGACGCTATGATTGCCGCTACGACGCTAACGATCATCGCCTTGACGCAACTAGGCTCGACTTTGATCTGGGGATTCATCAGCGAGCGCATGAATATCCGCCATTCGAGCTTGTTGATGTTTGTGCTCCAGGCGGCAGGCTTGGCGTTGGCGATCACCACCGCCCGACTGCTCGGTCTCTATCTCGGATTTTTTCTTTACGGAATCGGTTTGGGTGGGAGCTTCGTTCTGCAAGAGCTCATTTGGGCAAGTTATTTTGGCCGGCTATCACTCGGCACCGTGCGCGGGCTCGGCATTCTCGTCACCTATGCTTTCGGCGCCGCAGGCGCGCCATTTTTCGGCTTCGTCCATGACGCCACAGGTAGCTATCTGGCTTCGTTTGTCGCCTTCGTTCTGGCGCTTGGGTTTTCGGCAATGTTGAGTGTAGCCGTGCGCCCGCCGCAGAAGATCCAACTCTCGGGACTTGAACGGTCGTAAGCAGCCAAGATCATGCTAAGATGAGGGTTGTAACCTATCTTTTATATGGCTGCAGCTTCGCACAGCGCTGTCGATTTTCGCTCGGAAGGACCGCGGGACGGCACACTCAAATTGATCATTGCCGGGCGCCTCGATGCCGAGACGACAGGCACGATTTGGAAGCGCGCAGTGGCCAACGTCAAAGCGGCCGATGCAACCAACGTCGTGGTTGAGGCTTCGGGAATAGAGTATTGCGACGGCGCCGGCATCGCGCTCCTGGTTCAGCTCAGGGAACTGCAAAGACGCAAGGGCGAAAATCTCGAAATCACGGGGCTGCGCGCTCAATTTGCTGATCTGCTCAATGACAGTGCGTCAAATTTTCCCACCGAAACGAAAGGCATACCGCCGCGCGAAGGGATTGCCGAAGAGATCGGCCACAACACGGTCGAAATCTGGCGCGATATGCAATCTCTCGTCAGTTTTGTCGGTGAACTTAGCGTCGGCTTGGTCCGCGCGCTTATCCATCCCAGCGGTGTGCGTTGGCGCGATGCTTTGAGCATCGCCGAAGCCGCGGGTGTCAATGCGCTGCCGATCGTGGCGCTGGTGAGCTTCCTCATGGGGTTGATCATGGCGTTTCAGGCGGCCATCCCTCTGCGTCAATTTGGCGCGCAGTTGTTTATTGCGAACTTGATCGGACTCTCGATGCTGCGTGAGCTGGGCCCTTTGATGACAGCGGTTATCTTGGCCGGCCGCTCGGGATCGGCTTTTGCTGCAGAGCTGGGCACGATGAAAGTGCGCGAGGAGATCGATGCGCTCAAGACCATGGGGCTCGATCCG
>Ga0065712_10067797_pt1 | contig 33009 bp, 37 predicted proteins | sample MisRhiReplicate1_FD_59099 | JGI IMG/M metagenome (GOLD analysis project Ga0065712, IMG submission 59099) | Miscanthus rhizosphere microbial communities from Kellogg Biological Station, MSU, sample Rhizosphere Soil Replicate 1: eDNA_1 v3... | ecosystem: Host-associated > Plants > Roots >...
CGAGCGTAAAATTTGTTTCTCCGTACAGCCTATCCAGCCACAACTCAACAGCTACTACTTTCTTTAAATCAAACTGCCTTCCCCAATTGAACGCTGGAAACTCCACGTAGGAAGTAATACGCTTATCGCCTTGATCAAACCGCTCATTCTGAGATATCTCCCACAGCTCAATACTGCTATCGTTGGCGAGCGTCACCGAAAAGGCACGCTGCAATCCTCCGAAGTCAGCCGTGAAGAATTGGAATATCGGAACTGATTGCGCCATTCCTTCCCAGATTGGTGGCAGCTTGGTTTCAAAAGTATCAATCGGCGTGAAGTCCATCGAAACCCAAGCATCATGCACGATGCCTTGTGGCACACGTCGAGGTAGCTGCGTCTCAAGGAGTCGATTGTTAAATTCAATCCCGCTACAGGCATGAAGCAACGCACGGTCATTGAACTTGAGGATACGTTGAAGGTTATTGGCAATCTGCCTGTTACCCGGTTGCTGGAAGTAACGAATAGCAGTTACAAGCGAACGTATCCCAGGTTCCAATGATTGGTAGTACAAGTCACCATTCACGGCAACTACACCACGGTCATTGACTGAACCATTAACCTTTTGTACCACTGTCTGAACTGGATAGTTAGCCTTAGTTGTACCAATCCAATCCGTTCTATCGACAGGAACATTGAGTGCGAACACTTGTTTGCGCGTGAAGATGTATAATCGCCCCTCTCCAAGAGTTGCGTCGAGGTTGGCTGAGTCCTTGAGTGCTCGAATCTTCCCCGCAGCTGTGGGAATAGTGAAGCCGTCACCTCCAAGAACTAATGGGCTTTCGGTTACATTCAAAACAGCATCTTTAAATTTGTAACCTATGGTGCCTGAATTACCGCCAACAATGTCACCGGCAGAGTATTGACGATTCTGCGCGTACCATAAACGCCCCTGGAAATAGCACATGCACGTAGCAGCGGGTATTTCATTCACGCCGGGAGTGCCTGGAGCAACCAAGATATTCGTAATGCCCTTGGACCTCCAAAGTGTAGCTCCGTCCCAGAACAAAGGAAGCGTAGCAGCAGGCACTTGTCCTATGCTCTGAAAATCTCCTGCCTGAATGATTGCAAACTGCTCTGCCTGTTCAAAGAACGCTTGCTCAACATCAGGAGGATTGAACAAACCAAACTCAACGGACAAATCGCGTATGTATTGTGTGCCATCAGGAGGCACAAGAAAGATGTGACCACCAATGGATAACAGCAGATATGGATCGCCGCCATCTGGCTCATAAATCATTCCGCCTTGATATAGCGCATTGCCTGCGTGAACAGTCCCAAGTCTGTTCCAGCCTGAGCGTGGACCTATAGCACCATCACGGAAAGTAACATTGTTCGCCCACGATACTTGGTTGCGTGCAAGTCCATTTGGAATCAGTGAGCCTTGTATCGTTGTAACTTTAACGCTATCGACACCGCCTGAGAAGTCCGCCGCGCCATCGATTTTCGTTACGTCACTTGCCATTCTTGTAATTGAAGTTGTAGCTATAGTGCGTTATTTACAAGCTAAATGAGCATCCGAAAACCACGCATCGAACAGAAGGCAGCGAATCAGATTAACCTCTATAACTTATGGTTTTCGACAACTATCCATCCTTTATGGCGCGAGTTGCTAATGATTCAGCATGGAGGCAGGTGGACAAAGAAGGACGGCACCATAGCGGGAAACGGGAATCTGTTTCATTACAAAGAGGCAATTAGATTGGCATGGCCGCACATAGACCAGCATCGGTGGTTCGATGTGTTCGCAGAAAACTGGCTAATCTACAAATATGTAGCAGTCCTTGGTCCAAAATCGTCCGGAAAAACTTGCGATGCGGCTGTGTTCCATTTGATTGATTACTACGCCTTTCCCAATTGCACCACAACGGTAGTTTGCTCGGACACAAAGGAGAATCTTGAGGATCGTATCTGGGGAGAGATTAAGAAGCTCCACCGAATAGCTAAGGCTGATTACGCATGGCTACCGGGCCAGCTAATCGAAGGGCGCACGCGCATAGTCACAGACAATCGAGATGAACATACAGAGGGGCGTGATTTCAGGAATGGAATGGTCGGGGTAAGTTGTAAGAAAGGTAATGCGGTGGTTGGCATTTCGGCTTTCGTTGGTCGCAAGAACAAGCGGGTTAGGTTTTGCGCAGATGAGCTTAGCCTGCTTCCCATGAGCTTTATTGACGCCACAGCATCACAAGCCAATCCCGAGGTAAAAGTGACAGGAATGGGCAACCCCGCGACAACAACCGATGCTTTAGGGGCACTCGCGGAACCTGACGTTACCCTTGGGGGTTGGGATAGCGGCATTGATCAATCTCCCAAGACCAAGACATGGAAAACCCGTTGGCCTAATGGTATCGCCATCCAGCTTCCCGGCTCTGATTGTCCAAACATGGACGTGCCAGAAGATGCGCCCGTGCCATTCCCCTATTTGATGACGCGCAAGCAAATGGAGGAGGATGCCAAGATATGGGGCAAGGAGGATTGGCATTACACCATGTTCAACGAAGGGCGTATGCCACGGGGTCAAGGCTCGCGGCGAGTTCTCACACGCCAACTATGTCTTAAGAATCACGCGATGGATGAAGCGATATGGGCGAGCGTCAACCGTACGCGCATTGCCTCCCTGGACGCAGCTTACCGTGCGGTAGGTGGTGATAGGTGCGTATTTGCTATCTTTGAATTTGGACCGGAAGGAAATATTGCCGCACTGCCTGAATCAGAATTTACCGTTAGCCAGCAAGTGAATAGCGAATCACGCCAAGTGCTGTTCTCGCTCAAGGAAATTTCCATAATCCCAATTGAAGGCAACGATTTTGAATCACCCGAGGATCAGATTGTCATGTATGTAAAGAAAGCGTGTGAAACAAATTCCATTGCTCCGCGCAACTTCTTCTTTGATTCAGGAATGAGAACATCGCTCGTAACAGCTTTCTCTCGCCTATGGTCTGTGGACGTAAACCCGATTGATTGCGGTGGGCGACCATCAGAACGTAAGGTTTCTGAAAACATCGACGTGCTCGCGTGTGACTATTACTCCAAGAAAATTACAGAGCTTTGGTACTCATGGAGGCTCATTGTTGAGGCAGGTCAATTTCGCGGGATGACCGAGGACGTGATGAAGGAGGGCTGTCAGCGCGAATGGATGACCGTTGGCGGAAACAAGATCGAAGTCGAGACGAAGGCAGACATGAAGCTTAAAACTGGTCGCTCGCCTGACTTAGCTGACTGCGTTGTAATTGGAATTGAGGGCGCACGGCAGCGAGGTTTCCACATTAAACGCATGGTCAACGAAGAATATGTTGAAACTGATACGCGCTGGAAAGATGAATTACGCCGTAAAGCCTTAGCTATCACCAAGAAATACCAACTTAATTATGCTGCTTGACAACTTGTCAATGTGTGGCACAATAACACATTATGAAACTTAAAACATTTGTTCCGTCTCTTATCGTTGCTGGCGTCCTCGCACTCACCGTTCCATTTATTGGAAAAGCAAAGGCCGATCCAGCCCATCATCAGTCATCACATGCTACAGTATTATTCAGTGCGAGTGCGGCAGTTGATGGAACGATTAGGATCTACTATCTCAGCGCCTCTGGCCCCGGCATCCCTGAATTGTCACTCGATGCAGCAGAGGCAATAACCCAACTTAGAAATGCCGGGTTTGAAATGATCCCATCACAGACTGGGTGGTTCTACACGTTTACTCGTTAGAGGACAATCGCCAATATTCCTCCATTTACGGTTCTTGATGGTGTTGGAGTTGGCAGTGATACTGTCGTAGAAAATGCTATTGCGGCAGCGTAAAGCAACGGAACATACACCACGCCAGAAGAAGCAACAGCAACCGAAGTTGACCGATCTGCTCCACTTCCAGGGGATATATCCGCCGTACCAAATGAAAACGCATTACTTGCAACGCCTGCGGAAGTTAGTGCGGCCACGTATCCATCATATACTCCATTGGAGGTTAACCTGATCGACCCTATGTCCATAGTGTTCCAAAACCTTCCAGCGAATACAATATTTCCATTGGGAGCTATCGCAAGCCCCAAGATATCATCTGCATTGCTGGAACCGCAAACGAATGCCCCAAATGACCATGTTGGGACAAGGGTAGTTTTGTTTAATGTTGTGATAAAAACATCCTCTGTCGTGGTTCCCTTATTACTAAATGGAATTCCACCAATAGTTATTGTGACGCTTTTAAATGTTCCACCCACAACCAAATTTCCATTGGAATCGACCCGGCATCGGATTCCCGCTGATGATCCAGTCCCAGTGGTTTGAAAAGCTACTGATGCAAGGGATGCCCCAGATGTACTAAATTTAGCCACGAATGGGATCAATAGGCTGGAATTGGATGTAAGCGGAGTTCCCGTGCCTTGGCTAAAATCCACGGTTCCATTGAATGTTCCAGTTATAAAACTATCTCCAGTTACTGGATCGACGGCAATTCCATAACCAATTTCGCCTGTTACATTGCTACCAAACTTTTTAGCCCAAGATACTGATCCATCGGTAAGAAACTTTGCCATGAAAATATCCTGAGATCCGACAATGGTAAGTGCCACGCTTCCTGTTGCCCCGGGAAAATCTGAGTGTTCAACAGTCATATTTCCTACGAATGAACCAGTAATCCAAATGTTTCCGTTGTTATCCGTAGCTATCCCAAACCCAGCCTGATCTCCAGGGAAATATGTAACCCCACCACCGAACAAGGTAGACCAAATATAAGTTCCGGCAGATGAGAGCTTGAGCACAAAAATACTACCGAATTGATTGGCGTTTTTTGTATGTCCATCAAAATCGACTGTGCCACAACACCAGCCTGTAACTAAAATGTTACCGTCTTTATCAACAACAATGTCCTGGCATTGACTTTGACTGATAGATCCCAAGAACAATTTTCTCCAACTCAATACTCCAGCGGCGCTATATTTAGCTACAAATAGTCCCCATATCCCAGATCCATAGGGATCTGCGTGTCCGCAAACGTAAACATTTCCAGAAGAATCCACAGCCGAACCATAAACAGCTAATCCAGCGTAGTCATTAGATGCTCCGGGAACATTTGGAAAATACAACTGTGTCGCCCATTGCGGACCTTTAGGAATTCCCCTTGATACAGGTATAGGATCGCCACTATCAATAATCTGTCCAGTCATGGTAATCCCATAGAGCTTGTACCAATTTGTGCCCGCGAGCGGAGACGGATCGACCCAACTCGTTTGATCCCCTGAAATACCATCTTGATACAAAGAAAGGTTCGAAGAATCAGAGCCACGGTGAATGTAGAATTTGCTTATTACATCAGGCATAGTTTTAGAATGTTGGGGGAATCCATGCTAAGTGAATACCGTCAGGCTTATCTTCTCCTGTCAGCACCATTGGAACTTTGTCGTGAATACGAAAGAAAGCATCAGGCGCCATTGCAACTACGGTTTGTGTTCGCGCCATTGTAAGGTTTCCAATCGGTCCCCATGCGCCAGTTAAGTCGCCTTGCTCGATCATAAACGGACCTACGCCATCAGCCCATGTCAGTGTCACATTGTTTCCATCGACACTTATTCCAGTAATCCGCAATCCAACAGGTATGGCCTTTGGCAAGAATGCTGGTGAGAAAGATTGCACGCTCACCTTCTTCAAAGATTCAACGTGCTCAGCGTCCTTTGGGGAACGCAGCACATTCATTCCCGGTGGAGTAGGAGGCAGCAATGCACCAAACCCAATGCTGCTGCCTATGAATTTGCGCCGGTTTATGTCCATGAAAGGCAAATCTGATTTGTATTCGGTGGAGGACATGATGCGCCAACTAAAACGTAATGCTTTATTGCCGAAGCAATGTCCCAATCAACTTCCGCGTAAGTTCCTCCAGGACCACCACCAACGAACATTACCAAGCGATAGTTGTAGATTCGATTAGGAGTAGAATTGTCATGGTAAGTGCTCGGCAAGGTTGGATCATCCCATCCCGTTGCAGCCTGTATCCATGTTTGCATGGTCTGCCAATCACCGTCCGAAGGAGCACCAGTATTTGCAGGATTAATCAGAAGCTCAAACCAATGAGTTCCGCCTAGCGGGTGATTTGTTAAAGTCGGTGAACGCTGGAGGTAAATTTTACTTGGAGTAGGACCGGGTTCCATCAGTTGAGTAGTTGGGTAGGTCCAGCGTATATCTGATCCAGAACCCCCTGTTGCATTACTTCCTGTCGCATCGACGAATAGGCCGTAGAAATTTCCCGCAATGTCAGGAGGATCGCCATTAATTATCTGAAATCCTCCGCCGCCTTCACCACCATAAGGCAACTCCCAACCTGTATTGCTAATCAGTCCGTCAGTCTTTTGCCACACGATCTCATTTACGAAATCGAAGCAAAGCGCATTTTCCTCATTGGCAACGTACACATTGCCCTCTGGACTACCAGCGTAGACGTACGCTTGCCTGAATTGATCTACTCCAATCCCACCATTGGATGAGGTTAAGGCCGAAGCCAGCAGTTGCATCTGTAGCCCCGGCCATTGAGTGCTTCCGCTAAAAGCACCCGCTGCTGTCATCGCTTCGAGTATCGTCATAGTTACTTGTGAATAGCCGCGCCGAATACCGCCCAACCCAGAAGTGCCAGCAATACCCAGAGCACCAAATTATTGATAGCCCATACGCCTATTGTGGCGCGATTGGTGTAGCCTCCGAATAACAAACCGATAATCATTATCACCCAGAACAAAAGTCCTATCGCCATACAATGCCTTTTTGTTAATTGTTCATTGACACTACGATTGAATCGCCGCTAAGTCACTCAATAAATCATCCTTTGCAAATCCCTCTGGAGTTTTGCCTGATTGCAAGTATTCCTCGGTGAAGTACGCCCACGCCTCATCGCAATAGGTTTCGTAAAACGTACGCGTCATCTGCTGCTCTCTCCCCCAAGTAACGCAGTAAAGGTTTTCCCTGAATCCTATGAGTGGAACATAGTGGCCCCCAGATATGGTTGCGCCGGGAACAACACTCCAAGTATCAAAATTCGAGAACTGATCCATCGCACTATTCGGAAATTGAAATCCGATTCCCACTGTCCCAAATATGTACAACGCCGTAAGTAGATTCTTCCAGCTTCCTGGTTCTATTGACACAAACACGCCAATCTTATGCCGATTCCCCATAAAATCCTCAACGCCAACGTCACGCCGATACTTCATTGCATCGCGCACGAGCGTTCCTTGATCTGATGAGAGATTTAACGGAGTGTATCCAGTAACGGCTGAGTAATCTGAAAGCACGCTTGTTTCAGTGAATACTCGCCCGATGCCCCCCATAGATGAAAGCAGCATCGTTTCGTGTGCTGCACCGCTGAATACACAGCAACCCACCTTGTCATTTGCGAGCATTCTCCAGTCTGAAATCACGCCCTCATGCCCAAATGCCTCGGGAATATCTGGAAGCTTATGCGTATCAACGTATCGAGACATGAGTAAGTCCCGATGATCGTAAGTTGGAGAACGCTTTCCGAGCTTCATTTAGGCGGCATTGGTGGTGAATTTGTGTCCGAGTATGAAATGGCCCCCACCACCTTGTACGTATTGAAAGCATCATCCGCATTAAGCTCAAGGACGGCAATTGGCCTGCGGTCTGTTTCATTGAATTGAAGGGCGAACACAGGCGCAAAGGAGTCAAGGGCACCAACTGACGCAGCTTTTGGACGTTCTGATGCCGCTAATGCCTGTTTCTGAGCGAATACGGTGGCATGTGCAGGAGGGTTCTTGGGCGAGAATAGCTGGTGCATCAACGGAGGCGGATCGCCACGAAAACCAGCATCCACCTGTTCAACGATTGTCGTATCGAATCCACTCTGCCCTATTTTGAGACGGTCTGAGAATGCTGGGGCAATAAGTCCATTGGTGGAGCATGGAATGAGCGTCATGGTATCACTGCAAAACCCAAGCCTTAAACCCCATCCGTTGTAACTAGCCTGAATGCCTAAAACCCTACTGTGATGAGTGGCTATGCAAGGAAATGGAGGCTTCTTCAATTCTCGAACCAGGGATGTGCAACCACAGAGCGGGATTAGAAGAATCGGCCAAAGCTTCATTCGTCCTTGTGGTTATCCCGCCACGTTCTCACCCATATCGCAACAGCCATAGAAAACATAGCTACGGCACCTATCGCGCCCACCACAAGGACCGTGTCGTGAAAGAGCATTTATTTGAGGTGCGGAGGCAATGGTTTGGCGGATTTCTTTTCCGACAAAGCAACTCCCGTCCCCTGACGCATCCCCAAACAAACCGCTTCAGAGTACGCCATGACGTTTGTTCCAATAAGTGGCTCAACCCGATTCCAAATGAGCAACACACCGTTGACGATGATTTTAGAGTTGGAATTAGTGATCCCAGCCTTCTCTAAATCCGCCAAGATAACCGTGCTTGAGAAGTTGGTATTGCCGGATGCTCTGCAAATAACATCTCGCGCTATCCCTACTTCTTCCGCTGCCTTGGGATAAACAAGCAGACCGAGCGCAACGGTGTCTCTCACATCGCCTGCAATTGCAGCAGGCGTTGTCCACGGGTTAGGTCCGGGTGGATTTACGCATCCAGCAAGAAACGTGATTGAAACAGAAAGGAGTCCGAGCTTTAGAATAAGTGATTTCATTGTTTGTGAATCTGCGTCTTATTGCCTCTAGCGTCAATGCCATTAAGGAGCTTTTCCAAGTGCGCCCTGTCCCTTTGGCTAACTCGAAAATAGTCCTCGATATCGCGTATCTGGCGCAACGTTTCCATGTGAAGCTTGTCAAGTGTTGGCTTCTTAGCCCTTCTCACGAAGTGTTTCGGTGTTCTCAGCGATTTGGACTCGGTTTGACTCCACCTTTTCAGTTAGGACTTTGACTTGCTTAGCATCAGCAGCGAACAGATGCCCAAAGAAAATACCAAATCCATTAAACAGAATCCCAAGCCCCATACACCAAACTGCGATTGGCTTTGGAAAGTCTGGACTCATTGTGTTTAGGAGTGTTGGCGCTCCGAATAGGAATATTCCGAACGCCGCAAATGCACCGCCAAGGGTTGACTTCATGGTTATGTTTTAGGCTTGTTTTGGGAATCGATTGAAGCTTGTTTAAATATATGATCGTTGTAAAGCTTCTCAGCCTCATCTGCTAATTGAATGTCGGATGGGAGCTTTGTCATATCGGCGATTCGTCTTGCCTGTAACCAGTTTACTCGAAGCTGCACGCCCATGTTAGAATTAACCAGGGTATGAATGTTGCCAGCAATTGTCGCAGCCTTCCGTGCATCTAATCGGTTCATTATTCCAACGATAATTAGCCCGATCATTGTGCCGAACCCGGTGAACGCTTGGATTTGTTCAGTTGTCATGTTTTTTTAACCATTTCTTGAGCTTTAAAAGCTCACGTTCACCATCACTCACAATCAACGGAGAGGCTTTGTCTTTTCTCAATTGAGCCAGTCGTTTGTTGATGTAGTCAAGTATTTTCACTGAACCGTGAAGCTTTGCAGGTGGAGCGTTGCTGTTCCGTTTGTTGTGCCAATACCTAAATCAAAAAAGTGGTCCGATCCCATACTAACACCAACCGTCACGCAACCCTGTGCAGCGGCCATGAATTCAGCTAAACAAACCGAGCCGTTACAACCATTTCCGTGTGACCAGTTCATAGGCTGAACGGTGGTTGATATTGTTACCGTTCCCAGGGCATCGTTAACCACCGTTCCATTTGACGCAAACCAGTAAGTCTCAACATTTCTGGTATTGGAATAATCCGTCCGGCTGGAGAAATACAATCTGGCTGCTGCGATCATCCCGTAGTCTCCGGGACAGTTGTAACAACCCCAAACATAACCTGGATCGCCGCTCGTCACACTGACCGTGAATGTCGCAGTGATGGTCTTGTCAGTGATATCCACAACTCGGTTCGTCACTAAGAGTGCCGTATAGTTGGCAAAGGCCGAACTGATTGGGCAAGTAGCCACGTCACCTGAGTCTGGAGCGGGCGCATTTGCGGCTGTCCATCGTGAAAGATTTGTGGTGAATATTTTCCAACCTCCACCTCCGCCACTTGGTTTCGCAGCAGTGAGTATGAATAAACCAATAATTAAAGAGATAAGTTTTTTCATCTTAGGAGTCCGTTAATTAACTTTATGTCAGCCGTGGTATTGGTAGGAATTGTAGCTGTGACAATCGGACCAATCAAACTGAATGGGATCTGAGCAAAACCACCAGCCAACGCCGGAGACGAAGACTGAAGCGTAAAATTATCCGCGGCGTAGTTCACGAACACCGCGTCACTATTATTTGTAAACGAGTTAAGTTCGGTCACATTGGTTTGAGCATTATCATACCACGTCAGCCATAGATTTGTTCCATACTTTAAACTAGTAGAAATCACGTCGTGCATGGCCAGAAACTTGTTATCCGTCAAAATCGTCAACATGTATGGATACTGATTGCTCCAAGGGGAAGTGGTGTAAGGCATGGCAGCAAGTTTGGTTTCAAAGGCCGGTTCCGCTCCAGCGTCCCATGCTGCGATAAGTCTCTGGTCACTTTGGATACAAGCCTCAACGCAATCTACGAACATATTGTTGGTGATCCCATTATTACGCCCGCCGCCCTGCTCAATGCCTCGGTACACTCGGTTGAAACAATTACCGTAGACGTTCACTCCACTGAGGCAATCGTCTAGATAAACACCCATCACGTACCCGGCTGTTCCTGGGGTTAGTCCGTTTCCCGGTGTAATATCATGCATCCAATTGTAGCGAATTACGTTTCCCCCATACGTCCAATCGTTTCCTGAATAGATCGCTCCTGCGTCTGATGTGGCCGTGCAAACATTGTAAAGTTCGTTGTACTCGATGGTGTGGTTGTTCCCAGTAAAGCTGACACCAATTGCCGGTATATTATAAATCCGATTGTGTCCAACGTAACTACCCACTCCAGAAATAACCGCAGCGCGACAATCCAGGTTTAGCCTGCCACAATCGTGCATGAGGGAATTACTGATAATATTTCCGCCGCTTAAAAGCGTAATGCGATTACCCCCTTGAATCCATATCCCGTACTGACCCGCTCCTGAAAGATCGCAATCCTTGAATACAACATTGGTGCTGGTCTCTCCAAAACACAGATAGGACGCGCAATTACGATTCGTGCAATGATCGAATGTAATATTATTGCAATCCGCGAATTTCATTAACCACTCTGCCGAATCCTCAAATGTGAGTCCTCGAAATACGAGATTGGTTGCTGCATTAAGATTAAGAACGCTTCCGTTGACCTGGGAGATTGTAGCGACCCCGGATGCGATTGCTGTAGGTGGCCAGAAATAAACAAACTTGTTCACCCGGTCTAAATAGTACTCACCCGCTGTGTCCAATTCCTCTAAGACATTCACGAACTTATACCGCTGTCCAAGCGTAGGAGGCTGCCATCCTGCCGCTGGAATTGTAAGCGTCACATAGTTCGTGTTCGTGTAAATGGCACTAACCAAATATCCCTCAAACAGATAATTAAACTTCCAGAATCCAACAGCCATTATATCCCCGGTGTTCGTCCACAACGAGGCGTTGGCATTGGTATAGAGAAATGAATTTGTAGGAGAGCCAATCGTGCCTACGTACAGCCAGTTAGTTGTGTTTGGATACTGAGCAACCGTCATAGGTGAACCATTCCAAAAAAGTTCGTTTTGGTGCACGAACGAATCCCCAATTTGAATACCGTACGCGGCCTGAGCAATGAACGCTGGAAATGCCGACAAATTGGCCTGATAAACTGAGTTCGTCGCAGCAGCAGGCAACCGCGCCAAGGCATTTGCATTTGTAACGGGCACCCAATTTGTAACAGCCAGACCACCCGAGATATGAACGTCAGCATTGGTGTATGCCTGATAGGTAATCGGATTTGCCGGTGAACCACTGTCGTAATAGTGCAGGTAAAAACTTGGATTTGAGATCACCCGATATGTTCCCTGTAAAATATAGACATTGTAAGCAGAGGAGCCAATAGTTCCGTTCAGCGCCTGAACCGCTGCTCTGGCCTTTTCAAGAGTTAGAAACGGGGTTGCAAGCGATCCGTTTGCAGAGTCTGACCCGTTGGTAGAGACATAAAAATCCGTAGCCGAAACGGAGAATGCAAAGAGCAGTAGAAATGCGAATCTAAACATCACGGGAATCCACTTGGAAAGTAAGTGGTCCTCCAATAATTGGACATGGTGTTTGCTGCTGCTGCTGTAAGGTTTGTGCCGAAAATTCGAATAGCGACAATGGAATTTGGTCCAGCACTGCCGATGCTTTGATTGTTGGCAAGAATAAATCCCGAATCTCCAGTTGTTGTAGCCCCAACAGATCCGCTCATGTATGCAACTCCATTAGTATAAACAACTGAACTTGCTGAATTATACAGCCACCTCCAAATCATATAACGATTCGTGACTCCAGCTAGGTTTGAACTGGTGTAAAAAGTTCCAGAACCTCCAATGACTCCCTGCCTTACCAAAGCCCCAGAGTTAAAAGAATAGAGCCTGAAACTAGCGTTTCCACTGTCGAAGAAATAATACGTCGAACCAGTGTTTGTTGTGCTTAACACCATCCAGATTTCGCATGGCTGGGCTGAGGTAAATGTTGAAGAACTCAGGTACCCTAATGTTCCAGAATAATACATTGCGCTATGACCATTCAGAACATTTGCTGTGACAATTGGACGCCTCGCAGCAACATCTGCATTTGTTAAATTCCAACCGCTTGTGCTGTTATCTGGAAGAACCACAAATGACCCATTCGTTGCAAACTGATCTACGGTGCTATCGTAAATTACTGGATAACCAGGAGTTGATCCAGGAAGCCCCGTGGATGCCGCTGGGGTTGCAATCTTCCCAACAAATGCCGTATCTCGAAGCGTGAATGCCTGACTAAAGCATGACAGTGATAGGAGGCAGAGAATGAGAACAAGAGTAGGCATCAGAAAATTGGCAGAGCAATTCCGTTAGTCACTGCATTTCCGTAATGAAAAACCGTTATCGAAGTCAAATTTGTGACATACCATACCCCCTGGGTTTTCCACGGAGTTGGAGGTGTAATAACCACTGCTGCTGCTGTGCTGTTCGTGATCATCATTACGCACGTCTCAGCCCTAGTCGCGTCCACGTTGATTGGCGCGAGCAATGTGAAAGCGGCGTTAGTGCTTATCAGTGAATATCCCAGCTTAAAATCAGGGGCCATCGTTGTCAGATTGGTAGGATACTGATGTTGCTGGGCCGTAAGCATCCCGTTGGTCTTGTCAAGGGTGATCGTGGTCGCGCCATTGTACCATTCTTTCTGAGTCCCAGCAGTCCATTCGGAAGAAGTTAATGTACCCGTATTTGTGATCACGGTATGAGTCGCGTCATGAGAGAATGTCCGTCCACCAACGACAGCGGAGAATGTTCCGTTCGTGATTGTTGTCATGTCGGCTACGTTTGTTCCGAAGCTGGTCGTCTTATTTGTTCCGTAACTGGACAGGTAGATCGCTCCCGGCGTATCGCGCAGTTCAAGGATACTGTTAGAAAGTGAACCACTAACAGAACTGGCTGAAATCGAACCACCAGTAATCGATCCATTCACAACAAGATTCGAGTAAATTGTAACGGTGCCATTGGTGCCGCTTATTTCGACCCTGTTTGTGAGTCCCTGTAATGATGATCCTGTTGTTCCGGGTCCAGAAGTAGCAAGAAAGAGAGAGGGAGCATCACCAATTCCAGTAGGTCTTCCTGATCCAATTATGGTTGGAGAGCCACCTTTGTTGCTACCGCTACCTTGAGCACCGGCAAATACCACATTGGACGCGGAGGAACCAACGGTGTTATTGGTTCCCAACTGCAAGTACCCCACAGTGCCACCATAAACCAAAAAAGCAGCGGTGTTGCTAATTCCAGAACCGAAACCAAGCAAGTTTCCTGCAAGATCAAGCTGAAGTGTTCCCATTACTCGCTCTTTGTTAAACGCAGCGGTGATTCCAGTATCACGGAAGAACTGTAACATCGTATTGTCCGTTGTGAGTCCGAATCCAACCCCTCCAACACCAGAACCAAATTGAGGACCACTGCTAAGCCCAGCGGCACCGTGCATACGACTGGCCCAAACATCCAACCAAGGTTTAGTGCTAATCCCCAAGGTTTGAAGTCCCGCTCCAGTGCTCCCGGTATCGGGATACATTCCTCCAACCGCATGGCCAACAAGCTGGTTTGTAATCGGCTCTATGTTTACGGCATCATTAATCAATATTCCCTGCCTCTGGCTCGCTGCACCTGTAGCTCTTGAGCGGATATGATGAGCCTCGCTTCCTCCAGCAGCAGCAGCAATAATCTGTAAATAGTTTGTGTCACCGCCAGCAGTTTCACGCCCATAAATATTGTTAGTAAATCCGCTATTAAAGTCTCCTCCATCGGGACGTTGACGAAATTCAACGAGATTGGTTCTATCGCTAAAGATTGAACTATTACCCACATTGGTTCCACCAACTACATTGAATTTTGCAATCCAGTTATTTGTGCCTGGACCGATACGGGCGTTCTGATTGATCGAATTTGAAGACACAATCTGGATCGTATTCGTCAAGTCTGTTACAGAAACAGTGTACGCAGATCCGTTAGTAACCACAGTTACATTGGTTCCGGCTATTACAACATTTGTGCTACCACCACTAACCGTTTGCCAATATAATTGCTGTGGGGCACCTCCGTCTGATGTTAGGACTTTACCTGCTGCCCCATTGGTGGCAGGCCATAAATAATCTACCGCCTTTATTTTTGTTAAGTCCCCATTGTCATCCATGTTAAATTTCGTATTTCCGCCTGATTTATATTCCAACTTACTTCCAGAGGTATCAGCGGCAATATTGAACACTCGTGAGCTATTTGTTGACTCTGCCTCAAGTTCAAATCTGGATCTGGAACTATCTTTTCCAGCTAATATATTAACGGCCATGTATGAATCAAAAAATCCACCATCAGACTCATATCCTTTGACCTGCCAGTTTAAGAATTGCAGTGGAGGTTCATTGCTATTTACGGTGGTTATTGTTTCAAAAAAGACCGCACCCCAGTCTGTCAAATCTCCAGTAGGTCCATTTCCTTTACCATAAAATACACTCCCATCAGACCGAATATAAGCAGTAGGATTACCATTAGTCTGTCCAATATGCAGCCAATTTACAGCATGTGGACCTGTGTCAGTGGTAATCACAGCATTAGTACCAGCTATGGAAACTTTGCCGTATGTTTGATTTCGGTTGGTGATTGATCCATCAATGGAGTTGGTGCCCATCATTCCAGTGACGATTCCCTTTACACCACTAACGGTATTCGATCCAAAGTATGTCGGACCAAGGGAGCGATAATCTATCAGTTGCGCGGAGGCAGGAATCGCAAGGACGAAAATAGCCGCAAGTAATCTGAGTATCTTCATAGTTTGTTTAACCGCTCCAATCCGTTCCTGACCATTTCCACATTTTGTAGGGCGCGTCCTTGTCATAATTTATAGCGCAAGTAACGCTGGCATCGGGTATTGGAGTGGTAGGCATTTCGCCACCGTAGTTCCCGCAGAATACTTGCTGAGCACCACCCCCACCTCCGCCACCGTTGTTGACTATTTGGCAGGCAAGGTAAATCAATACTGCACCTTGCATATGATCCGGTACGCACTCGGAGATACACCGAGCATTATCAATTAAATCGGCGCTATCGCATGAAACTTGTGCCATTTGACAGAATAGGGATATGAGGACTGCCGTCTGCATTCCTCGGGGTACACACGAATCCAAGCATCTTGCTTCCGAAAGCAGATCCTCAGAAATACAGCTTATTGCCATAAGTCACTACGGGGTAGTCGAGCTAAGGAGATTGGTTGAAAGCTGAGTGACCTTGTAAAGAACGCCATTACTTGGAACGACAATCACCATTCCGGCAACTGGAGTGAAATTTGCAGCGACATAGTTTGTTGGCATGGCGAACATACCGCCGCGAAACTGGCCATAACTGCTTGCAGCCGTTACGTTGGTGACGGTAACGATCTTGTTTGTTGCGACCAAGAGAACAGACTGAAGCGTTCCTCCTCCCTGCGAAGTAGAAAATCCGAATCCCCATGTGTCATTATCATAAGCTCCGGCTGAGAGATAATAGGTGCCTCCTCCGCCAGCTTCATAAGCATTTAATCCTACCGAGGTGGCCGCTCCAAACATGCTAGAACCACCAGTTGTTTGAATAACATGCGTGCCACTCACTGATAGATTCCCGGCAAACGTCATATTGGGCGTAAACCCATTTGTGACTATGGCAGATGGAAATAGCGTGTTTACCTGTGCTGCTGTGGATGCGCTACCGTCGGCATCAATTGGAACAGCCCCAGAAGCTGCCGCACTTGATAATGACTTATCCGCACCTGACATTGTGATCCTTGAGGCAGTTAAATTGCTGAGTGATAGAGAATGCGCGGCATCAATCCCGATATTGTTGCTTGCAAGGAATGCGTTGACGTTGTTGTTGGTAACAACGTATCCAGGCGAGAGCGCATTAACCTGAGAAAATGTCGTTGCGCTTCCATTCGCATCTACGGGCACCGCTCCAGAAGCCGCCGCGCTCGCAAGACCGTTATCCGCTCCAGAAAGAACAATCCTTGAAGCGGTCAGGTTGGAAAGTGAAAGTATATGCGCTGCATCCATATTGACAGTATTGCTTAAAACCAATGCAAAGGAGTTGTTCTGCGTTACGATGGTTCCGCTCTGCGCTAGAGCAAAAGCTGTCGCATTCGAGTAAGCTGCTGTGCCTGCGTTGGTAATTGATGATACGGACCAATTAGTTCGTCCTGAAATGCCCGGAATATTTGTTAATCCGGCTCCGTTTCCGGTGAAATTACCCACGTATGAGTTTAGAGCACCGAACGCACAGGAAGTCATCGCTAACAGGATTGCAATAAATGTTTTCAATGCCATGCTCCTTGCCAATACATCCACTGACGCCCATCCGAATCGACCACAATAGCCGATATATCCGGTGGGTTTAAAACTGGAGGTCCACTGTAATCAATAGAGTTAGATCCTCCTCCGCTAATGCCTCCCTGTTCCACAAGCTGACAAGCAAGTGATATAAGCACTGACATTTTAGCTCCATCGGGAATACATTGGTCTAGACACTTCGCATCACTTAACAGCGTATCTGGGTCACTTGGCATATCTACGAGTTCTCCAAACAGAAGTATAAGCACCGCCATTTGCAAACCCTTTGGAAGGCAGCAATCCAGAAATCGAGCGTTTTCGATTAGCTCTGCTGGTTCGCATGATGGCATAAGCTAGTCCATGTAGCCTGCCATCTCAGAGGAAGGCTGAGAGCTTTCACCCTCGGCCATTTCGTTATCAGGGGAAGGCTCCGAAGATTCGTCATCCTTACCACCCGGATAGGAAATTTGATACTCGCCTGAATCCAAAACTTTCTCCACGCGCACAGTGAATTCATCGCCGGGTTTCATGCCGGGACAAAGTGAAGAATCGACAAGCGCGGTCTTTCCTGAATCCGATCCTTTGTCTGTTGCTCCTTGCGCCGAACCTTGTTCACCACTCGGCTCAGAATCATCGTAATAATCCATAATTCCTTTCAGTTAAGGTATGGGAAACCGCCCTGCCCAAGAATCAATTGAGCAGGGACGGTCAGCCATGCACTACGCTTAAATGTCAGGGGTTGCCGGGACTGCACCACGATCAGGAGGATTTCCATCCTGCGATCCAGTCGGCACGCCTGTGCCATATTGTGCCGCAAATGCAGCGGGCACCGGGCATTCAGGATTAGTCGAGGCATACGCTTGCGCCGGGTATCCAGGATCAGCACTGCAAGCTGCGATTTCAGGGATGCATTGTTGTTCACTGACGTGGAAGATTGCTTCCATGAATTCCGTGTACAACGGGCGAATGTAATAAACAAAGTCGCCGATGAACTGACCCTTGTTACGGCGCTTATTCTGAATCGCAACACCGCTCGAATCCGCGCCAAGGTTGTCCATGACGAACATCCATTTGCCCGCGAAGTTACGATGACCAAAAGGCATCTCAGGATTGATTGTGCCAGAATCAGGCACGAGCAATTCCATCGCTTTCTTGTGGAAGATGTACGACAGCCGATAATGCGCTTTATCGTAATCAGGGTTAGGAATCGAACCAATGCCAGCCGAACCGCCAGCGCCTGTGGTGATTTCGTTGCGATACGGCAGCACTACTTGGTAGCGATACCGATTGGCGCCTACGCCCGCGCCCAAATCCGTCACGTAGTTGAAACGCAGCCCCATTGGGTCAACACGCGCCATGTAGTTACCAATCTGGCCGCTATAACCGTAGCGCCAATACTTGGTTGATTCGTCAAACTGGGTGAAGCGCCAGTTACCGAGCACATTGGGGTTATTAGCGGCACCGACACCTGTTTGACCACCGAGATGATCCAACTGCCATGCCGTATCCAAATCCGTTACCAATTCAATGAACGGCGAGGTTTCCTTGAAAGGATTTTTGCCCGCGTAACCTTCGAGCATCAAAGGATTGAACCGCGCCTGCAACATCTGCGGCGTCAACTTGAACACGCGGGACGGTGACGCGCTGGTATCAAAGTAAATTTCGTCATCACCATTCACACCACCGAGGGTCCACGTAAATGTGAACACGCCATCGGTGCCATTGACGCCAAAATTCCTGTTAGCCACGTCCTTTTGACGCGCCCACAATAGCGCACGTTTACGAAGGAAATTCGAGGAAATAGCCAAGGTAGCTGGCTTGAGAATGTCGCTGATAATCTGATCCAGGTGCCGCTCAGCTTCGGTGATGTGCATCAACTGGTCGTAGCACAATAGCGGCGTCTCCCAGTGCTGCTCCTCAGCGTAGTAGGTCAACCGATCCGCGCCCCAACCAATCTGGTGCTCTGTAGGATCACAGGGATTACCAATGCAGCCCGGACCATTGGAGATGCGCCGGGTCCATTGCTTAGTGGTATTCGGCCATACGGCACGAAAACGGTCCTGTGTGATTTCCACAGGCGTTCCCATTGGGGTTGTGCCTGTACTGACGTTATACAACCATCCGTCGGTCGGCCTGATATCGCTAAGAATTAGCTCATCGAATCTAGGCGTTTCGTCAACTAATAATTGGGTAAAGTCACATCCTTGGATGTTTGAATCTGGGCAGCTCAAGATAGTATCTTTCTGTTAAAAACATTTTTAGTTTCGATAGGTGCATAGGCACACACGTGCGAAGCATAACTATCGGGATGGTGTTTTTTTCAGAAGCCAGCACTTCGGCCCACCTAAGGCCCACTGGGACACGAGCTATATTTTTCGGGTCACGCGCTCAGTCAATGCGTGACTAGTTACTCCTTTACGACACTAACCTTGAAGTTGTCAACTACGATTGTGCAATTATTTTATCTGCCTGCTTATGGCAAGGTACGCACAACCACTCAACCACAAGCCAAAACTCCTTTTCATATCCCCTGTAGTGATGTGCTTCTATCGGACCTGAATTCGGACATTTGGAGCAGGTATTCGGCCTTATAAGTCTTCCATCAGCAACCGCTCTTTTTACTGCGGCGCGTGCAAGCAAAACGTGCCTATTTCCTTTATCGGAATGATATTTCCATGCACCGCCTTGTTTCTTCATCCATGCGCGATTTATTTCATTTGAACATGGCCTGCAATATTGAGAGCCTTTTGCACGAGGGTCCTGTTTGCACTTGCAGCAGAGTTTGTTTTTAGGATCACGCCTTCGTTTTGGAATTGGATCAACTCCCTTTAGCAATCTGTCGCAATCGTAGCAAAGCGCATTAGTTGCTGCATGGGGTTTGGATTTGCAATGCGAGCATAACGGATTTTCAAACAGGTATTTCACCAAATACTTCTTTTTGCACGTCCTACATCGCGTCTCTAATCCATCTTTGTAACGCGCTGATTTGTAAAATTCCGTCTCTGGCTGTGCGAATCCGCATATCGTACAAATCTTCATAAGTAATAAAGAAATCCCCACCCACCGTTAGGACCCGTAGGGAGACTACGGCAGTGAATGGGGAAATTGTTCAAAGTTCATGCTGTCCTAATCGCATGAGTCACTATGCCACACTTCAATCTGAAGTCAAGCGTGTTTTGTGATGGATGCGACCCCCATCGATAGTTACTGGGCCAGATATAATGCTCAGGATCAATACTGTGCCAACCATTTACACATCACCTCCTTTAAAGGGCGGCTCAGGATTTATATGAGGCACAATGCTTCGAGTAAGGCCCGTTCACGCATCTCGCGTAACACTATACCTAAGCCATTAAATCGGTTTGCCCATCGAGCGCAGCCGTTGGAACAATCCTTCCTTGCCATTTATAGGCGCGTTAGGCGTTGCCTGTGGCGCTTGTCCACCTGCTGCTGGAGTCGTTGCCTTATATTTTCCTAGCTCATCCCTAAGCGCATCACGTTCCTTGGTGAGCCGTGAAATATGCAAGCGCATCGGGCGCCATGCTGCGGCTTGGTTATACACCGCTGCCTGTAACTTCACAGCTTCCTTACGTTGCTCAGGTGTCAGGCGCGTATCGAGCACGTTCACGGAAAAAGCCTTATCCGCCATCTCGTAGCCCTTTTCCAGCCTCGTATTCCATTCATCATCGCCCTCTTTTGGTTTGAAGAATTCGCCGTGATTGGGATCGTTCAGTATCTCTTGCTTGAATTTGTTAAAGTGTTCCTTAGCAAAACTACCGGCCTGCGCCATGTACTGCTTAAATTGCTCGCGTTGCTGCGTCTCACGCTCCGCACCTGTTTTCTTAGCTGTCTCAATTGCTGCTGCCTGTGCATCGAGGTTCTTGCGAATCTCAGTCCTATGATTCATTACATCATTCGCAAGGTCGCCAAACAGATTATTTGAAAGTGCCCGCGCCTGATGCAGTGGCATATTTACTAATTCCATGAGCACATTTACATCGAATGATTTGGCCACGCCCTTGTCATCACTGAACGACAATCCTTGTAGCTCCTTCATCGCAGCCCCTACGGAAGCGACAAACGGTTCTTCGTACTTCTGTTTGAACTCTGCGCTCTTAACGTAATTGACGTGCCTGATTTCATCCTCAAGCTCCTTGGCGCGTTGCTCGGTCTTGGTGAGGCGTTCAAATGTCTTAGTGCGCTCCTCCTCGGGCATGACTTGCTTTTCAAGCTCCAAAGCACGTTGCTCAGCAGCTAAGGCGCGTTGCTTGAATTGGTCAACGAGCTTCCACGGAGATACCTTTTTGTTGTCCCCTGGTGTTTCGGGAACTGCACTTTTCTCAGCAGGAGTGGCCACTTTATCGGTCTTGGTAACTGCTGGAGTAGTTTCAGGCGCTTTGGCTTGTTCATTCTTTGGTGCCTCTGTTTTTGGCGCTTCAGGTGCCTTGGGTGTTGTAGGTGGTGGCGTTGCTGGCGCAGCGGGTTGGGCGCCCCCCATTTTACCACGCAACCTTTCAGATACACCTGCCCGCGCAGATCCCGGCTTGGGTGGCGCAGTGGTCGTATTGGATTGGCCTAACTGTATTTCGCCTGTTTGCGGAGGAGTCGCAGATCCAACGGATGCGGGGGGTTCTAATGTTTCTGTTGCCATATTAAGCTTTATAGTCTAAACCGCGATTCTTCGCAACCTGTGGCAGATCCATCGGCTTCTCGGAAAGGTTGCGAAATACCTTCAAAAACTCATGCGCCCCACGAAGCATCAACGCAGCAGGGATGGATTCATTGGCATTATTCACTTGGTCGCTCAGCAGCCTTGTCATCTCCAGCATGGCAAAGTCACACCCGCGCTGGAAGGTTTCAGAGTCCACCAAATCACGGTGCTTGTTGGTTTGGTCGGCAGAGAGTAAAAATCTCTCCTTCGGGCTGAGGTTTATTTTAGGAGGTGTGGTTGTCATTGGTTTTGTTCTTTAATTGACGGATGTTCTATCAAAGCGCATTCATAAGGAGCATCACGATATTGTGGGTTTATGGAAATATCTCCGTTTAAAGTTCTCATGAATGGCCACACCCACTTTTCTTTTGGAAACTCTGCGCCGGTATTTAAGCATTCGTGATACAGCATGGCATCTTCGTACGTTCTAAACCTTGGGGGAAACAACTTCATTTCCTGAAAGCTTTTCATTTTCCTAATAAGTTTTGTTTAACGTAGTCCACAGCAGCCTCAAGGGCTTCGTCGTAATTACTAGCCAATACCTTCAAGGATTTTTGAAATATTGGATCGTTGTCTTTCCACACGCGACGAATATCAATTGTGAAGATAATGCCTTCCTCATCATCGTGTTTGGGTCCGTCTATCGAGATTTGAAGCATGGCACCACAACCGATACCTCAACGTGTGGCACGATGCAAGACTTTATTCCGAAGAACTTTTAGCAGGCTTAGCACGCGCCTTGGTAATGTCGATAACAGCTTTAGCGCGGTTCTCAGCAATCTTAAGCTTTGCGTTTTGAGCTTTGGTTCGCAGATCCAAGGCTTGCTTTTGCTGATCCTGCTTTGTCTTCTGCTCGAAGCTAATTTGACGCTGAGCCGTTTTTTCCGCGTGACTTTGTTTTGCATTTTCAGCCTTTACTTGAGCCTGCATCATCATCGCTTGAACCTTGGCCATCGCTTCAGGATCTTGCCCGTTTCCATTCTGCTGCGCGGCGGCTTGTTGAGCTTGTTGCTGTTGCTGCATCAAAGCCTTAATCATGTTCGATACTTGGCCCAAGGCATCGCCTAATTCTCGTGCCTTCTGTTTGCTCTCAGGATCTTGCTGCAACATACCAATGAATGAACCTGCGTATTGGGCAGCGAGCATCAGTCCCATCACGTCCATTGGCGTACCAATCGAGCCTTGCTGTTGAATCATCTGTAATTTCTGAGCCATGAGGCGAATCGTGGTTTCTGCAACCTCGCTGGCGTTTAGTCCGGGCTTGGGAGTAACTGGAATGCCCTGCATCAGCGTACCAAAAGCCAATTCGCTATCGTGAACCGAATCGCTGACTTGCGGCTGATCGGGAACAAGCATTTTTGCACGTCCTGCGCTATCCGTAATCGCAAGGGTTGCATCACGCAGGATTTGCCTTTGCGCGGAAGGATCGTAGAGTTGATACATTTCAAGTAATTGCTGTGTCGCCTGCAATTCCTGAGTCTTTCCACCACTTCCAAGTACTTGTTCGTGCTCTGCGTCCCACGCTTCGGGCACCAGAATTTTCTCAGGCACACCTTGGCGCAATACATCATTCCTGAAAGCCCTCACATCTGGGTCTGAGGAATTAGGCTTTAGGAATCTTCGCAGCACCTCCATATCTTCGATGCCTTGATATTTGTACGCCTGTGAGAGCGCAGCACCAACTAGGGCGCTATCGGCGTTTACTTCCGCCATCACTTGAAATCGAGTTTTCTCTACACGATCAGGGGAAAAATCTCGGCGTTGAGCGAAGGTTCCGGTGCCAGAATCAATCATCTCGCGCAATTGCATCTGAGTTGATTGGATAAGCTCACCGTTGGGCGTCCACCGTTCCTGCTGTGGGATTATTTGCAGCGTTTGGTCAATGAATCCACGGTTGTAAAGGTTCACCTTCAAGGCACGTTGAACATCGTCGAGGTTGTTCACCCTGAAAAGCTGCATCAGCGTCTCGAAAGTAGCCTCAACGCTCTTGCAGTTAAGCCGGTTTTGTATCGTGCAAACTCCATAGAGCAACCATCCCAACGAACGCACAGAATGATAACGAAAAGGCGCAACTGAGCTTAGATCCGCAAACTGAAAAGACATTATCTCCTGCCATGAACGAGCTACTTTACGATCACCAGAAGTAAACAAGAACTGATCCCATGCAGGTTTCTTTGTCTTGTCATCAGGCGAGTGCAGATCCTTCATGTCCTCTCGCCGGTCAATGGAATAAGTATTTCCAGTAGGCGTTGGAGATGACCATGTGTCAATGATAATGCGCCTCACCCATCCTTGCTCATCACCTTCATCATTCCAGACGTAGATATCGAAAGTATTGACTACTGGCGCACGGTCATTCGCCCATGTTCCACCATTGCTTTCCTTGATCATCTGCTCGGTGCGTTCAGGCGTGTAAACGTCTGGCCAGTAGTTTCCACGCAGCATCGTGCTCTGTTCCTCAATCCAATCTAGGCAGCGTTGCACGAAATCCATGTTCCATCCTGGATCACGCTTGTTAGCCTGCGTGATTTTCATTAACTCAATTCCAGTGAAAGAACGGCGAAGATAGAAGAAGGGAAGATTTTCAAATCCAAGAAGCGTTCCAGAAGGTATTAGCACATCACCTACCCCCAACGAGCGCGGACACCACTTATCCTCATTTTCCCACACATTGGGCGCGATACCATGCAGGCAAAGTGAACCGATTCGACTGCGATAGGTTTCAAAATAAGGAACGCTTCGTTTGAGGTATTTGTTTAGCGATTCAGTTACCGTAGTGGAATATCCTTTGCGCTTATCGCGTGAACCAGCGTCAGTGGTGCAACGAAAATAGTTGCCAGTTTTGAGGAACCCATTGGCGAACTGAGTTCGAGCACTGTGCAAAGCCTTGGTAAGCGACAAGTCGTTGTAATTAACAGCAGTTTGATTCTGTTCAACTTCTTCAGGGGTTAATGGCGGATTGCCGTCAGAAAGTCCATCTATCAAAGCCCTGTTTGCGGAGCGCGGTGAGTCTGCAAAAATCAAATCATATCCGATTGAGTCTAAAAGACGCGGGGATTCGGTATTCACGGTATAGATTGCTTAAGTGCCAATGCCTCCATTGTCAATAAGAACCGTCCTGCCAGCGAGGGAAGGCACCAGCAGGACGGCAATGAACCCAAACAACCACACCTAATGTACAATTGCACCTTCTTACGCTGCATTCATGGTGTCAAACACTCTTTTTGCATCTCAAGCACAACATTGGTTTAAACACATCACCGTCTATCCTTCCCTCAACCCATCCATAGCATTTCGGGCACCAGTACCAGTTTCTATTCGTTCGATGACACCATACCTGCATTAGCCCAGCAACGGCAGTAACGTCCGTGCCTACTGGCTTATCACGCAGCAATGGGATTTGATGGTTCAAGTTTCGCCAGCTTTCGATTCACAACATCAGCTAATTCCTGTGGGTCAATCTGTCCGCAAGGTGGATTGTAAGGGTCAATTGGGCACCGATGCCGTTGACAGTTCAAACAATCCAAATCCCTTCGCTTCACTACTTCAAAGTCACTTAATGGCGAGAGACGCAAATGCACGTCATGGCTCTGGCTGATTACCACCATTGGAACGCCATAAGCAGAAGCAATGTGCATTGGCCCTGTATCAACGGTGACGACAAGATCGGCTATGGAAATGAGATCGGCGACTCTACTAATATTTCCCACACCCATACGCACGTATTTTTGTGGCGGAGGATGCTCTCCGAGCCAAAAGCACCACGGATCTATGCAGTAAACGAACTTTTCCCACAACGCATCAGGAACACATCTGGTTTGAAAAAGAGAACGCGGCACAATCATTACCCACGGACGACTATAAGAATGTCTGTATCTTTCCTCAATTGCCGCCCGATCTGATTCTCTCATTACTAGCTTCGGGGGTTTCGGAGGGTTAGTCATTGAAATACTCACCCCGATGCGATTCAACTGTATCGCCGCTGCCATCATAAATATACCAAGAAAGTGCGCTACATGTGCATTCGCATAATTCTCGTAGCAGCCATCAAGATTAACGTCACAGTGACCCTTTGGAGGCTCAACACGCACTATCGTAGGATGCCGCCTAATTATCGGCATTACCTCTGGATGACATTGCCACACCACTTCGTGGCCCTGTTCGTGGAGCAGATCAGCGACAACGGTAGCGGCTAGACTGTCCCCGATACCCGCGGTCCTTCTCACAATTATCTTCATTCGATGATCTTTGAATGGTTAAAATTCCACGGCACAAATACCTGCTTAAAAAATCCCTTCTTATCATTGCAAACCCAAAGTGTTCTCATTGATCCATCATCCATCTCTGCTGTACCGCTATCAAATTGAAGCCCGTCATGTTTTCCACCGCGCTTTATGATGGTCATAAACCCATCATCCTTATTGACCCCAAACCTTAAAACCTTCATAACTTTCGATGCTCCGCGATTTCAGATTCGTTGGGCCTCTGATGCCACATGGTCACGCCCTCAAGGAACCAGGTTTTCCACCCATTATGTTTCAACAGCAAATGCCCATTCACGTCGAATGGTCGCGGAAACTCACTGGCGTACTGCTTCCAACAAAAGCGTGGGAATATCGGATATGCCTGAGCCTCGGCTCGTGGGTAAACTGATTCACGCAACTTGGAAATCGCTGGTTGAACGATATAACCCGTAGTTGGCACCTTGCGTAGTTCGCCCATCCAATCTCCTTCCACTACCATGTCATCGCCGCCAATCCAGACCCATGTTGCATCTGACCTTTCCTCAAGCTCACGGAAGAAATGCTTATCCAATGAGCCATACCCTTCAAGCCGTGGTCCGATGAAGCATTTAGCCATTGGATACTCAAGCTCAATATCCTTAGCGGCAGCTACACTTTCCACATCATCATCATCGAAACGCATCACGATTTGGTAATCGTAATACGAACCTGTTTCAGTGATATTTTTGAGCGTGCGTAGCAATGATGGCACGCGCTTACGGCTAGGAATCATTAAGGATACGAGATTAGTCATTCGAAGTGGGATTGGTATTGTTTAAAGGCTTCCAGTGAACGCGGCGGCAATCTGTCCAGCACCGCATTCTTATTCGTGGGCACTTCCTTGACGATAGCGAGGTTATTTTGCATCCCAATAACTTCATTGAGCAGGTCGGTTACAAGATTATGTTCGTTGCGTTTCTGAACCACCGTAGGACCGCTATACATCACGCGGAAACCTTGCGCTTGCACATGGTAACTCGCCCAAATATCGTCCATTCTCCCAATGCCTGGGAACATGAAATAATGCGGCATCACCTCTTTGCTTAGGAAAGTGTTTTGTGAATTGAAAGGGGATGGCTTGTTGCTGGTGTAGGGAAACGGTGGGGTTTTAAATCTGCACTCTGATGTATCATAAGCCAGCCTGCAAATCGCATCCACGTCCGGCTCTCCATTCCATAAGTCCGCTTGCACATCGCACTTTCTCACCCGCCTACTCACTTTGATAAGTTGCTTATATCGGTCTTTGACAAGTTCTAATGGAAATCCACGATGCCAAAGCCTTGAATGGACCGTGATTTGCAATGGATCAAATGCATCCTCGCTCAATCCGTACTCGTCAGATTGAACATCCTGACCAACAAAAACCTGTTTTCCCCAATTTTCACCGGGAATGTTATCGTCATCAATTGTAGCCACAATGTCCGCCTTAAGTTCCTTGCACGCGAACAGGAAAGCGAAGTTGCGGCGTTGAATACAGTTCCAGCCGATGAGGTCAGAAAGCTTTGTATCCATTGCCTCCTGATCTGCGTCACTTAGATAGTGGAATCCAATCAATGGGCTTCCAATTCCATTCTCGTATGATTCAGGGGTATTTTTATCTCCCGCGATTACCAATTCCCAATCCCTCATCGCACAAAATGCAATCAAGGCGGGCGTAGGTTCGTGAATTGTCGTAGTGCAAATGACCTTTTTCATGGCGCGATATGTAGATCCGTAAACCCTTCCAGTTGGCTCATTCTTGGCCAGTTGCCTTCAACAAAATTGTCGCAATGCTGATTAGGCACGCCGCCCTTCATTCCTTCAATCACGGGAGAGAATATGCGCCCATCGCTCAATGTAGCGGCCCACCACGAGAATGTGGAATTTGCACGGAATAACACTGGCGCGGTCATCAGGCGGTAGAACGACGGCAAACAAACTTCAGTGGTGCCAAGACCGGATGCCCATGAATCACCACGGAATGTTGGGATTTGAGTAGGATGCAAAGATGATTCCAGATCGTAATTAATTGTTCGCGCATTATCGCGCATTGCCTTTATGTATGACGCTAGTGAGATACATATCATATCAGCGCTTATGTAATCATCTCCAGCGCGAATATTAATTATTGTCGTGCTTGGCTCGCACTTCGAAGGCTGCAACCGTTCCAACACTTCAGGCTTAAACGCGAACCATTCCCTGACCTGTTTGCGCGTGTAAATCAGTGAGGATTGTCGTTGGTGCAAATCCTCGCCTAAATCTAAATCGGGCTTGTATTTGTCAGGGCGCACAGCTTCAGGTACGCCAGCAAATACGCGCTCTCCAATCCAAGGAGGCAAGGATACTTCGTAGCCATTCTGTTCGGCGTAGGCGCGAAGGTAAGCGTACTGAAAACAAAGATTTCCCAGGCGTCCCGTTAATGGCATGGTCACTGTGGGCATCTTACCGCTTTCTAAAAATTATGTGGTTTGCGAAAGCCTTAACTATGTCGCATTGAGCGGATACCATACCAACTGCTTTCTGAGTTGATTCCCATGTCGTATCATCAAAAAAAATCAGCCCACCAGTTTTAACTCTCGGTAAATACAGCTCCACATCTCGGCAAGATACTACTTCGCTGTGATTCCCATCTATCGAGATCGCCCCCAAGTCGCTCATCATCCAATAAACATCTTGCGATCTAGCCCGAACAGTTGTCACGATGTTTGCTAATCCTAATCGAAAAACATTCGCCGCAAATTCTTCATATATTTCATCCAAGTCCACCTTTGCCCACCACTCTCGGTTAGCCTCGTTTTCGCCTTCCATACACGGCTCGCAAAACCAAGGATCGATGCCTACAATTTGACCTGCCCCAAGGTATTTAAGAGTAAGAGCTATTGGAATTAGTTGCCTTCCGTGAAAAACTCCGATTTCGCAGCATCGCAGCGGCTTTTCTTCTAGCACCAGTTTCGCAATCTCCAGCACGCGATCTAATTCTGCCCACCCTTTAAGAGAGTCGAACTCCGTTTCGATCTGCTGGCGTAAATCGTCAGGCAGGCTCATGGCGTGAATTCTGCAATTGGCTGATGATCCCACCAATCAACAATCGGCATCCGAGATGGAGGAAATGGTTTTCCAGAAAGCGTATCGGCGCGTAGTTGTCGTATGCCACCTTCAAAACAGTTATCGAACTTTTTCATCCCACGCACCATTCCAATCAGAGCATGACTTTTATCGGCGGGTGATTGGCCCTTGTCGCGTCGAATCATTACTTTTCCAACGCTATGAAATTCCTCGCTTTCATACGTCATCATGCGCCTATCGTACTTCAAGTGAGCACCATTATTGGCAAGGACCACGCCAAGGCAACAATCCTCAAAGGCGATCCCCCCAGTAATTTCCGGCCAGCCCTCTACATCAAGGAAAGTGTTCACTGGACCACCACATGAACAACCAAAAAGCCAACCACCCTCGCATGGAACAGGTCCAGAATCGTTACCGTAGCCATATCTGTGATCCAATCCGCCTGGATCGAAATACCTAACTTCACCATTTTCTACTTTGAGATTCTTAACCTTGTGATAAGCACCACACACGATGTAATCGCTTTTCATCATGTCGCGCACGCCATTCATCCAAGTAGGTAGCAACACACTCAGATCATCCACGAAAACAACATGCCCGTCTGAAGCATGACAGAGGCCAGTATTCCTCGCACTGGCCGCATTAAACCAATCTTCTTTCGTAAGCCGATTCGGTCCCTGATAGTGATTCGGTTTCGGAGCTACCCACACTGTTTCAAATGGTAAACCATCGAGAGGTAGTGGACGTTCATTGCGATAGAAGTCCACAATGATGAGCTTCACATACACGTCACCCACTTGCCGCTTCAGGCTATCGAGAAACCATTCGATTTTGGGGTCTTCGCGTGTGGTTGAATACACTATACTCAAGCTCATAGGGGCGTCATAAGTTTTTCAAGATCTGAATGGTTAGGACAGAAATAAGCAGAACAAAGATCGTTCACGCCTAGTGTCACGAGCCATTCACCATGCCTGAGTGTGGCACCCTGACAGAAAACTACAAGAGGTTTCCCTGGTGCCCAAGTATCTTGTCGAGAGCCGCACAGTAATGGATCTTTTGTGTATCTTGTAATCCTAAATGGAGGCTTGTCCTCAAAGGCATAGCAGCCAGTAAAGTATCTTCGTCCACCACCGTGCGTCCAATCAACGGAACTGTGGTAAAAAGTAAAATACTCATCCCCCACAAGTACCGGCGGCGTTCCACCACGTATCTGCCCCCACTGCCATCTCAACTGAGGCTTGGTTTCCCATCTCTGAACCACCCGGAAATTCCAATCAAATTCCGCTACATTATGTGGATCTGCGGAGTAGATGAGATGCGGCTTGTCATTTATCGGTTTCCACAACCAATTCTTTTCCTGCCTCTTGTTATTGTAACAATGCTGCCCATTTCCGCCATACACTGGATCGTAGCGTTTCACCAAATTCCAATCATCATCGAACTCACAGATGATTTGATGCGCTCCTGAACCTCGCGGTGCCCAAATGAAATTCGTGCAACTGATGTAAGTCTTTCCATTGTGATAAAATCCTCGTGGATCTTCAAAATGCTCGTCGCTGTAAAAGGCGCGGATGAGCAAAGGCTTGGCATCTGTCGGCACGGTGCCATTTACCAGCTTGAACACCACAATGTCATTCAAACCAAATGGACAATGCTTATACGCACGCGAACGGCGCACCAAGAGCCAATCCCCATCGGGCCGTGCCACAAATCCACAGTTAAAGTAGTCGCATCCAACTTGTGGAGGCAGTGCGGATTTGGAGAAATCGTAGTAGGCGACTAACCAAGGTGTCTGAGCACAAATTGACGGTGGGTCATTTGGATCGAATCGCGGGCGCTGAACCGAATTAGTAGAAATCAGAAAACAACGCGGACTCACTACGGATGAAAGTGTAGCGGTCACAAAACAAGAAATGACTCAATCCTACGCAATCGCTTTTATTAGGTCAATGGGTTTCATAAACGTTTGGCAACCAGGCTTGGCCTTTCTGCATGAGCGGCCTGCATAAATTCATCCGCATCTGAGGAATTTGCGAAATAAAGGACCACCGGAAAAGTGCCTTCTAGTTCCTCGGTTGGTCGCAGTGGATCTATTGCATTAACGGGGAGGATCCATCTAGTTTTTGCCTTTTCAATTTTGTAAGCCCCACACCTACGGCACCACATAACGCAATCGCTGATTATATCGACCTGTATTGGTAAATGCTTGCAACTCATATTCAATGATAGTCATCGTCAAAACTGCACCGCTCCTTCCATTTTCTGCCACAAATTCGGCAATGGCATTCATCTTGGTCCCCGTCGCATTCATCAACATGCGCATGCTGTCTGCAATTGTGCGGCGCGACCCCTTGTTGAATTGGATTCGCTGGGTCAAGGGGTTTCATGGTTTCCATAGGCTGAGTGTTTTTAGGAAGGCTTGGGCACATTGGGAAGCTTTGGCATTTTCACAACAGGCCACAATGTCTTCATTTAACGAGGAAGCATCGCTATTCGTTGTGCTTCAGGAATCATAATTCGCGTTTTATCCAACACCACTCAGGCAATTGCTCTCGCACCTCGTCAGACATCTTGGAACGGATTCGCGTAATAGGTAGGAAAATCTTTAATTTCAACGGACACGAACAGATCGAACAAATGGAAAGACCGTCCGAGTTTGGTACATCTAAGTTCCACCCCCTTAACTGCTCCAATCCTTTTCTTATCGCCTCGCTTGCGCTTGTGGTGAATATGTCGAGCAAGGACTTTGTTTTTTGATTATATGGACATGCGAGGCATACTTCAGCGCGTTGGGTTGCTATTTTAATCGGAACTGCTTCTTCTTTGCTTTTAACAAAGTCAATGATCACAGGGCTACCGCTGGCCACAACACTTTTTAGCCTTCCCAGGAACCGCTGATTCTGTGGACGCTGCGGTTGGTTGAAAGGGACAGCAACGGGCTGACCTCCATCAGCCAAGAAGTTTTTCCAGCCCATTTGCTGGCAATGCAACGCAATCGCCTCATCCACTTCATCTCTTATTGTAATCTCATCGGTACTCCAGCCATGTTGCTGCGTAAGCGCGGGATTAGCGAGGCGTGCTTGTTTCAGCCCCGCTGCGATTTCCTCCACGCTCGCCCACGGTCTAGCACGATACTTGAGGATGGGATCGTAGAACTTGTGCCCACCTGGAGTTTGTTTATTTCGGTCTTTTAGGCGCGGCATAAATTAAGTTTCAAAACACGGCGCGTAATCCTCCTCAGACTTGTCAAAGGTCCAAGCAACTGCCTGACGCGCTCTTTCCATCGTCGGAGGCACGCGAAGAAAGTAATCTTTGAACTCCCCAGACGGTTCGGGAGTTGAATTTACTACTTTGACCATTACCAATGGTTCGTCTCCTGAAATCTCCTTTCGATAGAGTGTGCCAAAGTCGTCTCGATGAATTTCTTTTGCCCCCGACTCCAAGAGGAATCTTTGCTGCCCAAACCTTTGAATAATTACGCGCCGGACCTCGGCGTTAGTCGCGGATTCAATATCTCGCAAAGCGATCGACTCTGGAGATTCGATAACATTTTTTGGAACGGAAACCCCATGCCAGTGGTGCAGTGCCCAGCCATCGCGGTATTCAATGGACGGACCATTTTCGCAATGAAGCCTTCCTTCCGAGTCTCGATTGATTGCTTTTGGGCGATCTGAAATCGCACATATATTTTCGTGCCACCAAACCCACCCACAAGATTTGGTCAGGGTTTCGTCAATTTCGAATTTTGAAAGCTCCTCGCACTTCCATCCACATACGTCTCTAAAGAATGAAATGTAGGCACACCATGAAGCCCAGAAAGCACCGCCGCGATAATTGGACAATCCCGACCCGACCTGCGACTCGACCTGCGACCAGACCTGCGACCCGACCTGCGACCCGACCTGCGACCAGACCTGCGACCAGACCTGCGACCAGACCTGCGACCAGACCTGCGACCAGACCTGC
>Ga0065712_10067798_pt1 | contig 32759 bp, 50 predicted proteins | sample MisRhiReplicate1_FD_59099 | JGI IMG/M metagenome (GOLD analysis project Ga0065712, IMG submission 59099) | Miscanthus rhizosphere microbial communities from Kellogg Biological Station, MSU, sample Rhizosphere Soil Replicate 1: eDNA_1 v3... | ecosystem: Host-associated > Plants > Roots >...
CGCCAGGAATTGCACCAAGAGCCGTCAAGCCGGCCAATGCGCCCCATTGCCCCAGTGTATCGGGCACCAGATACGACGCTGCTTTGCCGACATACGGCACTTTAGCGACCGCCTCTTTCGGCATCCTTGCAAGCTTGGTTAGTGTGCCTTCCTCTTTAACCGGGGCGAAATCTTCCCACGGTGCGGTCTGCGCGGACTGAGTACCGCCGGACGAAATCGCCGGTAAGGTATTCGGCTGATAATCTTCCCACGGCATGCCAGCCATTATTGAACCTTTTCCCAACTCTTAGGGTCTGCCGGATTGCCGCCCTTGAACCGATGCCCTTTATAAATTGTTCCGACTGCCGGCGGTGGTGGAGCTGCGGGAGCCGAGCCGCTAGGCACTCCCTCACTGTAGCGGCCTTGACCGGCTGGCGCTGGCGGCGGTGCTGGTGCTTCGCCTGTTGCCTCCATGTCGGTAATAACGCGGCTAGGGTTAAGGCCGGATTCTGTTGCTATACGCGAATACTCTTTAACTCGCTTGCCGTGCTGCTGCGCTTCGGCGCCGTAAAGTTCCGCTGCACGGTTTAAAAAGTCCTGCCTCATTCCAGGCGTCATTTTGTTACCGTTCCATACTGAGCCAATCGCATCCCACGATAGCCCTAACCGCTCTAACATCGGTTTAGCTGTTGCCGCAGAACGAAAATCCTGCTCCGTTACTCTTGCACCAGGATCATTAAGCTTCATAAAGTTATAAAGCATAGTAAGAGCACCCGCTGGCGTATCGGCTGCGGTACGAATTCGATTATAGGAATCGCGCACCTGCTGAAAGCCTTTGCTTTGCGTTTGAAATTCCCTTCTTAACTCTGCTTCGTGATTGAGTCCGGCGCTCGACACGGCCAGACCGGCACGATCATTAGCGGCACCAATCCTTTGATTCGCCATGCTTAGAGTATTCTCCAAGCCCTGCTGCTTCAGCTCGAACATTCGCTGATTTTGTTCCTGTTGACTGTCCGACTGTTCGCGTCCCGGTAGAAATTGCACTATTCCGGCCGGGTTGATACGCGCTACTGCCGCCGGCGATGGTAGCCCTGGCGCTTGTGGCTCATTAGACAAGCCTTTAATCGCGCCTTCTTTGGCCTGATCGGCCTCTAGTGCCGCCTGTGTCTTTTTATTGCTCAGTTGCTTGCCGGCAATATCAGCCGGAGTGCCTAGCATTTCCCGAAACTGCTGCGGATTGGCGCCGGTAGCCTGGCCTAAGCGCATGGCAAAATTCAAATCAAGCGGCTTTTCTGCTGTCGGATCGACAAAGTTGCCGCTTTGCGTTAGCGGTCCTTCAGTGCCCGGTGGTCTTGGTTGTGCGGGCTGTGCTGCATAATCTTGGCGAAGCTTATCGAGTTCGCCAGAGTGGACGTTTTGCAGCGCAGGCCCAACCGTCATTTCCATTAGCTTGTCTAATCCCCCGGTCGGTATGCCGGCCTGAAGTCCCTTAGTAATCAATGCCTGACCGGCCTTGGTAATCTCATCTCTGCTACCCGCCTTGTGAATCTGATCCACTAAGGTCGGTAATTCCTGATTGATGAAATTATCCAGATTTTTCTGGCCGGTAGTTTGCCCGCCAAATGCCTGCGCAACCTGGCCGACTGCCGTGTGTCGGCCCGCTTCTGCTAAAAAGTCTGCTAGTCCCATAAGATTTTAACTATTATCACCGAAACTAAATATTCCGCCGCTGCCGCTCATGCCGCTGCTAGTGCCGCTACTACTGCCTGAACTTTGTCCTGTGGCATACCTGCCCGACTCAATAGCCACACCGAGTTTCTTGAGCCATAAATTCAGTAATTGCTGTGCTGTATCAGTATTAAAACCCGTTTGCCGTGTCGCCTCGCCCACGTCAAAGGCCGTGCGGTTCTGCGCATCTGTCTGTTCCGCCCCAAGACGCCCAAGCGCTGCATCGCGTGCAGCCTGCTGCAAGTTCTGGATGTAACTACGGTCCAGGCTAGAGCGGGCCGAGCCTTCAAGGTACTGCGAGGGGGAGTTAAGGCCTCCCATCTGCGCTAATTCCTCGCGCTGCTGTCCCACGCTGGTATCGTATGCCTGTCTTAACCTTGAAGCCTGCGTGTCATAGAGCGAGTTTTCGAGCTTATCGAAGCCGCCGGGCGCAATGCCGGTATAATTGCCTTTTACATACTGCGGGTTATACCCCGGCGCATTAGCAGGATCGTTAGCGTACTGAGTCGCTAAGTTCATAAAGTCGGGATTGTATTTAGTGCCGCTTTCCGATGTTGACTGCTGCTTTGACTTGCTTTTACTCTTGCTTGAGCTACCGCTACCGCTGATACACTCGGCAAGCGGGCCCGAGTATTCGAAACTTTTGCGCTGGGTGACCTTACCACTAGCTATATCGACAACGATTTTACTGTTGACTCGCATAGTTATGCCCTGCTCGAAGCTTGCCGTAGCGGTTATTCTTGACAAAGTGAAACTCGAAACCGTCCTTTTTGTAGCGATGAAACGCATAGGCGCGGGCTTCTAGGATCCGCACAATAGCGCTTATCATCCTGAGCGCGTTTCCCGGCATGATCAGCACGGCCACATAGACAAGCGGGCCGTGGGTCAAGTCGCACTTCAAGAGCACGTCTAATTCCTGGTTTCTAACCACGTTGATTAACTCAGGAAAAAACTGGTAATAGCCAAGCAGGAAATTCGGCTTATCCTCGGGAAAGTAGAAAAGCCGGTTGTTTTTGTTGCACAACTTGAGCACCTGCTCTGCATCGGCGCTCGTTAAGAACGGGAAGCGCTCGGCCATCATTTCAAGCAATAAATCAGTCATTTCAGAAAATCAGCATCCTGAGCGTCACGTGATCTACGCTAGTCTGCACGTAAATGTTCTTGGCATCCCACGGCGTAGGGCCGTTATAAGTCACCGCCGCTTTGTCCTGCTTGATGACGATAAAGCCTAGCGGCACAGCTCCAAACCCGTGCTCTACCGCATATTCGAGATTAGCCGTGTCCGTTACCACTTCCGCGAACTGGCGCTTATCGATCGCATTATTGACAACCTCGTCTAACTGCGGGTTTAGCGCCCCGGCGTCGGCAAACCGCTTCATTTAGTGATCCAGCCCTAACTCGGTGACCGTCAAAATAGCCGGCGGCGTGCTCGAGAACATTATCCCCGTGCCGCCGCTCACTTTCATATAGATTGAAAATGTATGAACCGCGTTCGACAGCAAATCGGTCGTATAGGTGAAGCTTGCATTGCAAATCTGCCCGTTTAGCGAGGTATTAACCGTCAAGCCGTCGCCGTTGCTCACGTCCACGCCGTCAACTAACAAAGTAGTGTAAATATGAATCGCAACCCCGCCGTTGTTAACGACATTTGCGCTTAAACTCACCTGACAGCGCCGCGAGCGTGTCGGCAACGTAGTGGAAAGATTAGATACGCCGACAAAGCCCGGTGAGCCGGTTGAGAAATCGCCGGTTGTGACATTAACCCGCGAAATCGCATTGGAACTGCTAAAGAGCACCGCCACAGCATCTACGTAGTCCTTGCGCGTCAAGTCAGTTACCAGCGCCGGGATGCCGTCGATTGCCATGCTGTACATACTGACCCAGACAGGCGTTGCCTCCGTGCCGTCGTTACGGTCGAAAAAGATCCTGCCGGCATTGCCGCCAAACCCGGTAGTGATAATGCGCCAGTCCCTATTGGCCGCATCCGTGCCGAATAGCCGGATATTCGGAAACGGCATTTTTAGCTCTAACGTGCCGGTCATTATGTCGCCGGCCTTGAGCATACGCGCCTGCATATCGGTCGGCAGATTGAGTATTTTCGACTGTTGAATAGCGGCCGTGGCCGAAATGTTCGCATCATCTAAACTGCCGTTTACAAGGCTATAAAGCGCATCGAAGTCGGCATTGACCTGTGAGGCCTCGCCGGTCTTGGTCGTGCCGGCTACAAAGGTGAAAACTTTACTTATAATTCCCATTTATGGACTCGTATTAAGCGTGAATACGTCATGGAAGCGCCGATCCTTATTGCGCGACTCAACGGCAAGGCTGAAAAACTTGAACCTCGGGCCATCGCCGGTGCTCGAGATTTTGGTGCTGTAGTAGCGGCCATATTTATAGTCGAGCACGCTTGTGCGCGCGCTGTTAAACGACGGCCCGCCCCATGTGCCGCTATCCCACGTGCCGACGTCCCAGATACCGGCTGGATTGTCGCTGGTGATGCTCCCGCTCGATAATTGCTTTTGAAAATAGTCGATCTGGTAATGCACCGGCTTGGTGGCATCGAATACCGGCTTTATCCAGCGCACCTGCTGATTATTGAACGGGGCGCCGAAATAGCGGGTCGTAAGCGAACAGGTATAGTCCACGCCCGCGTCCTGCACACCTGAGTCGAGCCGCCTGAGTCTGCCGAAGTTAGACAGCCCGGCTATAAGCTGCCCGCTGTCATTGATGCCGTCGAATACCGCAAACGAGTCGCAGTTAAAGCCGGTGTACTCGGTCCAGGCAATCTGACTACCGGCCATGTCTATATTCGTTGCTACCCAAAGCGTATTATTGCCGGCGCCCGCAGGATCGAAACTAAAGAAATACTGCCTGAGCTTGGGGTAGTACTTGCCGACTGAGCCCCTGAAATAGCCGGTAAAGAGCGGGTTGATCTTGTTACTGACCAGCGTTACAGCGTTACCATCGGTGATATAAATGCCGTCCTTGCCGGCAAAGATGACACCCGCCGGAATGACCTGCCCGTTACTTATTACCGTCACTACATCGGCTGACCACGGCGCCACGCAGCCGACGTCCGAATACTGGACAAACACGTTACCTAACAGCGGGCTACCTTGCAGGCGCCATAAGCCGGAGGTCTTGCCGGCTATCAGCATGTTATTAGCGGCCTTTAGGAACTGCCCGACTCCGCCCTTGTTATCCGATATATTGAGCGATGCCGCAGCCTGCCACGTATCGTCGACGTTTAAATCGCTGAACCTAACCGCATTGGGTTGCAGCACGTAGAGCCGTTGCAGATACATTTCTATCTGCGAGCCGACTGCAGCGGCGGGGATATTCGACACGGTAGTGCCGTCATAAACCCCCATCGGGGCAATGTTATTTTGCCAGTAAACCTTGTCCTTGCTCGACCAGGTAGTAAAAGAAAACCGCTCTCCGAAGCTCTGCGAGCCTAAAATCGCGGTGCCGGCGCCGGTTGTATCGTTTATGCGATAAACCGACGTGCCGCTAGTAGCTAGGGTGATCCCCTGGCCGGTCTGCTTATAGAAGCGATAAAGGGATTTTATCGGGTTGGCATCGATTGCGGATGCAAAGTCGGTCTGCCCGCCCCTGCCTACAAGGTATCCGGCCGCAACCGGGTACATGTTTTTACAGTCGAGCAGATCATTTTCAGCAATATTAAGAGGCGCACCAGTAAGGTTGATTCCACCGGCAAAAGAAGAAAGTATTTCAGGCTTAAGAGCCATTCATACCTGCAAAACTTACTTTTTGCGCCACGGCTTGTGCGACTCGGTTAATTCCACCGCCGGCTCTTTTTCTATTATCGGCGCGCTAGGGGTAATGGCGTGAGCCGGACCGCCGGTAGCCGGCAGATCAAGCTCGTAGCGCTGCCAGCAGACCGGGTAATGATAGCGCTTGTTATCGGTGCTCAGCTGATAGCTATCGAGCGGCTTTATTTCCTGACTGCACTGCGGGCAATAGATCGGCTGTATTCCGCCGACTTCCTGGGGGCTGTAATTGTTGTCTGCCATTTTTCCTCCCTATTTCCAGTTAGCTAGTCGCCACTGTTTCTGTGCTTCAGTTAAAGTGCTCCAGTAGTCCATTAGTCGTAGTATGCCGTTGCGTGCGGGGCGTCTAAATCGTTTTCCTGATCGGCAAACATCCTGACAATCAAATTTTCGTATTCCGCCTTGGTTGCTGCGTAATCCCCTAACTGATCGAACCGTGCGCCGTAGGCATAGGCCCCGGCCACGATGCACGGGGTGTGCTTCAACTTCCATTCGGTAATATCGTCGTTTTCTGTTAGCGATGCCGGGTCTTTGTACTTCCAGACGTAGAGCTTTTGCAGCTCCGTAGGCGCCGCCGGCGCCACATCGGCTGTCGGTATCGGGTGCAGGCGCAGCGTTTTAAGCCCGAATATGCAGTAATAGCGGGGCTTTCCGGTCATTACGAAACCGTCAATCGACATTTGCTTTAAAAAAGCATCCTGCCCGAGCTTCGTCAGTATCGCGTCACTGCCTAGCGCCGGTATGAATACCTTGTAAACTTTATCGGTATCGATATTTAAGTCGTAGTTTCGCCCGGTATTCATGTCAAAGCCGTTACCCGGCAGCATCGTTGCCCGCTCCTCGCGCTGTAGCGAGTGCAGCAGGCCGCGCGACGCTATATCGTCCAGGACAAGATTCACCCACCGCCCGATATTGCCGCGCATCGGGCCGCTGCTGTCTTGCACTAACTCTGCAACGGCGTTTATGATTTCAGACTTTTTCAGAAGTCTCCCCTTGCAGATAGGCCGGAATAAACGGCGCATCGTCCTGCTGGTGCAGCAATGATTCACGTTGGAGCTGCGCTTTTGCCATTTCCTGGCCGATTGACGTGTCGTCGGCCGCTTTTCTGATCTCGTCCTGCTCTTCTCTGAACTTTGCGACTTCCTCTGTCGTGGCTTCACTCAGGCGCGAGTAAGGAAAGCGCTTGAATTTCATCTTTTTGATGAACTTGACGCCTAACGCCTCGTCTGTAACCGGCACGTGGCCGGTAATGACGGCCATATCGAGCACATCGAGCACCGATTTCGGCACCGGCACCGGCACGTCTTTCTGAATCCAGTACGAAACGCCGCCGGCACCGACAAAAACGTGCGTTTCCGAGTCATCCGGGCCGCGCCGGGGTATTTCTATCCAGATATGCTTCTCATTTCGCTGCCTTTTCTCCTCATCGTGCTGTGCCATGTCCAATTTTGTCTGCATGTCGCGCTCTTGCTCGGCCATATGCACCGCTTCCAATACCTGTGGGTCGGTCTGCTCCAAGAGTTTTAGCGCCAGTGAGCGCTTTTGAGCGTCGGTAAGCTTATCGAGCGCCGCTTCTGTCGCCAGATTCGGCTTCATTTCGATTTTCGGCATGAATCCCCCATTTCTATTTCCTTTTCCATTATTTCTTTTTTGAGTTCCCAGTATTCGGCCGGCGCTGCCAATTCACCTTCGGGGCAGAGCCAGAGCGAGCAAAGAGGCCTATGGTGCGGTGCCACTGTACAACCCGTTTTCGTAAGATAGGGCAGCGTACTGATTGCGTTATCGCTGGTGTATTCGAGTTCAACGCCATAAACCCTCCGCGCCCACACCGTTGCCAGCCCGCAGCCTACCGGATGACAGCAATGGTACGGCGGCACACAATTCGCGCATATAGGACGGCTCAGTTCGGTTATTTTCTGGTACAGATCGACTAATTCCAACCACAATTCTCCTTATAAATCAACCCACTTGACATTGAAATTAAAGTATGATATACTATAAGCATAGAAAGGAGGTGAAATATATGAGGATTTCGTATAGCGATTATCCGCGACCTATGGCAATGCGAACCGGCGCCAAGGTCAGTTGGTACACTTACGCGACCAAGAAGGAAGCGGCTCAGGCTTCCAAGCTCGCGCGTAAGCACGCCGACCAGCAAGCGGCAATGGGCTACGACTTCGGCTTTCAAGCGCCCGGCGAGATTATCAACATTGATTCTCAAGGCCGTGCGAATAATAAGCTCTGGACAGTCGTAATCCCTTAACCCCATGGGGCCGCGTGCGACGGCCCCGCTTTTAATATTCATAATCGCCAATGTGCTTTATCGGTATCGTCGGATCGCACCAGACTTCCAACCCTGCTTTCCAGACCTTGCGGCAGAAATAAATATCCTCGCCGGTATAGCCAACGTCCTCATCGTTCCAGAACGTGCCGAACAGAAACCACGGTTTTGCTACGATGCCGTTTACTTTCTGCAAGTCGATCAGCATCACCCCGGTGCCGACTAAGATAGGATCACCCCCTATCCTGCTGAACGGCTCTTTCGGTAACTCCTCGTCGGTAATGCCCCGCGCCCCCACCGGCTCGTCTACCTCAATGGTGTATTGCAGCGGCAGCTTCTTTTTGCGGCTGGCAACGCCAACAACTGTCTTTTTAAGCTCTAACAGCCTGTTGATCGTATCCGCCGGAAAGGTCATGTCCGTGTCTATGAAGCAGACATGCGTGGCCTCGTGCTCGAGTGCCATTTTGCAAATGACGTTGCGGCCGTAATCTACTACCGTGCCGTTCTGCCCCAGCAGCGCCGTTTGGTAAGTCGCTACCGATAACGTGCTGAAGAGGGATGCCATAGTGTTCCACTTGACATCCCCCTTGTTCGGCTGCCCGATAAATACTTTCGGCTTATGCGCCAACAGCACGCTTATAGATTTTCAAGTAGCCGACGAGCGCACCAGAATCGACAGCAGTCGTTGCCTGGTGGTTAGCCAAGTAAAAACTGACAACATCGGTCGCGGTGACTTTCGCCCCCTGTACAGCGATAGAGGCACCCGGCGCTTCCATCGAAACAAAGACCGGATCGCCGGTACGGGCGCCGGTAATTGCCATCGTTTCAACTTCCTGCGCAAAGGCGGCAATCGAGCCGGGGTCAATGCTAAATGAATAAACTTCCACCTTGGCGCCGGGGCTATACGACTCGACGAGCTTCGTTACTGCCGTAGCCGTTACCGCCTCGGCAACCGGGCCGTCGTAGTCAAACCCCTCGCGGCTTAGAACTTGGCCGCTCTCGATATCAAGGACTACCTTAGTATTGATGAATCGTTTCACTGAAATCTCCTTATATATTAGAGCAGTGCGCCAGTCTCACCCCTGACCATAAAAGCGTCATTCAAAATGATCGCCGCCGTCATCGCCTTCCATGCGGACGTGGCCCGCTGGTTGAGTGGGTCCGCCGTGCCGCCGCTGCCTAACGGCTTGACGATATTTTCGAAGCTATGGCCGGTGAGTGGCACGATGCCGTAGGCGTTCATGCCGAATACGAGAGTCGCATAAACGTCTTCTTTGCCGCCCGTTCCCTTGTGGCCGGATGCCGTAGTATTGCCGCCGCCCAGGAATATTTTGGCAAAAGTCGTTGAGCAGAAACGGATATTTTTGTAAGCGCCGATTTCGTACGGCTGCATAACTGACTGCTGCTGCCCGTACTCGTGCACCGCACGAAAGCCGGAAACGCCTTCCATCGTATACTCAACGTCGGGGTGGGTAATGCCCCAGAAAGACTGACGGATCGGCACGGTGCCGACGCCCGTACTGGCGTTTACCATCTTGTTGAAGAACTTGGCGTTTTGCTGCTTTAGCTGACGCTGTAGCTTGTCGAGAAATACGGCGGAAATAAGGCCGTCAACGTTGGTACGTGTCGAGTCGGTAACGCCCGCGTCATCTGTGGCGCAGAACACGTTAGAACCGGCTACCAGCACATCGCGCCAAACCTGATCGACTGACTGCGCGCCTTGCTCGCCTAGCACCTCGGCCGCTTCGGTTAGCACCTGATCGCGGCTGACCCAGGTAACTACGTCGGTTGCGGTAATAAAATCGCCGTATTGCTGCAAGGTTACCGTCACATCGGTCTTGGTCAGATCCTTGCCGAGCGGGGTAACGCCTTCAATTAACGGCGTAATGTTGGTGCTTAGCGCGTTATAGCGGCGGAAAGTCTGTTTGCGGGTGGAATTGTTTTTGAGTGGTTTTTGCTGCCCGAATTTGTCATGTAACAGGTTCGGGAGCGCCCTGACAAGCAGAGTCTTGTTGTAAAAACTCTGTGTGTCGTCGTCTAGTGAAGTGTAAACGTTCAAGTGAAGCCTCCTGAAAAAGTTGGGGTAACTCTTTCAGCGATCTCGTCTCGAGATCACCGGGCTTCACTTATGCGGAAAGCCACTGCTCGCCGAATTAACGGCTGCGTTAGATTATGCCCTAACGCCGGCTCGCCCCTTTCGGGGCTTGCATGCTATATGTGGCATGCTCACACAGGTTGTGTACTACGCCTAGCGCTTGTTTGTCAAACGTTTAATGACTATGTTGCGAACCATGAAAACTTTAATATTGTTGACCGCCTTATTTTTATCGGCCTGCACATTGCCGCAGGTAATTTACGTTGAGCAGCCGCCGGACGCCGCTTTCTGGAACATGCCGGCCACTCAGCGCTGGGTTAGCGACCCGCAGCCGTTCCCGCAAGCGCCGCGTATACCTAGGTGGTGTGTCGATCCGATCAGCCGCACTAATGTGCCTTGCTAAATGAAAACTTGGGTTGATACGCCTATTGACGAGTTGCCGCTACGCACGCGGACAAAAAATCATCTGCGTAGAATGGGGCTACGTTATGGCGGTGACTTATATCCGCTAACGATAAAAGATTTTAACCGCGTCCGTTATTTGGGGTTCCACACATTAAAAGACATTAGAACTCTGCACGCATGTCCGGCGCTAGAGCAATATTTTCGAGAACTCTCTAGTACTTAGTGTCCCGGTCGTATTCTATATCCATCTCGCCACTGCTAATCGCTACGACCTTGATCCCGCCGGTCCATTTTCGCTGCGTTATCGACTCACTCTCATAATAGGCGCCGTTAGCCTGACTTCGATATAAGAGATTGCCGTCGGGGTCTTCTAGCCTATAGGCGTGTCCGGCCACGGTGCCAGCGGTGCCTAAAATATGAATACGCTTGACGATAATGGGGTCGGTAAACACCACATTGCCCACGTCTGCCGTAGTGACTGAAATGATATATCTGCCGATAGTTGCCATTTAGCTACTGCTGCGCCTCCATTTGCGCTTCTCTTTTTGCCCGGTTGCAATTACCGGCGCCGCCCCTGCCTGTAAAATCTTCGCTAACAGCTTCGGTAGCGGCTCTCCCGGCTTCCATGTCGCGGTTAAAACCGTGTAAAGCCAGTCCGGGGGCATGCCAAAGGGCGGATTGTCGGTTGGAACAACTACAAACGGCTGCGGCAGGTAGATATTGTGCTGCGGCTGAATAACCGCCGGTTCCCACGCCTTGAGCGTGGTAATAAAGTTGAGTGTCGTTCGCGGCGGCGGCTGATCTACAGCTGCAATAAACGCCTGAGCTAATTTGGGGTAGCGGATTAGCGCCGGTGTGGTAATTTGCCACTGCCCGAGCGTGCCCCAGATCCAATCGGGCGGCATGCCGAACGGCGGATTGTCCGCTGCGGCCGCTATAGCCGCCTGAACTAACCGTAAATTCCGCTGTTGCGGCAGTGATACTATCTGCCACTGCGCCAGTACCGAAGCGAGCCATGATTCTAGTCCGAACGGCGGATTGTCGGGAACATATTCCTGAATCTGCCAGCCGCTGATAAACGGCGTGAGCGGCCGGGCTTGCCACTGACTGAGCGTATTTAGATAACCGCGCAGCCCAAACGGCGGGTTGTCGGCACCTATTACAGCTACCTGCTGAACATAACGCGCGTATTGGACTTGTGCCGGCGTAGGCGGTGCATCGAAGCGCCAGCGCGGCGGTAGGCCGAACGGGGGATTGTCTATCCCCTGCGTAAATCTGGCGTAAAAAGTCTGTGTCGGCGGCGGCGGTTGCCATGAAATCAAAGCCGCACGTAAATCTATTGCCCGATTTGGCGGCTTGTCGGCACTCTGCCCCGGTATTCCCGGCGATAATTGCCTTGCCTGAGTAATCGGCGCGGTAATCTGCCATTGGTTGAGGATCGAGAAAAGCCAGGTCTGATCGAACGGCGGATTGGCTGCTGCTGCCGCTGCCGCTTGAATAAGCTTCGCGGTTCGCTGCTGCGGCCACGGCGTTACCTGCCACTGCGCCAGGGTTGAGTTGAGCCAGGAATCGAGTCCAAATGGCGGATTGCTGGGAATATACGGCGGCGGGGTAAGCTCGCGCGGTGCGAGGGGTTGAGCCCCGCCGATAAATGGTTGCGGAGGTGGTTGTTGAAACAGCGCCAATCAAATGTCTTATCTTTCGGCGAAGTTCACCCCGAAGCTCCATAACGTAAGCGATGTCGGCGCGGTAGGAAGCTGCAAGTCATAAGCGGAAAGCGAGCCTGCCGGAAATGTCAACACTTCCTGCGGTGTCGGCACCCATAAGTAGCCGTTCAGCACGTTGAAAGCGTCAGAAAACATCGACGTTTTAGCCCCTGCGCCTTCTGTGCCTACGTTAATCCCTGACTTGCCTGCGGCAATCGTCGTTGCACCGGCTATACCCGACACGGCATCGGAGCGGTTGAGCGCTGCCGGCGTTGCCGATACGGCGGTAGTCGGAAACGCGGCGACTTGAGTCGTGTGCTCAACGCGCTGCTGTGCGCTTGTCGCGTTGGCCGACTGTCCGATCCACGCGCGCATAATCTGGATATTTAAGCCGGGTGCCGCCACGGGCATGATCATCACCAAACTTACCGGCGAGTTATTAGCGAGCGTCAATCCGGCGCCGCCTACTGTAAATTCTCTCATGTTATTCTCCTTTTAGCCCCTGCCTTAAAAACTCGTACCCGAAACTATAAACGCGCTCCGTTGGATTTTCTTTCACATGATCGTTAGCCCTCCCCACTAGCCCCCGCTCCCCGTGCGTGCACTGAAAAGAGCGCTTGTTACAAAGCTCCGGTGACGGATGCACGGCCACACACCTTAAACAAAGCCGCTTATGGCAGTGCTGACAGCGGATATAAGTTCGTGCCAGATCGTACTTGCCGCAGCACTCACAGCTATTGTGCAAGCAGCCCCCCCATTTGCGCCTGTAACTGCCACGGCTGTAGCGGAGGTGGAGCTAACGCCCCAAGCCTCTTTTGCAGTTTAACAGCATGATTAACGTAAAAAGGCGGGTCCGTACCAACAAGAGCGCCCGTCACTGTGCCATGATTATTGTTACCGCTCCAGTCAATTTGTCTTACCGCTTTGGTATGGCCGTAGCGACAAAATAAAAGACAACCCGCCATAACTTGCGGTTGTAACTGCCATGCTTGAATTTCTTGAAGCGATAAAACCCGGTTAAATACTCCGATATTCGCTATTCTCGCCGCTGGCCCGTCAAGACCAACATTAGTCGCCCCGACGTTCAGGACTTGCGTTGCCACGCTAACAGGACCACCACTACCGCCAAGAGTCCGTGTGGCGCTTACATCCCTTGCTAACGACGATAGGGTGCCGCGATAGACGCTTAATGTCGGAGTCGCGTCAATATTGGTAAAAGCGCAGAAGTTCCAACCGACTGTAAGCGTGCCCGCTGGCGATTCAACGGAATTTTCGCTCGTGGCATATGTTCGTTTAGCGATCAATACAGTTCCGGCCGTGCCTTTTCTGTTAAATTGAATCCCCGTCTGAGTCACGGTCCACTTGGTTGCGATAGCTGCAAAAGCGTTTGCCACATTATCAAAATACACCCAGGCGCAAATAGTCAGTGCCGCTGGATCAAAAGAACCAAGCGAGCCATGATCTACCTTGCTAGTTGTTCCGACTAGAAACCGAATTGCCATTTTCTATACAACCGTGTAAGTAATGCCCTCGTACTTAATCACATGATTGCCGCCAGTAGCATGCAGATTGACGCCGGTGTTGTGTGCGACAAATAGCCCCCAGCGCGACGGCATAACGCCCCCAAAAAGCGCCGCTACCGTGAAGCTAAATGGATAAGCAATATTTGACGTAACTGCGTCTACATCGAGAACCGCACCTAGTTTTAAAAACCCCCGGCCTACGCCGACGCTGGTAAGAGTCTCCACCGAATCAGTACCGTCCATAACGTCCGGGTAAGTCGGCGTAGAGTCGATTGGTGTGAAAACATAAACCAAAATTTGTGTGTTGACAGTCGGCGTAGTGCCGACGGTAATCTTGCCGCCGACAATCGCGTCAACGTACTTGTTTGACGTGTTATCGACTATCGTGGACTCGGCACCGGCTACAAAGGTCGCCGAGGTTGCAATCGAAGCAAGCGTGATTGTGATTACCGAGGATGCCGCATAGGCAATATTAACGGTAGACATTTAATTAACTAATCCTCGCTGCTGTAACGTCAGCAGGTGAAATATCCCCCTCTACTACCAGCGTACCCGGCGAAGGATCGCTGCCGGTGCCGGTGGCGAATAGCTTCTCGCCGCGCGTAGCTAACCGCTTCCAGAGCGCAAGCAGATTAGCCCGCGTATTGGTGCCGCCCGCGCCGCTAAACACATCGTCAAAGAACTGGCGGTTATCGGCTAATGACGGATTGACGCCGCCAACCAAGAACAGCGCGATGGTTTGGAGCCGGGTATTATTCGCGGTACTGAGTCCGGCCAGCTCTGTGCCGTTAAACTTCTTTCCTACTTCGCTTAGCGGCACGCTGGTTTTCCAGACCGTAAAGTTAGGAGTCGCGTTTAAATTGTAAAGCCGCGCAATCTCCATAGCGCCGTCCGAGTTGTTCGGCTGTGCGCTCATGGTCGAGTCTGCGGTAATATCGTTTTTAAGTGTGATTAATTGTGCTGGTGTCATAAAATTAGCGTCCTCAAACGAAATGCACCGCCAGCCCGGACGGCGCGGCGGGTGTCGTTTGCCCGGCCAGATACGGATAAATTCGTTGGCTCGTTACCCTAAAATCATCAATGTACAATATTTCGCCGCCTACGGTTCCGCCCCCGTAGCAGCCAACCTGAATGATCATGCCGCCTGCCGCGTTTGTACAAGGCGCGACCTGAAAGCCCCAGACGGTGTTTAGATCATGGTGCGATAAGTCCATCACCAGCACCCCATCCTGCCAGATTGTCACTTGAGCATCGGTCAGGGAGAATTTGCGATAGACCTCGATATGTACCCACTGATTCAACGGCACCGCTGTTATTCCGTTCGGACTCGATGCAGTCTGAAAATAGTATTGTCCGCCTTGCAGGTCGTAGCCGGCAAGCGCCGGAGCTGTCCAACAAATACCTGCCGCCGCCTTGAAGCATACCCCTAACGTAAGGGTAGTCGGCGTGCCAAGTTTGGACATTTCAATATGGCCTATCGGGTCCGGCGCCCCGCTAACCGAAGTCATCCAACCTAGCAGCATGCGCCAATCGGTCTTATTCCAGCCGCTGTTCACGTTGTCTAAGTAAACCCACATGCTGTAATAGCCGCCGATGTAACTGCCGCCCGGTCCTCCCATGCTCACAAGATTAGGCCCCTGCTGCATGGCCATCGAGCTATGAGCATCTGTCACGCCGGCCACTGGCAGCTCGTGCTTGAACGAATAAGTACCGGTCTTTGCGCGGGTGCTCGATATTACCGGCCGAAACCCACCGCTCCCGCCAATGAAATTCCAACCGAGGTCCGGCCACTCACTTAAATCGCCGGTTTCGCCCCCCATGAAAGAATAAATCGTGCCGGGAAACGGCATTTAAACTCACCCGATCCTAAACGGCCTGGGCCGGCGCTGCGGTGTACGACTTATCTTGTCCTGGCGCTTGATATCGGTCCAGATACTGCCGCCGTCCTCGCGGTTTGGTATAGTCGTTGGCTGATCTGGCTGCTGATCTCCATATTTCGCGTTGTGTATCTCCGTTTCCATTTCCGCACTGCTCATATCGCCGTAGTCTTTCTTCCCGCCGTCGACCTCAAGCACTTCAAACTCAACATACGGCGTGTCATCGCCCTCTACGCTATCCGGCGCCTTGGTAGTCGCGGTGTTCAGGATAGCGGTAACTTTCAACTGTACCGTCTCGCCTACGTGCGTGCGCATGAAGTCCTTGGCGAGCGGGCCGTAAAGACAGAGTTTGTCTGAAACCGGGTCTGATTGTTTGTCGTATGCCATTTTGTTTTACCTTTTACTCTCCACCTGCGCGAAATCGTTCAAGTTCCCGTTCAAAATCTTCTGGCGACATCGCATCTATCTCCGCTCTGGTCAGTCTGCCGCTCGGCTGTCTGCCGCTATTCTTGCCCTTCACATTAGCCGCCTGCTTGGACGTAGCATTGATGTTTTTCATTAGTTCATCGCGCGTCTGTGACTTCACGATATCGCTGAAATTCTTGTACTTAAGTATGAAGCCGAGCGTATAAGCGGCCTCGGCTGGATCTTCCATTTCGCGCAGCATATTGAATATGCGCGGGCGCTTCTGTATCAGCGGGGCGACAAATTCGTCTACTAATTCGTCATACGCCGGCAGTCCGTCCTCGCCGTTGTGCGTTTCGCGTGCCGTTTTCTCCGTAGATTCTACCCGGCCGTCTAACTGCTTTTCCGTCATCTTGTGCTCGAAGCTCTTTTCAGCCTCGTTTAGGATGTAGCGGGTATAAGATGCCAGATCGTTCACGTTGTTCGGCACATCTAAGTTAGTGAAGCGGTCAACGGCACGCTGCTGCTCAACGTTATTCCTAAGAATATTGCCAGTGCCGTTTAGCCCGCCGTAGCGCTTGTCATAGGACTGGCGCTTGGTGCGCTCGACTTTATATTCAGACTCGAAATGATTGGCCTTATTGCGCCAGTAGTCAGCCGCTTCTTTCGGCGACATTTTCGCAGTCGGGTCTGGCGGCGGCGGTGTGGCGTCCTCTGCCTCGGCCGGCGGCTCCTCTACCTGGTCGTAATCCTCACCCGGCCCGACACCTGCGCCCAAATCAGCCTGCTCGGTAACAGCCTCATCGGTGCCGGGGTTCTTGCCGTTACTCTCAGGTGCCGGCGCCGCTGGTTTTTCTTCAAGCTCTATCGCCATAAAAACTCCTTGTTATTGCCCCAGTCCTTGCGGCGGCACACTGCCGTTAGTAGGAACCGCGCCCATCTGCTGCGCCTGTGCCATCTGCATCATCTGCGCCTGCTGCATCACTTCATTCTTGATTGCCTCGACGTCGGCGCTCGGCAGATCCAAGTATTTAAGCGTTGCCATGATCAAGCTTACCGGCACCTGCCCGTACTGCGCCCATTTCTCGGTAATGCGCTCAAGCCTATCGGCCATCTGCTCGCGTGCCGATAGCCCGCCGCCGGCCCGGTCGATAATGTAGTCGTACTCGCCTTTTAACGCGCGGTCGATTATTACCGGCATTTCCGCCTTGCGCTTTGAGAACAGCGCCGCCATGTTACTAGTTGCCATGTCGGCCCTATCGGCGACAATTCGTTCAACGCGGCTAGGGGTAAATATCTGCTGAATCATCGGGATTAACTGCATCCCGACAATCTTGTCGCCTAGTAACTGATTGTCGAATAAATCCTCATTGCCGACTAGCCCGCCCTGCTGTCGTGCCTGTATCGCCTTGCCTGATACCGCTTTGTAACCTTCGGCCGCTATGCCCTGGATTTCCGCATTAACAAGTGACGTGGATTTAATTTGATCCTTGGCAAACCTGATCATGCCCACGTGCCCCTCGCTTAACGGTGTAGGGTCTATTTGGCGCGGCGGCTCCTCCTGATAGTTGATGACGATGCCCGGAACGGAGCCGAACTTTTCCAGTACCGTGCTGCTAGCGCCGCGAGTCGAGTGATTGAGCCAGCCGGAATTAGCAGAGCGGTTAAGGTGGTTAAGCGCCTGCGATACGCCTTTATTGGCTAGCCGCTGCGGGTCTTTCAGATACTGCACTATCCCCCACGGCTCGTTGTTGTACTGAAGGCCTACATACGGCGTGATTGGAAAGTAACGGTGCGGAAACGGGGATAAGTCATCACGCATCAGTATCCAGTTCATAATCGTGGCAACGCGGATAGTTGTCACCTTGCGTCTGGTAAACTTGAGCGCCTGCTGCGTTGCCGGGTCCATCATCTGGTATTCTTGCGTAAAGTTTTCGTCTACCGCCTTGGTATCGCCGGTGTCCATGTTGATAGCGAGCATTACCGGCTCGGTCTTTTTGTACCAGTAGTCGAATATTCGCACCCGCTTTGTGGCAGCGTCTAGAAATATCTTGGAGTTAATGCGGTCGCCGACTAACTCGCTTGCCATCATGCCTTGATTGCCGCTCAGCCAGTCGCCGATCTTGATCTGATCCTCGAACTCCGGCCAAAGCTCTTTCGCCTCATCCTCAGTTACCCATTCACCTTCTGCGACCCATCGCCGATCGGTTCCGTCCCATTCATCGGCCATCGGGTCATTAAAAATAGTGAGGGGGTTACGCCGTTTGAGAATAATGTCACCGTTAACATTTTCGTCGTAGGAGATATCAGTCTTGATATAACCTCTTCCGGTAATGTTAACATCGTTGCTTTTTCTGATTCGTTGGTAGTAACCCAAATTGTCGTCATCGACGTACCCCATTAGCTCGGTCAGCACCTGTGCTGAGTCTATATCGCCGCCTTCTCTAGGTTTTACCTTGAAACTTTCAGCTTTTTGACGCTCTATGCCGGATAAAATGCGGATAATCGGCAAGACATCGTTGAAAGTCAGCATCGGGCGGGCCGGCGGCTGCTGCATATACGCCGCATCCTTGGAGTCCCACTGATCATTTTCGACAAATCGGTAAGACTCATCTGCCGCAAGCCGCCACGGCTCGGTTACTTTCCAGCACGCATCGATATCGAGCTTGATTTTGGCGATAAAGTTGGCCAGATCGCGCTTGGCATCGCTTGCCGCCGCGTTTTGCGTAGCCGCATTATCGCCGCTGAACTTGCGATTAGATTGCAATGAGGCTAACTGACTAGGATTGTTGTATAGGGGCACTTATTTTCCCTTTATCATCCCGATCCCAAACGCGCCGTCGTTGTCATAGCCATGCTCGCCCGCCTTCTGCTCGGCATCGCTGACCATGAAGTTGTCTTTTTTGGCCTTTGGCTCGGGCTTAGGTGTTTCTTCTTTCTCTTTTTTCATAGTTCCTCCAGATACACGCAGTCTTTACCCTTCCAGCCATACGGCACGAACTCGGCCAGCTTGAATACCTTGCTGTCGCTGTTGCGCACGACTAAGTAAAGCGCCTCGCTCATGCCCACGTTATCGCCGTTCTCGTTGACGCATATAAAGTTGTTGTCGAAATAGGACTTGTCCATTTCCAGAACGCGGCGGTGCGGTATCTCAATGGCTCTCATTTAGCGATCTTGGTTGGTTTTCTACCAGCCACTATAATGCCGAATAGCCCGCGCTGTTTGGTCGTGATCGGCTTGCCGCGCACCGTGCCGTCTTTAAGTATTTCCTTGGCCTTGCCCTGAGTAGGCAGTGCTCTTTTTTTTAGCCCCATTTACTTACCTTCCTTTTTCATCTGCTCTATCAGTTCAGTTAAGATAACCGGAGTGCATTTATGATTAGGATTGCATGTTATATCAATCATTTGACAGCAATTCGGGCACTGAACCAAAACGCAACCCATTGCTATTTCCCCTTTTTGTTCTCGCCCTTTTCCTCTGCCCCGTGCCCCTTGCACACGCCCATCATGGACTTGGGCGGTTTCATCTGCTTTTTTATCTTAGCCTCGTGCGCCTTCTGTATTGCTTTGAGCTTATCCATTAGCATCTCCTTAACCGAGCAAACTTAACAGCGGCGCGTCGTCGTAACAGCGTCGGCTTGCCATCTGGCAATAATCCAGTTTCAACTCTAACCCGATGCCGAACCGCCCCAGCTTATCGGCCACTAGCGCCGTGGTGCCCGCGCCTGAGAAGGGGTCGAGCACGACGCATGGCGTTATCGGCGCGTCGTGCGTGCATGTGGGTTGCCAGCCGAGGGTCTTGGTTTCAATCGTTGGCCCTAACCGCACGTCACCATAGCCTGCGCCTTGTACTGGCGATTGTTTACCGTTGATAGGGTTACCGCTTCGCCCGGATCCACTCTGAAATGTGCGGGTTGATTCCGTTACTCGATCCCACGGCGCACCGCACACACTACACGCGCCCTTCTCGCTTGTGCCCGCCTTGATGCAACGCTCGGCTATGGCTTCGGGAAATACCGCAAAGTGCGCTTCAGGATAGGGCTGCGTGGCGATCTCCCAGACGGTGCGAATATTGCGGCCTGCCGGATTTGGTTCTGGAAATTCACGAGTAGGAACACCACGAGGTCCAGCTTCCCAGCGCTGCCCGACCACACCTGTACGAATATCCTGTAAGGCGTATTTACTGCGTGCTATGCTCGCCGGTTCGTATTGCTCCCGCACCGCATCTTGATCGAAATAATAGTTTGGGCTTTTAGCCAGCAGGAAAATGTACTCGTGCGCCTTGGTCGGCCTATCCGTTACGCTCTCAGGCATGGGATTGGGCTTGCTCCAGATAATATCGCTGCGCAGATACCAGCCATCCAAGCGTAACGCCTCTGCCACAAAGAAAGGAATGTTGACTAGATCTTTTGGCTTGAAATGACGTAACGACTTGAGTAAATATACCAATGATGAGGAATAAGAAGCCTTGCCCGAAGTGTGGGAAACCGATGCACCGTCAGTCGCCCCAGTGCCGCGATTGTTACCTTGCCCTGCAACAAAGTCCTGAGCGCCGTCTAGCGATGAGTCTTGCTCGTAAGGGTAAGCCCTCTTACGTGCGCACAGAGAAGCATCGCGAGTTTTTGAGGCAATTACATTTAGGCAGACGCCACAGTTGGCGCAGTGCGAGCACTCGCCCTGAAGTGGCGGCAAAGATTGCTGCTGCGTGGACTCCTGAGATGAAACAGGCGGCAAGAGAGCGGGCGATGGCTCGCAATCCAAAGGCTCGTTATCACGGTCTGTCTGCGAAACGGGCGAAACAGATTGTTCAGGCTGCTGGTGGCCGTTGCTCGAAGTGCAATTCAACAAAACGTGTGAGCATTCATCACAAAGATCGGAACAAGCATAACCAGTCGCAGGATAACTTTCAGATTCTTTGTCATCACTGCCACATGCAGGAGCATCGTCAAGAGATCGGCTGGGCCGCCTACCACCGACGAAAGCAGGCGGAAGGCCCATTGAACCAGCATTAGTCCGTTGCTTCGGGCCTCCATAGCTATAACCGTTAGGCGACCAGCCTTTCATGCTTCCAGCGTAACTTGAGCCGAGATTCAAAAAACACACCCCATCATCGCGCAGCACCCGTTTCACTTCCCGAAATACCGCTACCATGTGCTCAACGTACAGTTCGGGTGTGGCCTCCAAGCCTAACTGGCGGTCTATGCGCGTTGCGCCGCACTTGCGGCATGTGTCACGATATTGATATTTCTGCGTGCCGTTGTTGCTGACTTGTTTTAGACTCGCATCGCCATTGCCCCCAAGAAAGTGAGCATGATCGCATCCCGCATCGCCGCCTGCCCATGACGCCGTGCCGTAATCGCGCAGCCCCCAGTACGGTGGGCTTGTCACCACGCACTGAACACTATTGTCCTTGAGCGGCAGCGGGTTAGTCACGTCGGACTGTAGAATCTGCCAGCTCACTCCAACTCCTGTGCTAATCTTGCCTTAATCTGCTCGATCACGTCCGGCAACGCTCTACAGCTTGTACAGATTGCCGTTATCTTCCACGGCGTTACAGCGTCGGCGGTTTTCCAGGGCAGGAAATAATGACACGGCGGCTCGCTATCGCAGAGGTAGCAGGGCTTTCTATAGAGCGCGATAATATAAGGCACGCGCCGGCGCTGTTCGTTGGTTAACTCCTGCTCGCCGTTGACCTGTGCCTCGGCCGCAGGGGTCTTGCCCTCAAGGATATTGATGTAGTCACAAACCGCAGTTCCTAATGGATCGACTTCCTCTTTCACTTTACCACCCGCGCCAATACAGGAAACTTCAAATCACTCGCTATCGCCGCCATTTCGGCCTGCTTCTTACGCTGCTCCGACCGATGCCCGCGCCTATCTTCCTTGGCAAATTTCTTGGCCTTATCCGCCGAGCCAAACACCTCGGTCCACTGCCGGCCGTTAAACACAATCTGATAGCCGCCCGCTAATAGCTGAAACGGCTTGTGGATCTTGCCTAACTGATCGAACGGCACAGAGCCGGCCTTTCTGAACACTTCAAAATAGCTCGGGAATACAAAGTCTGACATTGGGATATTGTTTACAGGAAAGCTGATAGCCTCAACCGGATCACATGCCTCGTACGCATACGTTAGCCTAAGGTTCGGCCCGGTGGTCATCATCTGCACGGCCGGGTCTACGAGCATTTCGGCCAGCTCGTGGCTTGCGGCAACCGATACAAGCTCGTGATTTTTAAGCGTTGTCTTGACAAATACTTTGCTTAACGGCATGCCGTCGGGCGTTACGTCGTGATACGCTAACGCTCCCTGCACATCGGCATCGTCGAGAAACGCAACAGCCCATGCGCCTTTGATAAAGTCATTGGCCGCTACTAAATGGGCCGGGCATGCCCACCTTGGCGCTACGTACTTGTCGACATAGCTTTGCAGCGCTGTCACAAGCTTATTGAAATCCACCCCTAGCGATACCGTAGCCGCATTGAATACCGCGATAGTCGGCGTTTCACCTTGATTGAAAGCGCGAGCTTTGGGCTTTTTCATTCATAGCCTCCCGAACAGAAACAGCACCAGCAGCACGACAAGCACCAGGCCGAGCAGCCCTGAGGGGCCGTAGCCTAAGTCGTGATAGCCCCAGTTCGGTAGGCCGCCGAGCGCCAGGATGAGCAGAATGATTATTAGAATCAGGATCATACAAGCCCCGCAGCCGCATAGAAAAACAAGCCGAGCGCTATCAAGTCGCTCCAGCCCATTGCCCCGTGCACATGGCCGCCGTTAAGGCCGAAGCCGGCGCCGATAAACGCCAGTAAAAAGCAGATCACGCTGATAAGCACGAATACCCGCCCCATTGTCATAGCCGCTCCTCCCATGTATCCGGTAATATCCACTCGCGCATAAACGCCTCTAACGCCTCACAGCTGCCGCCTTGCCTTATCGCCTCGTCCACATTGTATGTCTCGTCGAACGGCGCCTTGTTAACCGTCCAGTGCATGTGCTCGAGCCGCACGTCGGGCCGGTAGCGTAAAAGGCCAAGCTTGTAGCCGAGCAGCATCCAGGCACTGTCGATATTGAGGCCATCGAACATGAGCCGGCCGAATCTTCGCACCAGATCGCCGCCTATTACCGGGAACGTACACATGCGCTTGCCTTGCAGCATGTCGTCACCGTAGGCAATAAAATCGCTGCCGGCTGTCTTGATCAGCTCCTGATCCCAATGATACGTGCGCGGCACCATGTCGTCGTTAATGTGGCCGTACCAGGGCTCATTAGGAAAGTCCGTAAAATGCTGATTGTTTATGTGCCAGACGGGATTATATGCGGCTCTGTCGTTCCAGTAGATTCCCCAATTCGGCGGCAGGTCAAGACGGGTGTAATCGGCCCTATCGTCGGTGTCCAGATACAGACACACAGGCGCCGTGGCGTCGGTATAGCGGTAATGCTCGATCAGCCGCGCTACGTTCTGGGGTCTGCCCCGTGATGGTAAGATGAACACGTTATTGCCTGCTTACATCCTTCAGAATCGCCGGATCGAATACGACAAAGTTGCGCGATTGGCGGCTCTTTATAGCCGCTTCTACCGCCTCACGTGTCTTGTCCTTGGCGATTATCTGCCCGTTGAAATTAGTGGCTATCCAATCGCCTGCGCCGCCCATCGTTCTCTCGACGTTATAGCCGCGCGAGCCTTGGTCTAAGTACTTGATGCCGGGGATACCGGAACGCGCCAAACTATCAGTTGCTTCCTGTGCATTTCCCCCATAATCACTTAAGAGGGATTTATATATTTTCTCGCCGGTTACATTCGGGTCATTAATGCCGTGTTGATAGTCAAGAATTTTCCTTACTTCCGGCGCCTGCTCGCTAAGCGGCTTGTCCCAGTCGAGCATCTTCGCTACGTGCTCGTCGGGGATGTTGACGCGGTAAGTATTGCCGCTTGCCTCCTCGATAGGCGCGCCGATGCGTACCATACGGCGCAAAAACCCCTTTGCTTTCGCCTCACTAGGAATATCATCGCGCAGCCATTGGATAGCCTCGTCCACATTGCCCTTGAATCGAGACAACGCATTAGCCGCATAATTCTCCGGTGTTGCATTTAACCGGCTGGTTAAACCGTGGTAAACCTTATCGCCAATCTTCCAGCCATTCTCTTGACCTGCGGTAACGTAACTCTGCGCAACCTGCGGATTTTCCGCAAAGTAAAGCCCATGCCCGTAACTCTGCGCCCCTTGCCCGGTGCCGATCTTGCTGGCATCAAACTGCGTAAACTCATGCGGACTGCCGTGATACGCAATCGGCGCTGCGGCTGTGATATACGGCACGGACTGCTGCACTTCCTGGCTGGTAAACGGCCTTGCCGCTGCCGCAGGATCCGTCCTCATCGCCTGCTCACGTGCCCGTATTGGCGCCGGCACTATGCCTTCAGCCGCACGCTGCGCGTATTCTTTGGCTACCTGTGCGGCATAAGCCTTTAGCTGATCGCTGCTCGGCGTCTGCTCTAGCGTCGGATAGCCGCTGATATTAAAGTTGTCGGTAGACTGCTGCCCTGGCTGGAATAGATCGGAAATACGCTGCCCCGCCTGCGCCTTGCGCCGCTGCAATTCGGCAAGGATAGCGTTAAGATCCATTAGCCGCCTTGTGCCGCTCGCGGTAGGCTTTCTGCCGCTCTGCTGCTGATTTGTAGACTCTCTTACATGTGCAGGTAGGACAGTGTTTCACGGTATTAGTTTTAACCGCTTCGGACGCAAGCAAACGATGCAGTTCAAATTCGGCGTTTATTTGGGCAGCGTTAGGCATTGAATGGGGCTGCGGCTTAGGCTTAGGCTTTACAGCCTTCTCGTAAACCCGTTGCTGAAGCTCTCCAAAACAACTCCCGTAGTGCCTTTTCAAGCACAATTTACATTTAGGTGGTTCCATGTAACGTGATTTATCACATGCCACATGTTACGTCAAACATAACAACTAAGCCGACATTGCGCTCGGCGGCAGCCGGTGGTGCTCGTCATCCTGCACCGGCAAGTCCCACCTGCACTTTGCCATTGTCCTAAACGCATCGGCCCCGTGTGATGCCCAGTCGTGAAACGGGCGCTGCCTAAACTCTTTACGGTCCTCATCCCATTCCTTATGATAAGAAGCTAATGCATCCAACCCCTTAGCGCAGTTCTTGGCATCAAACCAGCACTGGCTGAACAGCCGCCGGACCGAGTCTATGCCGTCGTCGATATCGCCCCTCGGCACGATATAGATAGGCCGCACCCCTAGCCGCTGCCCGGTATCACGCCTATCCTCACCTTCACGGCCGCTAAAGTCACGGTTCTTGCCGTCGTGCGGCCAGTAATGCCCACCGTAAGTATACGGTTTCTCATGTAATATCTTGGCATAATGGCCGAGCTGCTTGCCGTGGTCCTCGTAGTAGTCAACGAATAACATCAAGTGCTTATAGCGCTGCCCGAACCAGATAGCCGTGCTATCGCCGACGCCGATATCCCAGAACGTATATACCGGCTCGTTAGTGCGCCACGGTACGCGGCTGATACGGCCCTGCGCTCGTGCAGCCCGCAGCTGCTCGCTGTAATAGCTGCCTTCTAGGTAGCCTTCGAAACTGCAATAATATTCCTGCTGTAGAAAGGTTTCGGCATCGCTTTCAGACTTGCCTTGGGCTATCAGCCGGCGGCGTTCTTCCTCGATTTGTTGCGGCGAATATACCGGCTGGCCGTCATGGTCTTTGGTGTCATCAACCGTAAGCAAAGAGCAATACCACTCCGGGTTTGCCCTAGCCATTCTATAAAGCCCTTCCGCGTGATTGTGGCCTAATGGCGTCGTGTTGAAGATCGCCCACCCACCATTCTCACGGAGGATCGGGCTAAGTATCAGTTCAGCTTGAGGATTCTGCCAGGCGTACTCGCTATAGATTACGCCAACTGGATTTGTTCCACGGATCGAGTCTATGTTGTCCGTGCCAACGATTTGGTAAGCACTCCCGTTTACCAGTTCCACGCGCAATTCAGTTTCATTTCTCTTAGCCACTATACCGGCCGGATGACGAGGACTAGAAAAGCCGGGAAAATGATCCATTACACGAAATCCGGTCTTGTTCTTCCCATCCCACATGACTTTTCGGCCCTGGGAGTAAGTCGGAAACAGGTGGTAGTATGTACCTATTCTACCCCCGTTCTCTGGAAACATTTGAGAAACTGCGAAATTCAATGCCGTTAGATCTTTTCCCGATCGCCGGTGCCAAATCATCACCGCCCGCTTCTTGCCCTGCTCTGTCATCGCCAACCAAAATGGCACCTGATAATCCCTCGGCAGATAGTTGTGCGGAATTGTTATGACTTGAGAACTGGATAAACTGGTGGATGATTGCTGGTGGGGCTGCAACTTGGTTATCCGGCAATAGCTTGTCTATTGCATGACATAAAACACGGTCGCCGTACTTATCTAGCGCGCGCTTAATGTATTGAGTGGCAAGACGCTGCGCGTTGCCCTCGATAATTTCCCTGACAATTTGCGCCGCCGCTTTCTTGCCTTTAGACGGCCGGCCGGCCCCGGGCCTCTTGCCGCCCTTTGCCAATTTATGACCTGGTTGGAACTGCCATGGTGGGCGTTCTGTTGACATAGAAATGACATTGAATCAGGAAACTAACTTCAGCTGAGAATGTTTGTAGAGATAACGCCGCAATTTCTCTACTAATTCCGGGCTGTCGCGGAGCTTGCCAACCGTCGTATTGCATCCAATACAAAGTAGCCCGCGAATAGTTCCGGTGACGTGGTCGTGATCTACCGCCAACCTGATAGTCGTAGGCTTCTGCTCGCAAACAGCACAACTGCCGCCCTGTTCTTTGAGCATTTCGTTATATTGCCCGAGTGTTAATCCAAACGCGTATTTAAGATTATCCTCACGTTGGCCTAAACGCGGATGAGCCTCGCGATACGCCTTCATGTATATTGCCCGACGCTCTTTGTTTTTAATTCGATACTGTCGATTGTATTCTTGCCAATATTCTTTCGTGCGGAACCGTGGGCGCCCTTTAGCCATGTTGGTTTGCCGTTTGCTAATTGCTACACAGCAATATCACAACCGCTGGTGTTTAGAAAACAGAAAAATACTACACTTAGGATTTACCCACCTTCCACCCTTTCCTCACCTGCCGCCGGCGTGCCTTTGGCTCATGTACCTGATTGAGCCTGAGATACTCAAGAATATTCTTTCTCACGTAACTAGGCGCCCAGTTAAAATATTCGCAAATTGCCGTGAAACTAAAGCAGTAATCCGCCTTATTGGACATGAGCCATCGCTCGGTGTTGTGGCAGCATTTGGCGCTGCTTCGCTGAGTGGGGCCGTTCTTGAGCGTATTGATCGCATCCATGAGGACGGCAATAAACAGTTTTTCTACCGGCTTAAATTCACGTGGCTCGGGATCTTCGCTACCGTTAAAGTTTAGAAACTTCCAGTTCCGTATGCCGCCGTAGTCTTTATCGAAGTTGCTTTGAGTGCGCTTTATGTCATCAACTATCCCAAGTCCCTAGCCTTTTCCTTCGTCAACACGGGATGATAATCGGCATGCCGGCTATCCAGTAAACACACGCCCACTGCTCTGTCTCATAATAGCCGCCTACCCACGGCTGAGTGCGCGCGGCGACCTGATACAGGCCTGAATCGAGTATCAGCGTCAGGATAGCGGCTAGACTAAACGCTTTAAGCATAATCTTTCACCCCCTTTCGTTCGCTTTAATTTTTCACACTCCGCCTACAGTGCCTTTCTTTCGATCAGAAAGCGCCTTCCAATAGACTTTCTGGCGCTCGGTAGGCTCACGCCTTGCCCTGACGTAAAACCGGTGGTTCGGCCGTTCAGTCGGCGGGATATACGGCGCCTTGCCAGCATCAATTAGTTTGTCGTAGGCTTCGCTCTTATCCCAACAATCTAGACAGATGCCGCAGCGGCGCTTAGTCACAAGGCCGCACCAGCGGCAGAACTTAACTTTCTTTTTCATGGCACTCTTTGCACAATGTCTCTAAATACTTAGGATCGCAGAGCAAATGGCGATAGACGTAATCAAGCATTAACTCCCAGTTCAAAATCCCCTCGACATGATGCACCTCTACCTTGACCTCCCGGCCCTTGGCGCGTGACTGCTTTACTCTGCACCCCTGACACGTGTAACGATCGCGCTTCAGTGCGAACTGGCGCTCACGGCTACGAAGCCACAGCCGGCGCAGTGCCGATCTGACCTGACTGCGCGGTGTGGTTAGCTTGCGCCTCATAGCGTAAGGCCTAGAATATCCACGCAAATCCACGCTAGCAGGGCTAATGCGGCAATGGCGCTGGCTAGCAGGACAAGTGCAGTAAACTTATCGGAGCTGAGTTTTTCCATTTGTCACTTGCCAATCAGCAACGTTGCAACCAAAAAAAGAGGTCACTTCACGCCCCATACCGCCTTTTCCAGTTCGAGCTTTAGCGCCGTATTGTCGAGCAAGCTCACGTCCTTTTTCACACCCCAGGCACGAAGAAGTTTCACGAGAAGATCGCGCATCGCTTGCTGGTGAACAGGATCGACCTTCATTTCTTCCCCTCGGCTTGGGCGAGTATGGCGTCCCACTCTTTTTGTAATTTTCGCATATCTTCTCGATAGGATAACGGCACTTCCTCATCCTGTTTGCCGTTGAAACACAGGTTAGCCATCATGCAGCCAATCACTCGCATATCCCGCTGGCGCTCTGCCGCTTTCGCTAACTCGGCGTGTAGCCGCTCGATGGTCACTTGCGCCTGCCATAATTGCTTGCGCGCTTGCTCCAATTCGGCCTTGAGCTTGGCAATCTCGGCGTCTTTCTCCCGCAGTGCGGCGGCAACGCATTTTATACAAAACCATGCCCGCTTAGATTCTCCCTGTGAATGACAACAACCTTTGCCGCCAATCATCCCCTCAGCTTGATTGTCTGCTGCGTCCTGGGCCGCGTTGCGGGACAGATTTTCCGTGGCGGCTTGATATAAGTTTTTTCCAACTACCCGCGCCGCTTCCAATTCGGCCTTGAGCTTTTCTATCTCCTTTTTGTCCGCATCATCGCTCATTGCCCATACCCCATTTCCAGATATTGCCGCCGCTTGCCGGCCGCTGAATACTTGTGCTGCCCCTGTCGTGACTCAAGCACTACCCCGCGCCGCTCCAATTCCTGCCATGTCGTCTTGCCCGCCCGTACCATGCGCCGCGCCATTGCGTATGTGGCCCGGCACACACCCCTGTTCTTGGCCGCACCGCCGCAGCACGGGCACGTTATGCCGTCTGGCTGCTTGTAGTCCATTTTACTACACGAAAATAATAAAATTGGCAGTTTGAGAAAACGCCGGTGAGTGATAGGAAGGAAAATAAGCGGCGGGGCCGGGCCTGTTTTTCCAAGGTTGTAGGCCTTACGGTATCCGGCACACCCGCCGCTATGCGCGCCAAGCCTATAATAATTATCAACAGGATTGTAAACAAGTACTCTACCCCTGCCTCTTCTCGAATTGCTCGACTAAACCCTTAAGTAACTCGGCTACGCGCGGATCGTGACGGATGGGCTCGGGCTTAATTGGCGGCGGTTTTAATTCTAATTGCTTCACCGGCAACGGCGCCATTTTCTTAGACGGCATTAGCGCCGCCGCTTTACCGCACCACATCATTAGTGCCATGCGCCAGTTCATCATCACCGAACCGTGTGCAAGATGATAAGCCTTGAACGCCTCGAACTCTTTACGTGGATCAGCCCAGCCGCGCTCCTGCGCATATTCAACCATTTCATTTGTTACCGTAAACCCTTCAGGCAATTGACACCGTTTCACTATCCGAACCCCCATTCGGACAAACCTGTTCCCCGGACCCCTCCCCTTCTGAGACCCCTCACCAGGACTTAGAAGCTAATCCTAGTAAAAGCGGCACCTGAAAAATTTTCGCGCCACTTTTTCAGGCAATGTCTCAAGGCTGGCTTCATTCACTATGAGCGGGATTTCGGGCGACCAGCTCGCTGCTATCGTTGCCCCACCGGACTACTGCGGTCATTACGCGCAGCTAGGAATTACAGCTTCGCCAACCTAGAATAAGCTTGTGGGGGGCGACCTATCCGCTCACGTTTTAGGTAACCCATTTTTACCGCCTGGTTACCGCGAAGGCGTAAATGAAAATTAGTCCAACCCACCATGCGATTGATCCACTAATTTTCACTCCTAGTTTCCTCTACTTCAGCAACTTGATTTTATCGCTGTCTTTCTCCAGTGGATGTGCGTCGATAACACTCGCTACTATCTTCACTTTGTCGCTAATTTCTATCTGAGGTTTATGCGCGTTACTAATACGCTTACGCCACCAAGCTTCTGCTTCTTTCGTCCTCGGTTCTCGCCATACGCCAAAATACATCATGGTTAAGGTACCAGCATTTGACCTATATATACGTGGCATGACCGGTTTATAGAGATGTCCCATCCACTGTTCATTTCTCACATCATAAAAAGGGACATAGCATTTCCAAAATCTCCATGTATCAGCAACAGAAAGACCAAGTCTTTTCCCTCCGTCAATAAGCCACGTTGTATTTTTATGCTCCGGTCTTGGAGTTAAATTTCTTCTTGCAAAGTCCCCTGCTTCACGATCACGACCACGTTGAAAAGTAACAAAAATCAAATGTTGTGGTTCCGCAAAGGCTTGCAGTTTAGATATTTCATACAACATAGGACTTAGTTTTTCGGCAGTAGAGCAGAGGTCAAAATTAGCTATCTTCAACTTAATGCCTGCCTTAGCAATTCTTTTAACAGCAGAGACAAGATCGACTCCATAAGTCGTTATGTACGGATAGCGCCGTTTCAAATGAGCAACGATAGCCGGATTATTGTCTACAATGTGCATGTTACATTGGCGAAATCCGTTGTTTTCAGCTACTTCAATTTCCTTGCCTTCAATAGAAGGCATCAAAAGAATTTGCGCGCTGCTCCTGTCACACGGATCGCAAAAACTACGAGCCGCAGACCATATGTGACGCCGGTATTGACGTTTGTTTCCAAAATTGTAGCCATTGAGCGGTGCGCTTCTTTTCATTCTTTCTCTTCCATTCCAGGAGCCAGAGCCGGCGGGAGAGGGTGCCCGCCAGCCCTTTTCGAGGTGCGCTTTGTGGTGTCCTCTAGGCCCCCGCTGTAACTTCCTGTTGCGTATCACCAGAAAATAACCCCTCTTTCCCATCTACCAGCCAGACCGGCTTGCCGCATTTCACTTCCAATACCGCCGCGCGGCAACGGCGGATAAACGGACAATAAGAACACGGAAAGCCGGCAATCTTGCGCCCGGTCTCAAACGTGTACCAGCTCCCGGCCTTGCCCGTGTTTATGTGGCCGGGGTTCGCATCTTGATAAGCATCGGCACCGCCTGCGCCCTGTACCTTGACAGTCTCGGCTTGAATGATCGGCTCGCCACGGTCGTTGTTCTCTATACGCCCCGGTAAATCGGCCTCGCAGGTAACAGCGTTTACGGCCAGCACCGTAGATCGCGCCTTGGCTTCTATCCCCGGCGAAAACGGCGTCCTCACTTCGGCAATTAACAGCGGATCTTTAGTCGCTATCTCCCGCTCATCGCCGCCAAAGCGCCGGGTGATAATTGTCTCGGGCACGCGGGCATCGAAAATGACTTCGACAATATGGCTCGTTTCTTTTCGGTAGCAGTAGAAAACCACCAGATCGACGCCGTAAATCTGCGAGTAGACCCAGCCTTGAACCTGATAGCTCTCCTCGATCTGTCCGTTTAACGCGCGCTCGAAACCAAAATCCGACATGGTTTTGCCGTCGACTACTCCGTAACGGCCGTCGATATGAAAAAACCCATCGCACTCCCCGCTGATCTCGACCCCCTCGATCTCGACACTACCCCGGTGATTGGCCGTGATAATCTCGCCCCTAAGCGCGTGATACAGATCCTGCTTTATCGCTAAATCGATGGCATCGCCGTGATGAAAGATAGACAGACGCCGGGGCGTAAGCGGATCGCCCACAACGCCGAGCTTCTGATAGCCAAGCCGCCGGGGGCAGTAGCCAAGGCTAGAAGCGCGGCGCCAGTTCTGCGGCTTTGAGTTTCGCTCTGCGGAAAGCTCTCTATAGTAATTTTCAACCGCTTCAATCAGCATGGCTCACCGTCCTTTGCCGTATGAACCGGATTGATCTCGCCCTGCGCCTCTAACATCGCCAAGCAGTTCGCCGCCCTTGCAATCGCCAAAGGATCGGCCAGGTACTTGCTCACCTGCGTGGCATAAAAAATATAAGCGTCTACTGCATCGTCGCGCGTTGCCCAGCGGGGCGTATGGCCGTTCTGACTCGGCAGCGGTGGCGCCGGCGGCCTCTGTGCCGGTTGCGGTGGTGTCTGCGGATGGGTGAACGTTGCGATACTGCCGTCAATCTCCAGCTCAACAACCTTGTTGTATAAGTTTCTATGATCGCCTTTGATGTTGACCCAGTTGCCGTTGATCTTTAGCCCTGTATAAAGCGTTTCCTGATCCTGACTGCCCCGAAGCGGCCGTAACTGCTTTGTCGCAGCCTCTATTTTGTATTGCATACCAGTTCCCTCTTTTCTGGTTTGCCGAGTTAATAAGATTTCACGATTTTTCCTGTTCCGCGTAGTCTTGGCCGTCCATTGCGGCATCGAATACAGTTGCCGCCGCGATAGCCATTTGCCGCGCTAATTGCGGGTGAATGTAGCCGGTCCAATACCCCTTCTCGCAGTAAGCCTCGATCACTTTATCTATGGCCTTTTCTAAATCGGCGAGCATTTGTAAATCCATTTTTCTATTCCCATTCCCCCCGCTCGCCGCAGCCGTGACACTCAAATACGTAGCCGTTCATCACATAGCCGGTCATCGGCTCAATGCCGTCGTCGACGTAGTGAATCTCAATCTCGCCACTGCCGCACAGCGGACAGCGCTCTTTTTCGTCCTGCGCTATTTCCTCGCGCGTCCTAAATGCCGCCCAGCTCC
>Ga0065712_10000438_pt1 | contig 32737 bp, 28 predicted proteins | sample MisRhiReplicate1_FD_59099 | JGI IMG/M metagenome (GOLD analysis project Ga0065712, IMG submission 59099) | Miscanthus rhizosphere microbial communities from Kellogg Biological Station, MSU, sample Rhizosphere Soil Replicate 1: eDNA_1 v3... | ecosystem: Host-associated > Plants > Roots >...
TGCACGATGCCGGGGTGCGTGTGCAGGTTCTGCAAGCCAGCCGCATAGCTGCGCAGGGTGCCTGCGTTGAGCATTGTTTGTGCAGGTTGGTCGTTTATCAACGCCGCCACTCTCTCCTGAAAAGCACTGAAAGCATCCGAACGAATGCCAACCACCAGTCCAGGATTAGTGCAAAACTGCCCACAACCTTGAACCACCGAGGCGGCAAGATCGTGAGCGATACTGTCGGCTCGACGCGAGAGTGCCTGAGGCAGTATCACTACCGGGTTGATGCTCGACATCTCGGCGAAGACTGGAATGGGCTCGGGGCGAGCGGCGGCCATGTCGCACAATGCTCGACCACCTTTGAGCGAACCGGTAAAACCAACTCCCTTGATGAGCGGGTGTTTTACCAAGGCTTCGCCTACGCCACTGCCATAAATCATGTTGAAGACACCTGCGGGCATGCCGCTGCGCTCGGCCGCCCGGATGATCGCGTTGGCGACCTGTTCTGCAGTGGCCATGTGGCCGCTGTGGGCTTTGAATATCACCGGACAACCCGCCGCGAGTGCCGAGGCCGTATCGCCGCCGGCCGTGGAGAAAGCCAACGGAAAATTACTGGCACCAAACACAGCAACCGGACCGATTGCGGTGCGGTACTGGCGAAGGTCAGGGCGCGGCAACGGTTTGCGAAGGGGTAACGCTTGATCGATGCGAGCTCCATAGAAGTCACCACGCCGCAATACGTTTGCAAACAAGCGCATTTGGCCGCTGGTACGTGCGCGTTCGCCCTGGATGCGAGCTGCAGGCAATGCTGTTTCACGGCAAACCAGCGCAATAAACTCATCGTCCAAAGCCTCTAGCTCTTCAGCAATTGCATCGAGAAATTCGGCCCGTTTGCTCGCGCTAAGGGTGCGGTAGCTGGAAAAGGCGTTGTTGGCTGCATGGGCAGCGTCCTCGATTTCTTGCGTAGTCGCCTGGTGGAAGGCATAGGGTAAGGTCTCCCCGGTGCTGGCATCCACACTCTTGACGATGATACTGCCGGCGGCGCTGCGCTGGCCGCCGATAAAGTTTTGGCCTGTGATGAGGGACATGGTTGTCTCCAGGTTGAATGTGCAAGTGATAGATGGGCGGGGCATTCCCAGGATTGGAATCAGGTGACGGCGCCGATCTGCCACGGCACGAACTCATTTTGTCCGTATCCGTGTTGTTCGCTCATGCTGCGTTCGCCCGAGGCAATGCGCAGCATGGTTTCAAAGATCGCTGCACCGCACGCCTCGATGGTCAAAGTGTCTTCGGCTATTTCGCCGCAGTTGATGTCCATGTCTTCTCGTTGACGAGCCCATAAGGCGCTATTGGTCGCCAGCTTGATTGATGGGGCAGGGGCACAGCCATAGGCCGATCCGCGACCGGTGGTAAACGCAATCAGGTTCGCACCACCGGCGACCTGACCGGTTGCGGAGACGGGGTCATAGCCAGGGGTGTCCATAAAAACCAGCCCGTTGACCGTGACGGTCTGGGCGTATTCGTAGACATCCATCAGGTTGCTCGAGCCAGCCTTTGCTACAGCGCCCAGCGACTTTTCCAGAATGGTGGTCAAGCCACCTGCCTTGTTGCCGGCAGAGGGGTTATTGTTCAACTCGGCCCCCATACGCTCGCAGTAGCGTTCCCACCAATGAATTCGAGCGATAAGTTTTTCGCCGACTTCACGGCTCACAGCCCGTCGTGTCAGCAAGTGTTCGGCACCGTATATTTCAGGGGTTTCGGAAAGAATCGCGGTACCGCCGCAGGCGACCAGGCGATCCACCGCATTACCCAGCGCAGGGTTGGCGGTAATACCGGAGTAGCCATCCGAACCACCGCACTGAAGCCCGACGGTCAGATGACGAGCACTAACCGGTTCACGCTGAATCTGATTGGCCTCGCCAAGCAATTGCTTCACGTGGTCAATGCCACTGGCAATGGCCTTGGACGTACCGCCACTGTCCTGAATGTTGAATGTGCGCAGCGTATTACTACGGGTGAGTCCTTGTGTCGTGAGTAATGAGTCGATTTGGTTCGTCTCGCAACCCAACCCGATCACCAGCACGGCCGCAAAGTTGGCGTGGGTTGCATATCCGGCCAGTGTCCGGCGCAACATGCTCAAACCGTCGCCCGCAGGATCAACGGCGCAGCCGGCGGAATGCGTCAGAGCAACAACACCGTCGACGTTTGGATACGCTTGCAGTGCGGCGGGATTGATGTCCCGACGAAAATGGTCTGCGATGGCCCGGGCTACTGTGGCAGAGCAATTCACTGATGTAAGAATGCCGATGTAGTTGCGCGTCGCCACTCGTCCATCCGGGCGTACGATGCCCATGAACGACGGCGCTTCACTCGGTTTGACGTTGGGTTTCGCATCGACGCTGAAAGCATAATCTCGAGTGAATTCCCCCATACCCAGGTTGTGCACATGGACATGCTCGCCTGCTTCTATGTCGACAACTGCAAAACCAATGATTTGCCCATAGCGCCTAACCGGTTGACCGGTTTCGATACGTCGGGAGGCAACTTTATGGCCCGGGACAATCGCTTGCCGGATGGTCACGCCTTCTTGCTCAAGGATTTCGCCAGCGAGTAGGGGTCGGCGTGCAATCAGCACATCGTCCAGCGGATTCAAACGCAGCACAGCTGCTGCGCCGGTTTTCATGATCAGTTCCATCGCATCCTCACGGGCTGCTGGGTGGTGCGCGGTCGCTAATAGCGCTGCACTTGTGTGCCGGCACTATAGGATTCATAGAAATGGCTGCCTAATGAGAGCTTTCGATTGCTCGATAACTTTGCCTCATCGACTTTTACTGGGATCGCTGCAGTGCCTCTTCTCTGTAGCCGTTTGCCGCAGTCTGGCGAACTCTAATAAGGTCGCAACAAACATCCGCGTTGGCTCTGACAGGGGCTCATCCTTGCGCGTGATAACCCCGTAATCCTGAGATTCAACTTTGAAGGGCGTATTGAGGATTTGAAGCTGCCCATTTTGCAGTTGCGACTGGACCATGGACTCGGGGAGCATGGCGAGCATTGGCCCAGACTGCAGCAACTGCAGGAAGGTTTGCATCGAAATGGTCTCAACGGTGTTGGTTGGCGGGGCGATCTTGAACAGTGTGAACGCGCGCTCCATGCGTTGTCGGATCGGCGTATTAAAGGGATACATGACCCATGGCCATTCGCTGAGTGCTTCGGTGGGGACCTCCTCAAGTCGGCACAGAGGGTGCGTGCTGTTCGCGACAAGACAAAAGGGTTCAGGTCCCAGCGATGTAAATTCGAAAGGCTGACAATCCTCATCCGTGAAGCGCGCGATGATCAAATCAAGTTTTTTTTGTTCGAGCATTTCCAGCAGTTGGTTACTGGTTTGTTCGATCACCTCAATAGAAAGTAGGGGGCGATCGCGTTTTATGCTGGCGATCGCTTCAGGCAGCACCACTGATGTTGCGGCGAAAATGGTGCCGATTTTTAAATGGCCATGCCCGCCTTTTCGCAGCTTGTTGACTTGGTCGACGAACGATTCCGCGTCTTCCAAGGTAATACGCGCATAACGGGCCACGAACTCTCCTAGTTCAGTAAGGACCAGGTTGCGCGTTTGACGCTCAAACAGTGGGAAACCCAAGAGTACTTCCAGATCGCGAAGCAATTTACTGATGGCCGGTTGCGTAACATTCATCTGTTCTGCGGTCGTGTGCATATTGCGGGTCTTGGCCAGGCTATTGACCAGTACCAAATGTTTGATCTTCAGCCATCGGGTGACACTGCCAAAAGTAATTTGATCGTTTTCCATCGGATAAGGCCTTGTCTGTCGATAACGAAACAGCATTGACTGGTGAGATTCTTTCATTGGGATTTACGGGGGCGGTCCATTACTTTTACGGCTCTGATGGCTGACTGATCTGGAAGCTCTATGTCGAATCTGAAACTGACGCGCGAAAACACACTGCCATCGGATGGCTTGGCCGGAACGCTGATCGGCCGCGCCTGGATTCCGGGTGCGATTGCAGGCCCCTCGCCGGTGCTGCTGCGTGAGGACGGTGTGTTTGATCTTTCTGAAGTCTTTTCGACAATAAGCGAACTGCTGGAACACGCCTCGCCGTTGTTGGCGGTTCGTCAGACGCCTGGCAGGTACATCGGGACTGTCGAGGAGTTGCTTGGGAACACCGGCATCCATTCCGATCCCGGCAAGGCTTCTCTGTTGCCCCCTGCAGATTTGCAAGTCATCAAGGCGGCTGGGGTGACGTTCGCGTCCAGCATGATTGAGCGGGTAATCGAGGAGCAGGCCCGAGGTGACGCTGCCAAAGCTGAAAGTGTTCGCCGCTTGGTGCAAGAAGCGATAGGCGATAACTTGCGGGCAATCAAACCGGGCTCGCCAGAAGCGATGCGCCTTAAAGCTGTGTTGATCAAGCAGGGCATGTGGTCGCAATACCTGGAGGTCGGTATCGGCCCGGACGCGGAGATCTTCACGAAGGCACCGGTTCTGGCCGCAGTGGGCAGCGGCAGCGAAATCGGAATCCATCACAAGTCTGAATGGAACAATCCAGAGCCGGAAATCGTGCTCGCGGTAAACAGTCGAGGCCAAGTGCATGGCGTCACCTTGGGCAATGACGTCAATTTGCGTGATTTTGAAGGCCGCAGCGCACTGCTGTTGAGCAAGGCCAAGGACAACAATGCGTCCTGTGCGATCGGCCCGTTCATTCGTCTGTTCGATGAAACGTTTACCCTCGATGACGTGCGCAACTGCGTCGTGGATTTGCAAGTTCAGGGCGCCGACGGCTTCATCCTTAAAGGCAGCAGCTCCATGGCACTGATCAGCCGTGACCCGTTGGATCTCGTGACCCAGACTGTCGGCGGCGACCACCAATACCCTGATGGCTTCATGCTTTTTCTCGGGACCTTGTTTGCGCCTACCCAAGATCGTGAGGCGCCGGGAAGCGGCTTTACGCATAAGCAGGGGGATGAGGTCAGCATAAGTAGCCCGTTGCTGGGCACGCTGCGCAACACAGTCACCTACAGCCACGAGGCTGCGCCTTGGACTTTCGGCTTGCGAGCGATGATGCACAATCTTGCTGCCCGCGGGCTTTTGTAAGTAAGGCAGGGGAGTGAGATGCATTGGGCGTTCTTCCGCAAAGATTGAACAAACACAGGTGCACGTCTTTTGACGAATCCGAAGAGTTCGGTTTTTTTATCCGTCAGGCGTTCCCGCATCCTGGAGAACCCGCTGCGTGGCCAGCTCCGTCTCGATAAGGCCAACCAGGTACAAGCAGGTTTGACTTATCGGGTGACGCCTGCATACTATTGGAACATCGTTCCAGTACGAACAATGTTGCTCACAATCACCTCATTGTCAAAGATAAGTCGAGAAAAATATGAGAGTCGTCAAAGGTGCTGTTGACCGTTGTCTGGAGGCTATTGAGCTGCTGGCACGTGAAGCTCGCTGGATGCGGATGTCTGATATCGCAGCCGAGCTGGGCTTGGAAAAGGGGCCCGCTCATCGAGTGCTTGCTCAGTTAGTTGAGCAAGGGTGGGCAGAGCAGGATGAAGCCACCTCGCAATACCGCTTGACTCTCAAGCTGGCACTGTTGGGGCAGCGCTATTTACATGGGATTGGCTTGCCTGAATTGGTCCAGCCGATCATCGAGCAAGTGGCTGTTCAATGTCATGAGTTGGTGCGGTTGACGGTGGTCAACGAGGGCACCTTGTCCTGGTTGTCTTCGGCCCAAGGCGCCGCGCCGGGGCTCATGTATTCGCCGGCCATGGATAAGCCGATCAATCTCTATGCAACCGCCAATGGCAAAGCCTGGCTGGCAACAATGTCTGATGAACTGGCCATTGAGCATGCGCTGCGTAGCGGACTGGGGAAAGCTGACGCCGGGATGGGGCAGGGGCCGAAAGCGATCAACAGCATCGAAGGTTTGTTGGCCGAGCTGGCACTGACCCGAAAGCGCGGGTATGGCTTGGTCATTGAAGAAGCCGAGGCGGGTGTTTGGGCGATTGCCGTACCGGTCAAGCTGATTCCGTCCGGCACTGTGGTCGGCACGATGAGTATCGCTGGCCCGGTGTTGCGCATGCAGCCTGAACGTTATGACGAATTGCATGCTCTGCTGGAAGATGCAGCCAACAAGCTGGGTACGGTTTGGCCGCGCCAGAACAGCGTGCATGCGGAGAACGTATGAGCCAGCTTGCACCTGCATGGACCGAGGCGGGGCCAGGGTTGGAAGTCGCCGCTGCCGCTCTGGTCCGTGCACGGCTAGAGGGTGTTCGGCTGGCATCCTTGCCAGGCCCGAACCTGCCAAGCAGCCTCGCACAAGGTTTTGCCATCCAGCAGCATGTGGGGCCATTGGCTGGAAAAACCGTGGGGGGGTGGAAGTGTGCGTTACCCCCGGCTGGCAAGTGGATCGTAGCCCCGATCTACAGCGACAGCATTGTAAAAGGCGAACGTTACCGACTGGCCGCCGACGCCGATAAGGCGCGCATCGAGCCTGAACTGGCGTGCGTCCTGGCCCATGATTTGCCTGCTCGTGTCGAGCCTTATACCGCTGAACAGATCGTTGTTGCGATCAGCGACGTGCACTTGGCATTGGAAGTGATCGACTGCCGATATACCGATCCACACACTCTGCCGTTCGAGCAATTGCTCGCGGATGGTCTATTCAATCACGGCCTGGTACTTGGGGCGCCAATCACGCTGTCGAACCCTGCCAGCATGCCCTCTGAACTGGATATCACCCTGAGCGATGCAACGGCAGAGCTTCTGAATATCAAGGGCCGCCATCCGGACGGGGATCCGTTGTTGCCGATCGTATGGCTGGCCAATTTTCTGTCTACACAAGGGATAGGGCTGCAAGCAGGGCAGGTGATTATCACCGGGTCCTATGCAGGTGTTCTCGATGTGCCCGTTAACCAGCCACTGCATGTCCAGTTCGGCGAAGCAGGCTCATTGTCTGTCCATTTCTCAACGCTGGAGGAGTAACAAATGCGCTTAGTTCGTTTTGGTTTACCGGGGCAGGAACAGCCGGGAGTTTTGGATTCGCAAGGGGTCGTGCGAGACCTTTCGGGCATTGTCGACGACATTGATGCGTCGGCCCTGAGCCCGACAGTGCTGGAAAAACTGCGTGCTGTTGACGTTGAAAAGCTGCCGGCGGTGGCGCCTGGCACACGTCTTGGTCCATGCGTAGGCAGCGTACCGAACCTGATTTGCATCGGCCTGAACTACTCCGATCACGCGGCTGAAACAAATACACCTATCCCGAGCCAGCCGGTGGTTTTCAACAAACACACCGCGTCCATCAGCGGACCCAATGACCCGGTCATTTTACCAACGGGCGCTCAGAAGCTGGATTGGGAAGTCGAACTGGCCATCGTCATCGGTACGCCTGCCTGGCAGATCGATGAGTCGCAGGCATTGAATCACATTGCCGGTTATTGCCTGGCCAATGATGTTTCCGAGCGGGCTTATCAGCTTGAGTACGAAGGCCAGTGGGCCAAGGGGAAAAGCGGTTTTTCTTTCGCTCCTCTGGGACCTTGGCTGGTCACCCGTGACGAAATTTCCGACCCGCAGGCAATTGACCTCTGGCTCGACGTGAACGGCAAACGTCTCCAGACCGGCAATACCCGTACGATGATTTTCAGCGTTGCACATATTGTCGCGTACCTCAGTCGCTTCATGCCGCTAATGCCGGGTGACGTCATCATTACCGGTACGCCACCAGGTGTGGGGCTCGGGCAGAAGCCGCCGGTATTCCTCAAGGCGGGTGACACCATGCGTGTTGGTGGCCAAGGCCTGGGTGAACAATTTCAGACCGTGGTTCCTTACGTTGCTGAAATGGGGGCTGCGTGGGTCGCCGGTCGCCATCCCAACGTTGACTGACTATCGCTAGAGGAAAACGCTATGAGCTTTGCAGGAACAGGTGTAGTCGCGATCTGGCATGATCTTTTGCCCGAAGCGCGGGATGAGTTCTATGAGTGGCATAACCGTGAACACATGCCTGAGCGGGCAGGAATTCCGGGGTTTTTGCGGGGGCGCCGATACATCGCTTTGGATGCAGGGCCGACCTATTTCAACCTCTATGAGGCTGACACCGTGCAGGTACTGGGAGGGCAGGATTACTTGTCGCGTCTCAACAGTCCGACGGCATGGACCCAGCAGTCGGTGCAGTCCTATCGCAACGTCGCGCGATCCATTTGCGAGGTCACTTACACCAGCGGTGTAGGGCAGGGCGCGTATTTGTTAACGGTCCGTTTCGATGTTATCGAAGGGCGGCATAAATCGGTGTCAGACGCATTGCGCCAACGCGTGCTTCCTCCCCTTGCTGATAAACAGGGTATTACGGGCGTGCATTTGTGTGTGGCTGATGAGGCCGTGAGCAAAGTTGAAACCGCAGAGAAAAAGGCCCGCTCCGAAGGGACCCAGATACCGGCCTGGATCGTCATGATCGAAGGTTGTGCGCCTGACTACGTTCGTGTCGCCGGCGAGTCTTTCGTGGCTGAGCTGCAACGACTGTTGGAGGGGCAATCGATGGGACCAGAAACCACGCTTTATCAATTGGAATACACACGTTGCAAAACGCCGGGGAGTGCGGGTTGATCGCCGAGCGTTCGAGCACGTTTTAACTTCCAGTCATTATTATTACGCAATTCCCCATGAGCGTGCCAATACAGGCATAGAGTCAGGCTCGCGTCTGCGCACGCTCGGGTTTTGTTTGAGGTGAATATTAAGCAATTTTCAAGTTGCTCAATAACGGACTATTACAAGATAGATAAGGGGTTTTCGCAGTCGCTCGGTAGTTAGCTTTTCTAGCTGCGTGCATAAGTTGAATGACGAGATAAAAGTCGCAACAAAAACAATAATAACTCATTGTGAGAAATCATCATGCGCTACCCTGTTATTTCCCGCAGCGTGCCTGCACACCAATCTCTGATCAGTCTGACTCTTGTGGTCTGCGCAGGGTCATCAGTGGCTGTTCAAGCCGATCAGAGTAGCGGCTTTGTCGATGGCGCTACGGCCACCCTCAATTTGCGCAACGCTTACATCAATCGTAACTTCATCAATCCTTCCTATCCCAACAGCGCTGCACCACAGAACAAAGCCGAGGAGTGGACACAGAGCTTCATCCTTGACGCTCGCTCTGGTTATACCACCGGGCCGATAGGATTCGGTGTTGATGTATTGGGTCTTTATTCTCAAAAGCTTGATGGTGGCAAAGGCACCGGCGGTACCCAACTGTTGCCAATCCACGATGACGGCCGACCAGCCGATAATTTCGGCCGCCTCGGGGTGGCTCTGAAAACCAAACTGTCAAAAACCGAGTTGAAGGTGGGTGAATGGATGCCCGTGCTGCCGATCCTGCGCTCTGACGATGGCCGTTCTCTGCCGCAGACCTTTCGTGGCGGCCAGGTGACCTCCAGTGAAATCGCCGGCCTGACCCTCTACGGCGGCCAGTTCCGTGCCAACAGCCCACGTAACGACGCGAGCATGGAAGATATGTTCATGAACGGCAGGGCCGCGTTCACCTCCGACCGTTTCAACTTCGGCGGTGGCGAATACAGCTTCAACGACAAGCGCACCCAGGTCGGCCTGTGGTACGCCGAGCTCACCGACATCTACCAGCAACAATACGTCAACCTCACCCACAGCCAGCCCGTGGGCGACTGGACCCTGGGGGCCAACCTCGGTTTCTTCAACGGCAAGGAAGACGGCAGCGCCTTGGCCGGTGACCTCGACAATAAAACCACATTCGCCCTGCTCTCGGCCAAATACGGCGGCAACACCTTTTACGTGGGCCTGCAAAAACTCACCGGCGACAGCGCGTGGATGCGGGTCAACGGCACCAGTGGCGGAACGTTGGCCAACGATAGTTATAACGCCAGTTTTGATAACGCTCAGGAGCGCTCATGGCAGGTACGCCATGACTTTAACTTCGTTGTGCTCGGTATCCCGGGACTGACATTAATGAACCGATATATCAGCGGTGATAATGTCCATACAGGTTCGATCACAGATGGTAAAGAATGGGGCCGAGAATCAGAATTGGTCTACGTCGTGCAGTCCGGCGTGCTGAAAAATCTCAGCGTTAAATGGCGAAATTCGAGTGTTCGCAGGGATTTCAGCGCCAATGAGTTTGATGAAAACCGGATTTTTATTAATTATCCTATATCGTTATTGTGACGAATATTCTGCACGCTCAATACTTGGCAGTGTTGTGTCTGCGATCGCCTGAGCCAGCAATAACCTCATCAGGCGGTTGCAGATAAACCTAGAGTCAATTAGGCACTCAATGTAGCGTTGGTAGGTTTAGGGAAACCGCGGATAAACCTACGAAGTAATGCGTTGCAGATGGGCAGTGGCGGCGAGTCATTAAAAAATCATTCCGTCAGGCTTACCTGCGCCGTCTCGTCAAACTTCAACCGGGCCGCTTCAACCTCGGGCAATTTATCGAGCGTCCATTTATGCAATTCGCGAAATGGCTGCTGCAATGTTCGCCCCAGTTGGGTGATCTCATACTGGACTGCCACAGGCGAGAACGAAATGACCTTGCGCGAGACAAGACCATTTCGTTCCAGCCGTCGCAGGCACTGTGTCAGTGCCTTCTGAGTGACGCCCTCCAGGCGGCGTCTGATGGCATTAAAGCGATGCGGTCCGTCATCAAGCACCGCCAGAACCATCATTGACCACTTATCTGCGATTTGGTCGAACAGCGCCCGGCTTGGGCACTCCGACGAAAAACATTGCGGCTTTAATTCCAGCATCGAAGTTTCCTCATGTATACCTAGGCGACTCTAGGTGCCTAATTGACATTTAGTTTATAAAATATACTTATATGGCTTCCGAAAGCAAATGGAGTCCATCCGATGTCAAACCCTGATACCAGCATTTTATTTCGTCCTTTTTCCATCCGGTCGCTTGAACTGAAAAACCGGATTGTCATGGCGCCAATGACGCGTCTGTTCTCACCTGAAGGCATCCCGGGTGAAGCGAGCACTGCCTACTACCGACGGCGGGCAGAGGGACGTGTCGGGCTCATTTTGTCGGAAGGCACCGTGATTGATCGCCCAGCATCACGCAATGATTCCGGCATTCCTTTTTTTCACGGCGAAGCGGCGCTGGCTGGGTGGAAAAACGTGATCGATGCGGTCCACAACGCTGGCGGGCGCATGGCACCGCAGATCTGGCACACCGGTGCCACGCGTTACATCAACGACTGGGAGCCAGATGCGCCAGTGGAAAGCCCGTCGGGCCTTGATTCGCCAGGCGACCTGCGTGGTGTGGCGATGAGTGAAGAGGACATTGCCGACACGGTAGCAGCGTTCGCCAAGGCCGCAGCGGATGCCAAACGACTGGGCTTCGATACCGTTGAGATCCACGGAGCCCATGGTTATTTGATCGATCAGTTTTTCTGGTCTGGTACCAATCTGCGCACCGACCGCTACGGCGGCCCGACAATCAAGGAACGCTCGCGCTTTGCCAGCGAGATCGTATCTGCTGTTCGTCATGCTGTTGGCCCTGAATTCCCGATCATCATGCGTGTCAGCCAGTGGAAGCAACAGGATTACGGAGTACGCGTCGCTGAAACGCCAGCTGTGATGGAAGACTGGCTGTTGCCATTGGTCGAGGCTGGTGTCGACGTCCTGCACTGCTCACAACGCCGCTTCTGGGAACCTGAGTTCCCCGAGATTGACGGTGAGAATGGCCTGAACTGCGCGGGCTGGGCGAAGAAAGTAACCGGGGCCGCGACTATCAGTGTTGGTTCGGTTGGGCTAGGAAATGATGTTACTAATGCCTTCGCCGGCAAGGGATCAACCCCTGCGAGTTTGGATCGGCTCGTCGAGCGCATGGAGCGCGAAGAGTTTGATCTGATCGCTGTAGGGCGTGTTCTGCTGAGTGACAAGGATTGGGCCGCCAAAGTTGAAAAAGGCGATTACGCAGACCTAAAGGGCTTCAATCCGGCATCTTTAGCCGAATTGGTTTGAGCGGTATTGCAAGGTATGCAGAGTTTGGTGCCGCAAAGGTTTTAGCCTGAAGAAATAAACGCCCTCCTCAGATTTTGGGGCGCCGTGTCGCAATCCGTTGTTGAGTGCGGCTTGACTGTCTCAGTGACTGGCCATGTTACGGCCACTCAACCTCCGCCAAAATCGGATTGAATTACAATGGGCCCCGGACATCTACGTGCGAATCGTAGATGTCCGTTGGCCGAGTAATACAGCGTCGCCATGGTAATGCCGACGGTTATGTACGCGAAGCACTCACCAGTACGCCCGTATTGATCGATGGTCGGCTGAGCCAATTGCTGAGGCTTATTACTACGCCCATGCCGCAACGTAAGTGACGTGCCGATCTGGCGAAGGCTGGCGATCGGCCAGAGAAGGTATGTTCAAGGGAGGCTACGTTAATGATCGAGCCACTGCGCTGCTTCATCCGCTCGATAGCCAACTGTGTACCTAGGAACACGCTGTCTAGGTTGCAAACCAGGGCGTGCCGCCACTGCTCCGAGCTCGTACGCTCGACGTCGCAAAACGCACCCACGCCAGCGTTGTTGACCAGCACGTCGATACATCGTGGCGCGCACGAATTGCTTCAGCGCGTCTTCGGGCAATTGTGTCAGATCAACACCGATGAGCTCCGGCGGCAGCGGGGGATCAGCGGACAACCTGCAAGAAAACGGCACCGCTCCGGTGTCTCCCTCGGCCATCCGAGCCGCGACCAAGACGTTCGTCAACAACAACTTTGTGGACGTCTCCGAGACTCGGGCCCTGGAGACCGATGAACTGCCGGGAATCGTCAATGATTTCCGCCAGGCCGCGGCAAACGCTATCGCGCCTCCATGCGCCGCGTCTTTTTCCGCCCGAAGATTACTCCGCCGACGTTTGCAGTACCTCAATCCATAACGCACCTTTGCCCGACGTCGCTTCACCGACACGTTTCAAGGCGCCGTTGTTGCTGACTGCGTAAGTGCCGACTTTTTCGCTTTTCTCGCCCGTCACTAGCAACCAGCGCCCGTTGGGTGAAAAAGCGATATTGCGTGGCTGCTTCTCTTCTACCGGATAGTTCTCGAGAAAGCTCAAGCCGCCTGTTGAAGGGTCAACCGCGAGTGCCGATACCGAACTGCTGGTGCGCTCGGTCATCAACAGTAGCGTGCCGTCGGGCGAGATCCGCAGGTCCGCTGCCCAGATACGTGGTGTGGGGTCGTCCTTCAAGTCGTTGTTACGTGCATCACGCACTTCGCCGTGAGCCAGTTTCAAACGCTCGGGAATCCCATTGGCAACGGCAATCTGAGTCAATGCGCCGGTGGTGTCGTTGATAGAAAACGCTGTGACCGTGCCGCTCATTTCACCGACCACGTACAGGTATTTGCCGTTCGGGGAAAAGGCCAGGTGCCGAGGCCCGGTATTGTCCGGGACACTGATGTAGCCGCTGCCTATGGGGGTGAGCACGCCCGTTTTGGCATCAAGGCGATATTGCAGCACCTGGTCCGCGCCAAGATTGCCCGCGTAGGCAAAACGGTTGCTCGGGTCGGTACGAATCGAATGCGCATGCGGGCCTGTCTTGTAGCTCAGGATGCTGGCAGAAGGCTGATAGGCCTTGTCGATGGCCTGAACACTGATGGTGTCGGCACCATAGGATGCGCCGAGCAGATAGTGTCCTTTTCTATCGGTAGACAGGTAAGCCATGCTTTCTGCCAGGGGCGCTTTGTACCGCGGAGTCAGATGTCCGCTCTTGGGATCTATGCGGTAGCCCAGCACCTGAAACGGCTTGACCCGCAAGGCGGCAAACAACACTTTGCCGTCAGGGGTGATGGCCATGGGGTTGACCTGATCACCGGCGTTGACCTGTTCAATCAGGCTCAGCGCGCCATTGTTTTGGTCGAGGCGATACTGGGAAATCAAACCGTCTCCCGGGCTCGAGATATAGGCAAAAGTGGCGGCATTGGCTTGCTGGCTGAGGCCGTAGACAACGGCAGCGGCCGAGAGGAGGCAAATTCTCACAGGTGATCCCTTATTTTTATGGTTGTGGTCGGTCATCCTATGACTGTGCTTGGGCGACATCAATCGCTGTTTTTCTCAGGTTGGAAAGAGACGACGCGGCTCAGGCGCAGTGTTTGCGTGACCTTGGCCCGGTTCGATGCCATTCACACAACTGCGAGTTTGAAACATTTCCCGCGCCGATGACCGCCATCGTGCCGGTGACTCGCGCAGGACACCCGGATGGCACCTGGTCACCGGTGCCGGAGTCGGCCGCGCCGTGGCCAGATCAAGGTGGCTGCGGCGACTTACCTGTCACCGACGTATCTGACGCACTGGTTGCACAAGGAAATCGGCAAGACCTTCACTGAGCGGGTGCTCGAGCGCAGGACGGCCGAGGATGTGCTGGCAGTGGTCGAAGGTGATGTGCAACCTGATTTCATTTTTGCTGCCCAAAACAGACTCTGTGTTAACTGGCCAAAAGGGGCGGCATTGGCGGTTTGCTTATCTTATGAATGTCTGCCGGTTGGAGTGAGTGACTCGATTGCTTGAGGAGGAAAAAACTGCCACCGGACTTACATGGAGGAGGGGCCGGCAGCGCCGTTTAGTACTGTCGCTTTCCCCACAACCCAGGATGAACATCGTTGAGCCGTAGACGAATGAGAACGGTTCGGTGAGGCTACCAGCAACATCATGGCGTTAGAGTCATTGATTGACGGCACAGTTTATAAAGTTTTGAAGGAATGCCGAGTTGTCACTACGCCGCCAAGCCAGCGTAAGCCTGGCGATAGCCGAAATATCATCTATTTCTTTGAAAACAACCCCTGCGGCATGCACTTGTTGCATCGAGGTCGGTACAAGCGAAACACCCAGCTCCGCTGCAACCAAATGAACGACAGAGGCAAGTTGTGGAGCGCTTTGTCCCAAAATCGGTTCAAAGCCTGAGTCTCGGCAAGCGGCGATAATGGTGTCGAACAAGGTAGGTCCTACTTCCCGAGGATAGAGAATGAACGGGTCTTTGCTCAAATCCTTCAAGTTCAACTTTTTTTGGCTTGCAGCTGCATGATCTTTGGGCAGAACAGCGAGCAAAGGTTCCTCGGACAAAACTCGCATCGTCAAATGACCAGACTCAGCCATTCCTGGGCGAATAAATACCGCATCCAGATCACCTTCTTCGAGGCCTGCCATTAATCGAAGGGTATTGCTTTCTTCCAGGGTTAAATCGACATCAGGGAAGGCTCGCCGAAAATTGCGAATCGCCGTCGCGACTACCGGATTGAAACTAGCTGAGGCCGTGAAGCCAATGCGCAATGCTCCCAACTCTCCCCGAGCCGCCCGTTGAGCTGCATGCGTTGCGCGCTCTACCTGAGCCGGTATGTTTCGAACCAAATCATGAAACGCCTGACCAGCGGCGGTCAATTCAGCCCCTTGCGGAATTCGGTGGAATAGCCGAGTACCCACCTCACGCTCCAAATCGCGAATTTGCAGGCTTAATGGAGGTTGTCCGATACCGATTTTCTGAGCCGCGCGCGTGAAGTTTTGCTCTTGGGCGACGGCCAGGAAGTAGCGAATGTGGCGTAGTTCCATAGGTATATGTAAAACATATGAAGATCGATAGCGCTATACAATAGTCCATCGGAGTTCGTCTAGCTATGGTGCTAACAAGGCAAGATTCACAGCAACCCTGGCAGTACATTCACGAACCCAAGGATACAAAATGACCTTTCGTATGCGCAGCGCACTTTTTACGCCAGCAACCTATCCCGAACGATTCTCCAAGGCCATGGAGGTCGGGGCCGATCTTTTGATCATTGATCTGGAGGACGCCATAGCGCCCAAGGACAAAACAGATGCTCGTGCAACCGCGTTCGCCACACTCAATGCAGCCGAAAAAATGCCGTTCCCTACAATTATTCGTATCAACGGGCTGGATACCGCGGCCGGGCTTAGTGACGTTCTTGAGTTATTGGAAAGCCAGGCCCAGCCTGAATTTCTGCTGCTTCCCAAAACGGAGTCTGCTGCACATTTGCAGATAGTGGACCGTCTGCTCTGCGAAAAGGGACTCAGCACCAAGTTGATCGGCTTGATCGAAAGTGCGGTCGGACTCAAGGCGGTATCAGACATCGCTCATGCAACGCCCCGGCTCGCCGCACTCATGTTCGGAGCGGCGGATCTGGCGGCGGATCTAGGCTGTGGACCCTTTGCAGCGAATCTCACGTTCGCACGTGTATCGCTTGTAAGCGCGTGCGCGACAGCGGCTATCGCTGCTATCGATTCTCCTTTTTTCGATATTCGCGACTTGGCCGGGCTTGAGCGGGCAGCGCTCCAGGCTGCCGACATGGGGTTTGCCGGTAAAGCGGCGATCCACCCAAGTCAGGTGGCGGCAATCAATCTCGCGTTTACACCGACCTCCGATGAAATCGCCGTAGCGCGGGCCATTCTGATCGAAAACTGTCAGGGCGTGGGGCAAGTGAACGGGGTCATGGTCGATGAGGCCGTCGCTCGCCAAGCCCGCCGAGTGCTGGCCCGCGCAGGTCAATCCGCTGAAGTGTAAGGACTGGGAAACCTGATCTCATGCACTATCGAGTATTTCCTGGCTGACAAAGAATCTCTATCAGGTGATCTCGCAACACATTCTTTTCACGCGGGTTGCGCTGTACGCACACTCGTAAATCACGCTTGGCCCATCCCTCTACAAGATCGATAACCTGAAGGCGATCCAGGTCTGCTGGCTCTAACGCTGAGCGTGGGGCGATGCCGATACCGGCGCCCGATGAGACCAGGCGAGCTATCGCCCGAAATCCGGAGACCTGGACGCGCACATCTAATCGCCCGCCAAGGGCGCTGGCGTGATTCATCAAAAAGGTATGCAGTGCCGCGCCCGATTGAAGGCTGATGAATGGGAGCCCTAGGCATTCGGTAAAGCTGACCGANTGCTGGTTGATGAATCGACCGTCTAACGGCGCTAACAGGACTAATTGGTCCTGCCGGTAGGGNAGAAATTCCAGATCTGGATGATCGGACTCCAGGGCTACGACTCCNATGTCGGCNCGNCCTGCGGACACGGCTGAAATAATGTCATGGCTCAATCGCTCCTCAAGGGTGATGCGGACATTAGGGTACTTGGAGAAAAAGCGCGCCAGGTCATCCGGTAAATATGAGCTGATGGCATTGTTGTTGGCAAAAAAGGTCACGTGGCCGATCAAGCCATTGGCGAACGGTTGCAAGTCAGAGGTCATCTGCTCCAGCTGTGCCATGCAGCGTCTTGCATGTTCGACCAGCACATGACCCGCCGGGGTCAAACCCACGCCCCTGGCCTGGCGCACCAGCAAGGGTGTCCCGAGGCTGGCTTCAAGCCCTTTTATGCGCAAACTGACTGAGGAGGGAGCGAGGTTACAGCGCTCGGCGCCGCGCGACAGATTGCTTTCCTCGGCGACGGCCAAGAAGACCTTCAGGTCGATCAAGTCGTACAACATTGCGTTAGTCTCCGGCGAAACCGTGAGGGTTTGGTCTAATTTAACCTTTCGCAAGTCTCACAGCGTTTGTATTTTACAAACGTTGTCTTCGTAAAAGCTCGCTGCTCCCCTGACCGTGATTTGCCCATACTTGTGCACGCAAACTGTCAATGGGAGTACCTGATGTCCACTACAAAACCTTTAAAAGGCATTACCGTCGTTTCCATCGAACAGGCGTTGGCGGCGCCTTTGTGTACCTGTCGTTTGGCGGAAATGGGCGCAAGGGTCATTAAGGTAGAGCGAGCAGAAGGGGACTTTGCACGCGGATATGACGATGCCGCCAAAGGACATTCTTCGTATTTTTTGTGGACCAACCGAGGCAAGGAATCGCTCGTACTGGATTTCAAGAATGCCGACGACGCGATGCTATTGAAACGGATCATCGCCAGCGCTGATGTATTCGTGCAAAACCTGGCGCCCGGAGCCCTTACTCGCGCGGGGTTTGACAGTGCGGAGCTGCGTGCACTGAATCCACAATTGATCACTTGCGACATCAGTGGTTACGGTACAGAGGGGCCCGCCAGTGGTTTGAAAGCGTATGACCTGTTGGTCCAATGCGAAAGCGGTCTGGCCGGCATCAGCGGTTCACCTGAGGGCTATGGCCGCATCGGCGTGTCGATATGCGATATCGGGGCAGGTTTGAATGCTGCGATTGGCGTGCTTTCGGCGTTGCAGTTACGAGAACGAACCGGGCAGGGCTCCGGGATTTCCGTTTCGTTGTTCGATGGTGCTGCGGACTGGATGACAATTCCCTACCTGCACGAGATTTATGGCAATGGCGCTCCCACACGCCAGGGTCTGCGCCACCCCTCAATTGCTCCATACGGCGTTTATACCACTGGCGATCAGCGAGACATCGTGATCAGCATCCAGAACGAACGCGAATGGCAGCAGTTTTCTAACCTGTTCCTTGAAGGCACTGGCGCCTCTACTGATCCTCGTTTTGCGTCCAACACAGAACGCGTCCGTAACCGAGACGCTCTGGATGCGCTAATCAGTGCGTCCTTCGCCAGCCTGAGCGCCGAACAGGCGATTCACAAACTGGGTCAGGCCAATACCGCGTTTGGTCAGGTGCGCTCCGTCGCCGAGATGGCAGGACATCCGGGCCTTCGTAAATGGCCGATGGCAGTCGAGACCGGTGACGTCGAGATGATTGCTCCTCCGGTACGCGCTCCTTGGGACGAACAACGATTCGAAAAAGCTCCGCTCCTGGGCGAACACAGTGAGCGCTTGCGCGAAGAGTTCCAGGCGACAGCAACACAGAACACACAAGAGGAGGTCCCTGCATGAGCACTATTGATCTTCAACACCTGCGCCAATGGATCGGCAAGACCCATGTCGACCACGATGTCCTGTCTTCACGCCATGCGCGTTTGATGGCTGCAACGCTGGGCATTCCGCAAAGCGATTTGGTCTCGGGTCATCCATTGCCGCCCTTGTGGCACTGGTTGTATTTTCTTGACGGGCTGGCACCGGAAGAGTTGGGGCGTGACGGTCACCCGGCGCGAGGTGGCTTCTTGCCTCCCGTGCCGCTGCCGAATCGTATGTGGGCCGGTGGACAGCTTGAATTCAAGAAAGCGTTGCCGCTGGATGGAAGCGTAGAGAAACGCTCCAGTATTGTTTCGATCGAGCACAAACAAGGTCGTAGTGGCGAGCTGGTGTTTGTCACCGTATTGCATGAGATTTTGCATGCCGGCGAAGTTGCCATTTCTGAACATCACGACATCGTCTACAAAGAGGCAACTCCAGTCGACTCAAACAAACCTTTCGCCGCGATGCCGCAAGCCACTCATTCTTATGAATGGCTGCCTACCTCAACCACGTTGTTTCGCTATTCAGCACTGACTTTCAATGGTCATCGTATTCACTATGACGCTGATTACTGCCGAGAAGTTGAACATTACGCGAGTCAAGTAATACATGGTCCGCTGAACGCGACTCTGCTGGCAGGCTATGCCGAACGTATCGCGGGGAAACCCGTAAAACTATTTAATTATCGAGGTGTTCGTCCTGCCTTGCTGGGTGCGACGCTGACATTAAATGCCGTCCATGAAGGTGGCGACTTGCTGTTATGGGTCAGCTTGCCTGACGGCGCAGTTTCGATGCAGGCGCGCGCCAGTTTTTGAGTCTGCATTACGGTGAGAAATACGAGATGAAGTCACATCAAGGTGTTTGCCGTTTCAGTTGAAATAGACTTTATCCTAAATGGTTTTGTTAATTGATTAGATGATCAAGCAGGCAGTCTGTGCGAGTGGCTTTTGTCTTCGCACTGACTGTTGTTGGGCTGGTGGTTTGGCGCGTAAGTGCGTCAACAGATTATTTCCGCTCGTGGAGATTGAAATGATAATAATAAGTAATGCTGATAAAAGTGCTGTCAAATGTCCTCCCCTCACAAATAAAACACGGGTTCGAGCGATACTCGGAGCTTGCTCTGGCAATTTGGTTGAATGGTATGATTTTTTTATCTATGCCTATACGTCTATCTATTTTGCTTCGCTGTTTTTTCCGGCAGGAGATCAAAACAGTCAACTGTTAGCAACGGCGGGGATTTTTGCCGTGGGCTTTTTCATGCGCCCACTTGGCGGTTGGATATTTGGTTATATTGCCGATACGCGTGGTCGAAAAATATCAATGATCATTTCGATTTTCATGATGTGCGGTGGGTCTTTGATGATCGCGATCATGCCAACGTATGAATCGATTGGTGTCGCGGCCCCCATCCTGTTGGTTATAGCCAGGTTGATGCAGGGCCTTTCAGTGGGCGCGGAATACGGAACAGGCGCCACTTACATCAGTGAAATGTCGACTGCCGGGCGCCGATCATTTTTCGGTTCATTCCAATACACCACAATCATTGCAGGTCAGCTGCTTGCGCTGCTGACGGTTGCTGTTCTTCAGCACGTATTGCTTCCGGAAGATTTGAAAGCCTGGGGTTGGAGAATTCCATTTCTCATCGGAGCGATTAGCGCCATTGTGGTCGTATTTCTACGTCGATCCATGACCGAAACGGCTTCAGTAAAAGAAATGAAGAGTAAGGAGGCCGGGTCTATTCGAGCGTTGTTAAAGCATAAGCGGGCCGTCATTTTAACAGTGGCTATCACCATGGGATGTTCGCTGTACTACTATACGTTCACATCGTATATGCAGAAATACTTGGTGCTGTCAGTGGGGATGGATGCGGGGACGGTCAGTTTCATCATGACGTCTGCCTTGGTGTGCTTCATGATTTGCCAGCCATTTTTCGGCATGCTGGCAGACCGTATTGGCGTGAAAAAAAGCATGATGATATTTGGTGGTTTGGCAACATTGTTGGTTGTGCCGATTTTAACCACGTTAAAGACTGTTTCGAGCCCGTATGCGGCCTTTGCACTTGTTATGTCAGGGCTCCTTGTCGCTGCCTTCTACACGCCCGTGACTGGCGTACTTAAAGCGGATCTTTATCCGGCCTCGGTCAGGGCACTGGGCGTTGGCCTGCCTTATGCAATCGGCAATGCATTGTGTGGTGGTACCGCGGAGTATGTGGCATTGATGCTCAAGTCGATGGGAATTGAAAGTTACTTCTTCTATTACGTAGCTGCATTGGTGTGCGTGACGTTCATTGCTTCGTTGTTAATGCCTGATTTGCGTAAGCATGGGTACTTGGATGGCACTGGAAGTGTTGAGGAGAATTTTTCGGGGTCGTCTGGATACAGTCGTGGCGCACATTCTTAAATGAGATTGATAGAGCAATTGATAACACTGGTTTGAACAATCAATTGCTGAAATAACTTGAGCTAACTACTGCGCTTTTACCACTGCCTCATGTACCACGCATACATGAGGTAGTGGTTTTTTATGCCTTGGCGATCTGTTATCAACGATCGGCTTCCGCGTCGGACCTTGATGTGGTAGCGCTTCCCAAGCCTCCCCCCCCACACAATCCCTTTTTCCATATGAACGAGTTGCCTGCGCCCAGGGTTTTCCCGAAACATTGCGCAACCTCAAAGAGGTATCGCCCACCGCCTACCTGACCTTGCATTCGACAAATCACCTCCATCCATACGAGACCGGGGTTGTCCTCGCGCTGTCTCGCCTAGGTCGCGTCGCCATCTACGCCGATCACCTTGATAGTCCGTTCAGCCAGCGCCCGCAACAGCCAGTCTTCGCCACAGCCCAAGTCAAGCGGTGGTGGGGGGACCCCACTTGCTCGCGAAAACTGCAATGCCCGCGATGCAGACCCCGACCAGATATCAATCCAACTGATGCCGATAAGGCAAGTCCGGCCCGGTCTTGCCGCAGGTCAGGGCGGCGGCGCTGACGGCGAAGGTGAGCATCGCGTCGATCTGTTCGCGACTCAAGCGCTGCAAACCCTCCACCGAATCCAGCTGCTGTTCGGTCAGCCAGGCGATCAACGCCGCTTGGAAGGTGTCGCCGGCGCCCACGGTATCAGCCATCACCACCGCGCAGGCCGGCGCCGACCAACTGCCATGGCGGCGGCTGAATACCGTTGCTCCCTGGCCACCACGGGTGAGGAATACCAGCTGGCAGCGGTGTTCCAGCCAGCCATGGATCACGCTCTGCGGATCACGCTCGGGGTAGAGCAGGTTCAGGTCCTCGTCGCTGACCTTGATCAGGTCGGCATGCTCGACCAGAGTGTTGATGCGCTCGCGCCACAGTTCGATATTCGGTTCCGGGTTCAGTCGCACGTTGGGGTCGAGGCTGATCAGGCGTTTGCCGCTTTCCCGGCGGACCAGGGCCAGCAGGGTGTCGGCAATCGGCTGCACCACCAGCGAGAACGAGCCGATATGCAACCCACGCACCTCAGCGCCTAACTCAGGTAAATGCCCCGGCAACAGCTGGCGATCGGCACAGCCTTCGCCTCGGAAGCTGTAATGCGGCGAGCCGTCGGCACCGACGGCGACCATCGCCAGAGTGGTCGGTGCATCGAAGTCCTGCAGGTAGTCCGGGCGCACGCCTTCCTCCTGCAGCACTTGCTGTAAACGCCGGCCGAGGTAGTCGCTGGACAGCCCGGCGAACAGCGCGACGTCGATGCCCAGGCGGCGCAAGCCGACGGCGACGTTGAACGGCGAACCACCGGCAATCGCTTTGTAGTTCACTTTTGAAGCTTGAGCGTTGACGTCGTTTTCACTGAAGAAGTCGAACAGCGCTTCACCACATACCAGATACATAGTCATTCGCTCTTTAAAGGTTCGCTACAAGTTGTTGATAGCGTTCGTAGGCCTGTTAGCGTTAAAAAGCTAGCCAAGCAAAGCTGTTGGTTAACGCGTGATTCTTTCTCAAAAGAGAGGGAGTGGGATCTTAATTTGTGATCGTGAAGTCAGCGATATTGCTGGCCGAAATCACAATGTCGGCATTCGGAAGGTCGTTGCGATGAACTTTTTCATAGGAAGTAGCCTCATCGAAACCCAATGATCGCCATCGATCAAGCAGGCGCGCTTCCAGGGTTCTGCGGTCAGCCTGCAGCATTATGGTGGCGTCAAAACAGTCTCTTAAGGACGACCATGGGGCGAGGTCTAATAGAAGGTAGTTTCCTTCCACGATGAGATATTTCACGTCAGAGGGAATCAACTGTCCTGCAGCACGGGATATCTCCAGGATTCGATCGAATACCGGAACGGCAATCACTGGTTCGTTGTTCGCACGAAGCCGCAGCAGCAGACTCCTGAAGCCACCCACATCGAACGTATCAGGTGAGCCCTTACGATCCAAAAGGTTCAAGGATCCAAGAACCGCGTCATCGTAATGAAAGCCATCCCCGGGAACGACAACTGCGCTCCCCGGCATAACGCTATTAAGAGCCTCTACCAAGGCCTGAGAAACGGTGGACTTACCGGCCCCAGGCGGCCCCGCTAGCGCAACGACAATTCGATTACCAGACAGAGCCTTAACGTAGTTGAGTAGCTCTGTGCTTACTATTGTGTTTGTTTTGGTAAACATGCCAAATCTCTCCTCAGCAGCCGTCGCTCAGGTTTCCCGTAGGTTCGCCCCTCTAGGGATTTTCATGCCGTTCGGCCGCTGCGAGCACCTCGCAGCAGCCATTTCCCGCATGACAGAGGTGGGACCCCTATGTCATTTGACTCAATCGCTCAGTGGTCAATTGGTCAGTGGTCAGCTTGCCAGCCTTTGTACTCCATGACGTTGGCTCGTGTTACCAGTGAGGGTTGAAGCAATACCGTTGTGCTTTCCAAAGATTTGCCATTCAACAGGTCATAACCCATCGTTACGGCCTGTTGTGCCTGGCCCCAAGGGGATTGGGAGGCGGATGCCTGGATCTGTGTATCGCTTTTGAGCGCAGTCTCTATATCGGGAGCTCCATCCACCGATGCGATAATGATGCCTTTGCGCTTGAGTTGTTTTGCTGCCAGGTCTGCACCTATGGCCTGGGGGTCATTGATCGCGAACACCGCGTCGACTTTTGCAAAGCGAGTCAAGTCGCCTTGCATCACGCTGTAGCCACCTTCGCGCGAGCCTTTGGCATCCTGATTATCAGACAGTACTTTGATATCGGGNGCCTGCGCGAAAACACTCTTACAGCCATTGACTCGGTCCAAGACTGCTGANGTTTGCGTACCATTCTGGATAATAACGTTACCCTTGCCACCCAGTTTCTCAGCGATGTACTGACATACAATCCTGCCGGCTTCGACGTTATCGGTCTGTACCGTAGCGTTGGCACCTTGCACCATGACATCTACGCCCACAACCACTATGCCTGCCTTCCTTGCTTTCGCAATCGCAGGCGCGATTGCGACAGGGTCGACGGCGTTGACAAGAATCAAGTCTACGCCCGAAGAAATGAAGTTATCGATTTGAGTGAACTGCTTATTCAAATCGTAATCTGCCGACACTGAGATAAATTTTGCGGCGGGATTGATATGCAGTGCCTCGGCTTTGGCGCCATCTACCATCGCTACAAAGTAAGGATTACCCAGCGAGCCAACAGTTATCCCGACGGATTTCAACTCTCGCGCTTGAGCGCTGCTAAATGCCAGTAGTGTACAAACAGCGGTAAATATTATTTTTTTCATGAGCACTGTCTCTTGTTATTGGAGTGTGGGGGGGATATTGATTCAGGTTCGTGCACCTGACTGCCGAAAGCGATCGAGGGCTACCGCTCCGATGATGACAACACCTTTGATAATGTATTGCCAGATATCCGAGACTCCCAGCAATATCAGGCCATTGGAAAGTGTAGCGATAATCAGGGCGCCAATTAGCGTACCGACGATAGTGCCGACGCCTCCTGTAAAGCGCGTGCCTCCCAGAATGACGGCGGCGATAGCGTCGAGTTCATAAGACTGCCCCATTTGCAGTCCATTAGCAGCCATCAGTCGAGCGGAAGTCATGATGGCCCCCACGCCCGCCAATAAACCGGACAGGGCATAAGTAAATAACAGGACTTTCCAGACTTTGATTCCCGACAACCGTGCGGCCTCAGGATTACCGCCCACTGCGTAAATCTGTACGCCTAACACCGTACGTCGAAGAATAACCCACGAAAGAGTAACCACGACTACCGCGATTACAACCAGCCATGGCACCCCGAACAACGTATCGTTTCCAATGTAAGCAAAGGACAGGTCGGGATTGAAAACCGTTTTGTCTTCGCCGATAAGGCGTGCGATTCCACGCATCGCAGTCAATCCGCCTAGCGTGACGATAAACGCCGGTAGCTTTCCAAACGCGACCAATACACCATTGACGAGCCCTAGTAACAGTCCGACTCCAAGCCCCGCAGCGATGGCCAGGGGAGCAAACCCCGGAACTTGCGATACCAATAGCGACACTACTGCGGAAACAGCCAGAATCGAACCAACCGAAAGGTCGATTCCACCTGTCAAAATCACGAAAGTTAGACCTGACGCCAATACCACATTGATAGAGGCTTGCTGACTGATGATCGAGAAATTCTGAACCGAGAAAAAGCTCTCGCTCATCAGGCCAAAGCCCACGCAAAGGAGTAAGAGTACGGGCAGCATGCCCGCCACTCTCATCAGTTGGCGCATTTTATCCTGGGTGGAAACTCCGGCGATGCTTCGTACACCAGGCGTGGTGAAGTCACTTGCTACTTTGTTTTGCAGTGGGGAAGTCATTGGACTAAGTCTCCGTTGGCTAGAGTCAACCTGTCGCTGCCTGTGGCAGACGCGATAATGGCTTCAGGTGTGATATCAAGACCGCTGTGGCCACCGAGTTCGGTGACAAGTTTACCTTCACACATGACCAATACACGGTCGGCAATTCCAACGATTTCTGGTAGTTCACTTGAAATTATCACTACGCAAACGCCGGATGCTGCTAATGCATTGATGATTTTATATATTTCTGATTTAGCCCCAATGTCGACACCCGATGTAGGCTCGTCGAGAAACAATACCCTGGGCTTCATCTCCAGCAGACGAGCCAGCAAAACTTTTTGCTGGTTGCCTCCGGACAGCGCTCCAACATTGATATCGGAGGACGCTTTGATATTGAGTGCCTGGATTGCTTGTTCGGTACGTCCAGTTCCGGCGGCTCGGTCCACGAACCCCGCATATCGAGCATCACTTCCCACAACACATACATTGATATTGTCGTGGACACTCATGTCGAGAAAAAGGCCCAGTGCTTTGCGGTCTTCTGTCAGATAGACGATGCCTGCGTTACCTGCATCGCGAGGAGAGCGTATGACTACAACTTCGCCGTCCATTTCAATCTTTCCGCCTGAGTACGCGTCGACGCCTGCGATTAATCGGGCAAGTTCGGTTCTTCCAGAACCCACCAGTCCTGCAATCCCGAGAATTTCGCCGGCATACAGATCGAAACTGCAATCCTGAATTTTGAAGTCATCTGTAAGATTGCGAACACGTAGTATCGGTTGCTCGTAAGAGCACAAAGGACGCTCATGGGCGTAGAAGCCGGAAACATCGCGGCCAACCATCATCCGGACCAGGGTTTCAGCTGACAGCGTGACGCGATCCAGCGAACCAACGTAATGACCGTCCCGGAGCACCGAAACACAATCGGACAATGCGTATATCTCGGCCATACGATGGCTGATATAGATGATCGCGACGCCATCATCACGTAGCTGGCGAATCAATGTAAAAAGACTTTCGGTCTCTTTTGTGGATAGCGGCGTTGTAGGCTCGTCCATCACCAGGATTCGCGTATCGGCATGAATTGCACGCGCGATTTCAACAAGTTGTTGGTCCGCAATCGACAAAGTACCGACCAGTGCGTGCGGATCAAATGTAACGCCAAGTCGCTTTAGTACTACGAGCGCACCTTCGGTCATTGCCTTGCGGTTTATAACGCCACATCGTCGGATCTCTCTACCCAGGTAGATGTTCTCCACCACGCTCATATTCACGCACAAGCTGAGCTCTTGATAGATGACGGATATGCCATGGCGCTTCGCATCGTTCACGCCATAGTTTCGAATCTCACATCCGTCGATTCGAATAGTGCCACTGTCGGCGACATAGGCCCCCGATAGTATTTTCATCAGAGTGGATTTTCCGGCGCCGTTTTCGCCCATTAGCGCGTGGATTTGTCCTGGGAAAATACTGAGGTCAATGTCATGCAGGACGCGCACCCCATTGAATGACTTCGAGATGGAATGCATTTCCAATAGGGCAGGAGGGGGGCTTTCAGATCCAGTGCTCAGCATAGCTGTTAACTCCTTATCTACCGATTTGAGAAGCAGTTGAAACCTCTCATCGGTGTTCTTGTTCGAGCAACATAGTCGAAAGGAAAGCGCTTGCGCAAGCGCTTTCCTTTTCGTTCGAGGAATTCTCCAAAAAGCACTTCCATGTCCATCCCCTAGGGAAGCCCCGATCAAAGAGGAGGTGAATAGGATGTTAGGAAAGCGCTTGCGCAAGCGCTTTCGTCTCGGCTATGCTTTTTTCAACAAGCGCTGCTGCGTCCATCAATTGGTTCGCAGGATGATCGCTACGATAATAAAAAGGAGTGCCCGGCTATGCTGCATAGCGGATTCCACCATCTCGATTTACAGATTTCAGATGCGCTGTGCATCTCGCTGGGTCTTTCACGAAATTGCGGGCTCGCCCCGGCATCAATTCCGAGAGCCATCGACGCATTTTCTCGCCGTGAGCTTTACAATAGGTAGCAACTGGACATGAGTTCAGCGCTATCCATCAAATCACGTGAGAAAGGAGTGATACACAGTGGGCGCAAAGATGAGCGATGTCGCGAGAGCCGCGAACGTATCAATGTCTACGGTATCTCATGTACTCAACGGTACTCGTAAAGTACATCCTGACACCGTCCGTAGTGTGAATCAGGCGGTAGAGTCCGTAGGCTATATTCGAAACTCACTCGCTCGGTCTCTGGCTCGCTCCTCTTCGGGTTCAGGTGCTATCGGCGTGGCGATTGCTACGCTTTCAAACTATTACTTCAGTGAAACAGTACGTGCCATCGAAGCGGCATGCGCGAAAAGCGGTTTGATGATGATACTGGTCAATACGCAAAGAGATCCGGAACAGGAACTCAAAGCGGTCAAGGCACTGCATGAGCGACGTGTTGACGGGATTGTACTCGCTTCGGAATATGATCCGGAAAATCGAGTATTTAATTACTTAAAAGCCAACAAGATACCCACGGTTCTCATCGATCGACTTCTCTCGACGTCTTTTGATCAGGTGGGGGTAGAGAATAAGCACTCCTCTCAAGAGTTGATTGCACATTTGATTAAGCTTGGTCATCGGCGTATCGGGATGGTATCCGGACGATTGACCCAGTCTTCTTCTCATGAGCGAATTGACGGCTACCGTGCGGCTTTAGCTGACGCTGGAATTGAGTACGAAGATCAATTGGTTTGCTGTGGTGAATCGGCGATTGCGCCGGCAATGGAAGCCACTCGCCATTTGCTATCGCTAGAGCACCCGCCCACCGCAATAATGACTGCAAACAACTTGATGACCATTGGTGCAATGCAGGCTCTTCGTGAAGCGGGGCTTGAGGTGCCAAAGGATATCGCGCTGGTTGGCTTTGACGATTTCGACTGGGCGGATGCTTTTAGCCCAAGACTGACAGTTGTAGCGCAACCTCTCGAGGAGCTCGGGGCCCAGGCTGTGAAGCTTTTATTGAAGCGTATCAAGCAACCTGAGGGTAGACGTCAGACTATTAGATTGAAACCCTCTTTAATCCAGCGAGATTCTTGCGGCGCTCCCAAATGACGGTACTCAGGGTTTCGTCCTGAGGATTTAGCGGTGCAGACGTGAATTAGTTGATGCTAGTCCACGTCTCGCCGCCTGAATGACTTTGAAACTAAATGACTAGTACCTGGTTTCCATTTGTCGTGCACGGATATGCATGTTTGCAGTGTTTTCTGCTTGAGTGTCCCGCGTTCGGTTTTGTTTTCGTCAGGTTTCAATGATTTCGTTATAGAGATAAACATTTATTTTAATCGCGATGGAGAACGCTGGCCTCGCGGAACTAAATCCGATAATGGGTCGTAACTGCACAATGCAGGGCTTATTCCTGTGATGGCGCTTCTGCGTTTGCAGAGTTACAAAACGCCCGCATTTGAATGGCAAGAAAAGAGTTGATTGAGACGGCACAAGCCGTATTGGCGAAGAAGGGCTGAGCATGAATAACTACAACAAAACGAATGATGTGACTGCACTGCCGGCATGGCGCAATCTGCTCGATCATCGAGAGAGCATGAAAAATTTTAGTATGCGCGATGCCTTTCGAGATAACAGTAAACGCTTTCAAGACTTTTCCTTGGCGGGCTGCGGGCTGTTTTTGGATTACTCCAAAAACCTGATCACTCACGAAACGCGTTCATTGCTTGTAAACCTTGCTCGCGAGGCAGGCGTGGAACAGGCCGCGCGTGCCATGTTCAGTGGAGAGAAAATCAATTGCTCCGAGGGGCGTCCAGTGCTGCATACGGCGCTGCGGCGACCAGTGGGAGACGCTTTGATGGTCGATGGTCGCAACTTGATGCGCGATGTGCATGGAGCCTTGGCGCAGATGACTGACGTTGTGAGTCGTATCCATAACCATCTGTGGCGTGGTTACAACGACAAGGTCATCACCGATGTCGTAAACATTGGTATTGGTGGCTCATTTCTGGGCCCGGAGCTTGTCTCTGAGGCGCTGGCGCCTTTTGCTCGGCATGGGGTGCGGTGCCATTATCTAGCTAATATCGACGGCAGTGAGTTCCGAGAGGTTACAGCCGAACTGAACGTAGAAACAACGCTGTTCATCATCTCCAGTAAAACCTTCGGTACTCTTGAAACCTTGAAGAATGCACAAGCTTCTCGTAGCTGGTACTTGGCTAAGGGCGGGACGGAAGAGAAGCTATATCGCCATTTCATTGCTGTGACCAGTAATCGCCAGGCAGCGCTGGATTTCGGCATCCGTGAAGTAAACATATTTCCTATGTGGGACTGGGTCGGTGGCCGTTACTCACTATGGTCTGCAATTGGCCTGCCGATTGCGCTGGCCATTGGTATCGCTAACTTCAAGGAACTGCTATCCGGCGCATACGCTATGGATCAGCATTTCCTGAACGAACCATTGGAACAGAACCTTCCTGTTCTTTTAGCGGTACTCGGCGTTTGGTATCACAATTTTTGGGGTGCGCAAAGCTATGCTTTCTTGCCCTATGACCATTACCTGCGCAACTTCGTTAAGCATCTGCAGCAGATGGACATGGAGTCAAATGGCAAAAGTGTTCGTCATGACGGCACGTCAGTGTCTTGCACCACGGGCCCGGTAATCTGGGGCGGCGTGGGGTGTAACGGACAGCACGCTTACCACCAGTTGCTGCATCAGGGAACGCCTCTGATTCCAGCTGACTTCATTGTGCCTGTGGTCAGCCACAATCCAGTGGCTGATCATCAGGAATGGCTGTATGCCAATTGCTTGTCTCAAAGCCAAGCGCTGATGTGGGGCAAAACCCGCAGTGAAGCTGAGGCAGAGCTAAAAGCCAAAGGCCTTTCATCCAGTGAGATTGAACGACTGGCACCGCATAAAGTGATCCCCGGTAACCGGCCAAGCAATACAGTTGCTCTTGAGATCATCAATCCACATAGCCTTGGTGCGCTGATCGCCCTATATGAACACAAGGTCTTTGTCCAAGGTGTAATTTGGGGAATCAATTCGTTTGATCAATGGGGCGTGGAACTGGGCAAGGAGCTAAGTAACAACGTCCATAACCTCCTGACTCGCTATGACGCGCAACCGGCTGATGATTCATCTACGCAGGGTCTTATAGATTTCTTCCGAGGACGCCATCGGGGGTAGAGCCTCATAAGATTGGACGGGTAATGCCTTATCGTTAGCTCGTCTGGTCACTTTGCACCGGCAATGCCTGGATTTTTCTCATTGGTTCAGCGGTGCCTTTTCTATTCGATTTAACTTGGTATTTCCCTTTCTGAAACAGGTGCGTGGGAGTTAACCCCGTACTTTGATTAAAAGCGTGCTGTTCGCGTTGGCCTTATCCAATAAATATAACAAACAAAAGGTGTTATGAATGAACGTTAAAACTCTCAGCGTAGTTCTGGGTGCGTCCTTTGCTGTCGGCTTTTTGCCCGTTGACGCGTATTCAACAGACTTCAGTGGTTATTTCAGAACCGGAGTTGGAGATTCGACTCAAGGAGGGAAACAGTCGTGTTTTCAGCTACCGGGCGCGCAATCCAAATACCGTCTTGGCAACGAATGTGAGCAATATCTGGAGCTGGATTTGCGCCAGGATCTGCTTTCACTGGACGACGGCTCGGTGGTCAGCGTGGAAGGCATGGCACAGTTTTATAACGAATATGGCCATGAACCAAAATTTGACGGGGAGCACGGCTATACGCGGATGAGCCAGCTCTACGCTGAGTGGAGCAAGATGCCGGCATTGAATGGCGGTTCTTTCTGGGCGGGCCGTCGTTACTACAACCGAAACGACATCAATATTTCCGACTACTTCTACTGGAACCAAAGCTCAACAGGCTTTGGGTTCGACCAGGTCGCATTGGGCGATCTGAAATACAGCTATGTGCTCTCACGCAAGGACAACGTCTTCCAAAAGGATTTTGTTACCCGTCATGATGTGACCGTCAGCGGATTCAACACAAATCCCGGTGGTGAGGTTCAACTGGGCGTCAGTTATCTGGACAAGCCGAGCCGCGAGAATGCTCATCAGGGCTGGTCGGTGGTTGCCCAGCACAAGCAGGTCGCGTTTCTTGGCGGAGTCAACAAGTTCGCTGTTCAATACGGCCGAGGGCCGGGCACCGCATTGGGCTACACCGGTGATACCACGTTGGATGAGAGCAACAAGAGCTGGCGGCTCGTGGAGTTTTTCGACTGGCAAATGACCCATGCTTTTAGTGGTCAAGTTGAATTGGTCTATCAAAAAGACACGCGCCCTGATGGTGATGATCAGAACTGGTTATCCATTGGTGTTCGGCCAATTTATGCGTTCACGGACCAGTTCAAGTTGATCACCGAAGTTGGGCGCGACCAGGTTGAAGCTGCAGACGGTACCCGAAAACTCACTAAGTACACCATCGCGCCTACCTGGTCACCGAAGGGCCCCGGATTCTGGGACAGGCCGGAATTTCGTCTGTATTACACCTACGCTACCTGGAACAAGGCTGCGCAACGCGCCGCCAGCTTGCAATCTCCGGGATCGGCGCTGTCTGATACCGGTGCGTTTGGTACAGACCTGCAAGGTTCCAACGTAGGTGTTCAGGTCGAGTATTGGTGGAAATAAATCCTGAAATGACAGGGCTGACAATAAGCCCGGATCCGCTTCGACAACTGCGGATAGCGAGGGCAACCCAACGCTTCCTCTCAAACAGGAAGTGGTGAACCGCGAGAGGAAGTGAGCGAGTCAGAGGGTGCTGAACGTTGTGACGTTCAGCACCCTAGTCGATCGAACATTGTTGAGGTTTTTTCAGGCGAGTCATCACTCAGAGTGAGAGACAACGTCACCATCCTTTTATCCAGTGATCGGGTTTGTAATTGCGCACTGATGCACCGGCGCGAAAGTCACCTATGCCGCCGCTTCGTCGCTTCTTGCAGCTGCATTCGAAAGTATCAGCCCAAATATTCGTCCAGGTTGCTGGATTCTTCTGCAAAGCGGTCGATCAGAAATTCGAGAAGGGCGCGTACGCGAGGTGCCATATACCGGTTGCGTTGATATAGGGCATGTACCGGCGCGTCCTCAGACCGCCACTGCGGCAATAGAATCTTCAAGCGTCCTGCTCGTAGGTCTGCGCCAATATCCCACATCGATTTCATTGCAATGCCGTAACCGTGAACCG
>Ga0065712_10067800_pt1 | contig 32046 bp, 29 predicted proteins | sample MisRhiReplicate1_FD_59099 | JGI IMG/M metagenome (GOLD analysis project Ga0065712, IMG submission 59099) | Miscanthus rhizosphere microbial communities from Kellogg Biological Station, MSU, sample Rhizosphere Soil Replicate 1: eDNA_1 v3... | ecosystem: Host-associated > Plants > Roots >...
CGTGGTACTGTAGTTCACCGTAATCTGAACTGTAGTGGAGTTCTGATTGGTGCTGTTGTCCTTCGCCACTACCGTAATCGTGTTCGCTCCAGAATTGAGCGCAATCGACTGGCTCCAGTTCGCTGTCCCTGATCCGCTGGCCGTGCCACCGCTAGCGACCACCCCGTTTACCGTCACCGAGGAAATTCCATTGTTCCCCAACCCCGAATCGCTCGCCATCCCCGATACGGTGATCGGACTGCTAGTTACCGTCTGACCATTGGTGGGAGTATTGATCACTACATTCGGCCCTGTGCTGTCCGACGAACTGGGACTATAGTTCACCGTAATCTGAACTGTCGTGGAGTTCTGATTGGTGCTGTTGTCCTTCGCCACTACCGTAATCGTGTTGGCTCCAGAATTGAGCGCAATCGACTGGCTCCAGTTCGCTGTTCCCGATCCGACTGTCGTCCCACCACTGGCCGCTGCTCCGTTGACCGTCACTGACGATATTCCGTTGTTTCCCAACCCTGAGTCGCTTGCCGTCCCCGATATTGTGATCGGACTGCTAGTTACCGTCTGACCATTTGTCGGACTATTGATCACTACATTCGGCCCAGTGGTGTCCGGCAGTGGGGTGCCGCCGACCGGGGTATTCATGTCGGTTTGGATCTGTGCCTGAGTCAAAGCCACATTGTAAACCCGCACCTCGTCAATCATCCCCTGAAAGAATTGCCCGTAGAGACTGTCACCGCCGATCTGTAACGGATTGGTAGAACTCGCGATCGCTCCGGTCGATGTCAGACTCGATACCTGCACCCCATTCACATACAGCCGTAATGTCGTTCTGTCATAGGTCATCGCCAAGTGCGCCCAAGTGTTCGCCGCCAGTGCCGCCGTTCCGTAGATTGTGCCAAAAGTACCACCGGCCCCTGGTCTCCCGCCGTTATCCGAAGTTCCTTCAAGATAATAGTTGTCATTTCCCTTATAGATCACATCCCGCCACGCACTATTTACCGCTGACGGATTTACCCATGCCTCCAGTGTCATCCCGGTCGTCAACTGCAACGACGCGGAATTTGGGATCGTTACGAGCCCACTTCCATTGAACAGCAATGCCCCGCCGAATTTGCCCGAAGTGGCCCGAGTCACACCACTGCCGAGTGTCCCATTATTATTGTTGCCGGATATATCACTTACCGTCGTGCCTGATGTCTCGTTGAAACCATACGCCGCCACCAGACCTGATACCTGCGCGTTGGCTAGCTGCTGCCACATCAAAGAGATGAATACTACTAAGACCCAAAGCATCAGTGCTGCCGATCGTCGATCTAACATTTGGATGCTCGATTCAGTTAAAAACAGTCTATGTGAAATCAGGGACAACCTCGAAAATCTTTAGTCGCGGCTCCTGGTGTACCAGTTGGAAGTTTCCGGGATAAGCGCGGGCAAGTGACTGAAAGCAGTCTTGCTCAGGAGGTAGCCAATAGCTGTACTCCCGTTCGTTGACGATTATGAATTCGACGTTGTATTTACGAATCCCCTCCATAAGAAGTTTTGGGTTCCGGACGGGTGGAAACCATATCACCTGCCGTCCGCCGTCATAGTGGTACACCACATCAAGTTGTCGCGCCATGATGACAGCGGTGCCGGCCGAATGGGTCCGAATCCAGTTCGCGCCGAGAATATCCGGGTACCCTGGATCTTTCGTAATGTCGAAGTTTAAGTTTTTTCGTCCGATGCTGATTTCCTGAATAGCGCCTAGCACCAGCAAAGCGGCTACAAACATTATCCCGCTGACCTGGGTCAGAGTCACTTTTCCTATCGATATCGGGTTTTTCCACCGCGCGAGAAATCGAGCAACCGCGTCGGGACATTTATAGGATCCTGCATATGCAACCCATGCAGAAATAGCAGCCAAGAGAACCCAAAAAAGGGCTGCGACCGCGCGCTGTGTTTTTCCCGAGTGCCAGCTGTACGGAACCGCATCCAGAGAAACGGCCAGCGAGATAAACAACGTCAATGTGCCAACTGCTCGAGCTTTGAATTGAGGAAGTAAGCCGACAACCGCTTTTGTTCCTCGCCAAAGATAGAAACAAACGAGCGGAGCGACGGGCAGAAAAAATCTTATCTCAAAATTCCAGGGCCACAACAGGTACATCACTTCATGAAAGACAAAGTACCATTCGAGCAAACCTCCGCCGTTACGCCAAATTGCCGAACACAATCCAAACAAGATAAACAAGACAGGAACGATTACGAAGGGTGACGTCCAAACCGGATTGACATAATCTTTCCGTGTTAGCAGTTTGGCCAGCAGGACAGCCTGATCGTTCAGATTTTTTTCAATCCGTGCAGGAATGTCGCTCCAAGAAGCTTTCCCTGCGTCCGGGATGTTTCCATTCTTCATTTCGAGCTGTCTAAAATACGACTGTGGATAACCACCTATCATCGGCCATTGAAGCACTTCATGTTTCGCCCCCCACTCCATCCACAGGAGCTGCGTAAACAACCCAATAAGCAAAAGAGGAACAAAGGTCTTAAGCCGACGCTGGAACACTTCGCGGTTCGAACGCCAAGAAACAACAAGCCATGCAAACATGGCCGCGAAAAGTGCAATCCCCGACGATCGGATTAGAAGCGACACGACTAAAAAAAGACTGCACAGCAACCACAGGAAGATGCGCTTGGGCAGACCTTTAGCAGCATCCAAACGCACTGCTAGTAAAAGAGCCAACATGCTTGTAAAAAAGTAAGGCTCATCCGACAAAACCAATCGTGTAGTAAACCCAAAAATGATCGGTGAGGTAGCCAGTATGAGACAAAACATCGCACTTCCAAACTGTTCACCCATGAAGGTGAATAGTTCGTAACTCGCAATAAATCCTAGCGTGGTCGAGACCGCTATTGACCGAATCACAACAGTGTAACTACAACCCAGAACGACGCACAAGCCAGCCAAGATTGCTGGAAAGCCGGGGGGAAGGAGGGTTTCCGGCCTAAAGTCGAACCCGTAGAAATGCCGTGCAATAATTGATCGAGCAAGCTCGAAGTAAGTGACATCGCCGGTAAAAAAATCGCCACTTCTGAGCGAAAATCCAACCTGCAAGGCACCGAGAGTGAATATAATGACGTACACGGCAACGTCTATACTTAAATACCGTCCCGCCGTGGGGCTATTCTTTAGAGCTCGATTCGGGAGGCGGAGGCACCCGCTTTTTTGTGACACCAGTTCGATTAGCGCGAGCAGATTACGCATACAATCGATAAAACGAGTCAGTTTGAGTAGGTTATTTAGATGAATGATACGCCAAAGCCCAACCACCACCGAACCCAAGCGCGAATCCTGCCCCTGCAGACGTAAATAGCGAGAGCAGCATGGCGTGGTAGCTGTTGGACAGTATATCGAGATAAGGCTTGGCGATTGATCGGAAGCGCATTGGCCAAGTTGCGTATCGCATGCTTGCTTGTCGTATTGATTGTACTTGCTTTGCAATCGATGCCAATGATGGTCCCCATGATGATGAGGCTGAACGAAGATAGAGAACTGCGGCACCTGACGAGGGAGACCTTAGCAGTACGGTCTTTCCGCCTTCGATCGACCCGCCTTCGCTGACTGCTCCCGTGACGGTATCGAACCACTGTAGCCTGAATTGGCCTGGCATGCTTTCCAAGTCGACGTTAAATCTGCTTCCATCGGGAGCTAAGATGAGAATCGCGCTTTTTCCACGAAGAGCATACTTCGTCGTTGCTAGGCTTGGCGCTGGCTCCAAGCTGGCCATGTCGAATAGCGTTGAAATTAGCCGGACTTCCCCCATCGCTGCGCGTATTTCAGGTGCAAAATAATTTTGCTTGATCCATGTACAAGGTATTTAATCCTTGAAACAAATTCTCATAGACCCACAACGGATCACTCAGAGAAGATCCGTCGAGATGGTCAGAGTCGGAAATGACCACCTTCTCACCCGTAACCGTTTCAGGACGTGACAAGTAATTTCCCGACATCGGCCCGGGTGCGATCCAGTCGGCTTCACTAGCAAACAGCGTTGAGTTACTACCGCCGGAATATTGATAGGTCATGCCCACAGGGTGTTGACTCGGGTTGGTGGACTTGTAACATTTCACGAAATGTAGCATCGCGTACTGCCAAGCCGTAGAATACGATCCTGACTCGTTTGCGATTTCAAACAAAACATTGTCCAGATCGTTTACGGAATCGATCCAGCCTGAACGTACCTCTCCTGTACTTGCGTAATCTGCGGATAGCGTAAAGTATAAATATCGCGCAAATCCGTTAGGTATTCCGTCCGGTTGACGTTGTTGGCTGCATAGAAAGGGTGCGACAGTTTTCCAGGCGAAAACTGGACAGACCAGCCTTCAAACAGCATGATAATGACGTACAAGCCACGATCACGCGCCGTTACGACCCGATTACGTAACCGTTGAAAGTATTCATCGTTCAGTTGGGTCAAGTCGAATTTCGGCAGTCCATTTATGTCCGTCCCTGGTCCAGTGCGACGCCAGGGCTGCGGAGCAGCAAACTTTCTCAGTGGTGTGTCGAGTCCATCGTCCGGCCGGGTTGTCTCCCATGCCCATAACCGAATAAGGTTGTGGTTATGTGCCTTCAGAAAATCAAGATAGGCCTCGAAGTTGAAATGGCGCGGTGGAAACCGCGAGTCCATGTCAACCAGATTGTTCCAGGTATGGGTACCGGCGAGATACACTGCGCGGCCAGATGCATCGGCGAAGTACCTGGGATTCCTGTGCTGACCGTCAGCGGCCCCATACGTTTTTCGGATTGACGATAACCGAGATTCGTTAGATGAGCGGGTCGGGCGAGAGTAGCGAAATCGGAAGGCCTGAGGTTACGAATGGGTTCAGGACACCGATCCAACATGCTCCCGCTGGGCTTAGCAGGTGAACACATCACCAGCACCAGCAGACATCCAGCAGCACGTATTAAGATAAGGTGACCCCGATACACAAAATCAGCTCGCAATGTTACAGAGCCCACCGAAGAGTTGGGTCGAGACGCGAACTCTCCAAAAGACACCTGAGATGCTTGATGCGCACATAGCGCGTCCCAGTGAATTCCTGCAGCGTGAGCGAGCGCTCTTTATATGCAGCATAAAGCTGCTCAATGCCGCGACGAACCGTCCATTGCGGCTGAAAGTTACTTAGCGAGCGAGCAATCTTGTCACAATTGACACGATAACATCGTAGATCAGGACCCCCACCGTCTGCGTATTTGATCCGACTTCCGGGTACTATCTCTTCCACCATCGCGGCCACGTCGTGGATCTGGTAGTTCTCTTTTGTCTGACCGACGTTAAACGCTTGATTGTGAACCACCTCGCGCGGCGCCTCGAGAACCGCCAAAAACGCGCGACAGATGTCTTCCACATGAACCAGTGGACGCCATGGCGTGCCGTCACTTGCAATCAGCACCTCGCCGGTGGTGTAAGCGAAGCCCACGAGATTATTTACAACCAAATCGGCGCGAAGGCGCGGGGAAACACCATAGGCGGTTGCATTGCGTAGGTAGGTCGGACTGAAGTTGTCGTCAGCTAGCCTAGCCACATCCCTTTCTACTAACACCTTTGATTCCCCATAAGGCGTCACCGGATTGAACGAAGCATCCTCCGTTAGGAAATCTGCTCCAGCAGACAAGCCGTAAAGACTGCACGAGGATGAAAAAAGAAATCTGGGAACACCGGCAGACTTGGCAAGTTCCGCAAGCCGAACGGACGCTCGATGATTGATTTCATACGTAGATTCCGGATTGAGATCACTAAGCGGGTCGTTTGAGAGAGCTGCCAGATGAATCACCGCATCGAAATCTTTAAAATCTGCGACCGCGATATCGCGAATATCTTTGTGTATCGCAGGGACATGGGCTAAACCACCGTTGAAGTCGCAACCGGCAAAGAAATCGGCATCCAACCCAGTAACCTCATGGTTTGCGGCTACCAGCATTGGAACGAGCACGGCGCCTATGTATCCGGCATGACCAGTGACTAGAACGTGCATGAACCCTCCAAATTTAAAACGGCCTTGCGGCAGTAGAATCCCTCCGCATAGCCGCTGGAGGCATTGGCCTCCATTCCTCTGAGTCTGAGGACCGATAGGAACAAATCACGTGAAAACCAGCACTTCTCTCTCTGAGTTTGAAACGCACCGATGATCGTCTCAATTTTTCGCCGACAGATAAGCTCATTCAGTGGTGCAAATACATTTGGCGATCCAAAATCCCCATCGTATTTCGGAATCTCGTATTCGAGAATGAGATGATTTCGAAAAGTGTTCCATGTCAGTTCCGAGATGAGCCGGTGGTCCTGGTGCAGATCCCGGCTATAGTGAGTTAGGATCAAATCAGGCGAAAAATCAGTTTTAAGTTCTTCGAACCGGTCCTTAATCTCACCGCCGACGTAAGGCAAAAAACCGTCACGGAAGGTATGGACAACTACTTGCTTATTTACAGTACTTCCGAGAAAACCATCTGCGCTTTTCAGCGCTTCCTTTTTTCGCTCCTCATTCGAGCTGAACACGATCCACCGGATCTCCATATCAGTTTTTGCGGCCGCCAAGTTGAGAATCGTGCCGCCACAACCAATCTCGATATCATCGCAGTGGGCACCGAGACAAAGTATACGAATCGGACGCCTATTGGGTAAAAGCAACCCGAACATGCTTCCTATCTGACGGTCGTTGGAGCAGCTGCTATTGCGGCTGCTCCAACGGCAACTCGAGGCGTCGAGTGCCGTTGCCCGGCATGATTCCAAATCTGCCACGGCGCTCGACCGCTGGCATAGATATCGTCGAGCATTTGTTTGTCTTTGAATGTGTCCATCGCAGCCCAAAAACCGTCATATTTATATGCGAGCAGCTTCCGTTGGGCTACTAATCTTTGAAAAGGCTCATGCAACAGCTCTTCACCGTCCTTCATGAAATCAAAGATTTCTTTGCGAAAAACAAAATAGCCTCCGTTAATCCTGATATCCGATTGGTTGATATCTTTGATTGCTTCAACGGACCCATTTTCATCAAGGGTTACAAAATGAGAGGTTAGATTGGGCTTGACGCAAACAAAGCTCGCGATTTTCTTATGTCGGTTGAAACATGCAATCTGATCATTGATGGGTAAATCCGTGAGTCCATCACTGTAGTTAGCCAAAAACATCTCCTCACCATCAAGGTATTTTTGGACCGCTTTAAGGCGCTGGCCAATATTTGAATTCACACCGGTATCGACAAAGGTAACACTCCAGTCATCAATATCGCTGCTATATAATTGGAGGACTTTTCCCCCCTTGGACAGCACGAAATCGTTAGAGACACATTCATTATAATTGAGAAAATAATCTTTGACGTAATCCGCGCGGTGGCCGAGACACAGAATAAATTCCTTATGGCCGTAGTGAGCATAATATTTCATGATGTGCCACAGAATCGGTCGATATCCGATATTGACCATGGGCTTCGGAATCGTCTCGGAGAATTCACGTAATCGCATACCTAGTCCACCGCAAAACAGCACTACCTTCATTGAGGCTCCCCCCCTGAGCTCTGTCGAAGTTGTCTCATTTGAATCTCAGTGATCTCCGCCGAACGCGGTAGACTGAGAGCGTTTATAATTACAGTGGCAACATCTTCCGCTTGCATCAGATTCTCCGGCCGATAAGGTTTGTGCTCCATTAAATGAACCGCCTCCTGCAAAGGTGTGGCTGTGCGGCCAAGATACAGACTGAGCACGCGAATGCCGTATTTATTCACTTCCCTCCGAAGACTATCAGCAATAGCTTTGAGCGCGTGCTTTGTGGCCGCGTATTGACTAAGATCCTCCGGCGCCGCCAGTCCCGCACTCGAGTTTACGAAAACAATCTGCCCACATTGCGGACGCAACACCGGGAGTAAACCTTGCGTCAAGGCGTATGGAGCAAGCACATTAATTCGGTACAGCCGCTCGAACTCAGCTATTGGAACGCTAGCGATCGGTCCGCGAGCGTAATCGGCAGCACAATGAACAATGATATCGATGTGTTGAAAATCGTTTCGCACTGCTGCAATCAGCCGAGATATCTCATCAGTGTTGGTAAGATCTGTCGCATAAGGACGTAGCGATTTGCAGGGCACTCTTTCGGTTGCGGCTACTTCGTTCAATAACTCCAACCGGCGTGCGACCAAGCAAACGGTTGCGCCCCTCTCGGCCAGCGACACAGCAACGGATTTGCCAATGCCGCTGCTGGCCCCCGTCACGAAGGCGATCTGATCCTTGAAATTCTCCACTAATCAGAAGCTTGTTTCAGGAGTTTATGCGATAACAACAGGTCAGCAGCGCGTTTGATTGCATCAAATTTACATTCGGAGCGCGCTGCGATGTCCAGTAAGCTGTGCGTCCCATCAGAGAGGTTCAAAACCCATAACAATGCAAGCTCATCGACACGGCTCTCGACCCCACCGATCGCGCGGTAGAGGCCGCGTTTCCCCAACTGAGGTTCGCACTTAGGATTTTGGTTGACGTAAACGCCATTGCCCTCGATCACACCCAGAATCCCAAGGACTACGTCAAATGATTCAGCAAGGATAGAAGGCTGGACAAATTTCATATTATCGGCTGATGTATGATACTCGGGAAATTGTGCGTTCGGGGTTCTCATCAGACAGCCTACGGGAAGATTGAAACCGGGCGAGCAGAACTGCCGCTCGTCATAGCCATAGGGAGAAAAGTCTTGAACCTCGTAGGGCACGCCAGAATGCCTGAGGACATTGCAAATCACGCGGTCGATTTCCGCATCTCCTCTACGGCTTTTTTTGTACGTGAACTTATCTCCCGCACCAACTGAAGCGAGTACCAAACCGTGCTTGATTCGCTCAATGTCTGCTTCGTGATATGACAACCATGTAATCGAACCGATTGTGCCGGGAATAAAGAGAAATCGATACGAATATCTGTTTCTCGTACTGCTCAAATGTTTTGCAATAAAAGTCGACAGAGCGATACCCGATAAGTTGTCATTAGCAAGAGAGGGATGGCAGACATGACAGGAGATTAGCACTTCATCGGAACTCTCGCCCGGAAGGAAATATTCGCCATACGTGAGAAATCCCGGCTCGAGCGAACTGTCTATGCACACTTCGTATTCTTCATCGTTCAGTTTAGCCAGTTGGTTGTGAGCGACGCAGAACCCCCAGTTCTCGTTATAGTAAGATGTTCGATACGGTATCCAGTCCGGATGGTTGGGAAGGGTGTGCAGGTGCGCTTTCAGCTCGGTAAGCGCAATGCGCTTATTTACGGGAACGCTGTAATTGACCACATGAAGGTTAGATCGCCGAAAATCGATAATGCGCTCACCGCTCGAGTTCTTTACATACGCATCTTTGATGTTCCATTCCTTTGGTACAGTCCAGTCGAACACCTGTGTCCCAGTCGGAACATCCCGAATCTCCATTGGTATGTGCTGGCTGATTATACGGAGGGTCTCCCGAACTCCATTGCCGGTGATACTCCGGCAGATCGGATAGAGCTCAGCCATTAGCCGATGCATCTCAAGCCCGACATCGCTCACTTCCTGCGCAGATCTGAGAGCAGATTTATTCATGGCAGCCATGGAGAAAGATCAAAAGATCAACCACGAAGGGCACGAAGATCACGAAATCATAAGATCAAAGTACAAATCGCTTGATCCCTTTTTTTAACACTTCAACGTTAAAGTTGATCAGCAACCCAACTTTGATCCCGGCAAGTTTCATATAGGTCAGAATCTGCGCTTCGTGAATCCTGAGCAGTTGATCGACGCTCTTCAACTCAACGATTAGCCGATCATCCACCGATAAATCCATACGGTATCCGCAATCCAGGCTGATTTCTTTGTACCGAACTGGCAATAGAGCTTGATACTTAAACGGAATCTTCGCCTTGTTCAGTTCATAGGCCAAACAGTTTTCATACGCGCTTTCGAGCAATCCAGGCCCAAGTTCCCGGTGCACCTCAAGCGCGTACCTTAGAACCTTGCTCGACAATTCATCAAATTCCACTTCCTACTTCGCATGCCCTTCGTGGACTTCATGCGCTTCATGGTGAAATCCCTCAGCGGCTCCGCGGTGACGCACCCGAATCACTCTTAGTCCCCGAAATCCGGGTAAGTCCTATCTCGTTCGGACATCCTTGTGGGGACAAGAGGCCAGGGGATTTCAAACGTCGGATCATTCCACCTAACTCCACGGCCATGCTCCGGGGCGTAAAACTCAGACATTTGATAGAAAACCTCGGTGCTATCCTCAAGCGTAACGAATCCGTGCGCAAACCCCTCTGGGATGTAAAGCATTTTATGATTTTCCAAGCTCAACATTACACCCGTGTGGTCTTTGAACGTTGCCGACTCAGGTCGAAGGTCTATGATCGCATCGTAGATCGAGCCCCTCGTACATCGCACCAGCTTCACCTCTGAGAAGGGTGCTACCTGATAGTGCATTCCGCGAAGGGTCCCCCTCTTCCGGCTAAACGAAATATTACATTGGACCAAGCGCGGATTGAGGCCGTGCGCTTCGAACTCTCGGCAACACCAGCTGCGTGCGAAAAATCCGCGGTCGTCTTCCGACTTCTCTGGGTCTATGATAAACGCTCCCTTCAACCTTGTCGGTGTGAAAATCACGGAATTACGACACTACGCAAAGACCGCTCACTGCTCACAGGATAGTTACTTCCGAGATTGGTATGACAAATCGCCCGCCCCACTCGCCTATATATGAATGCTGTTCCATGACCTCGCTCTTGATATTCCACGGTAAGATCACCAAGTAATCCGGTTTTGTCTCTTTGATCCTATTAGGATCATGAATTGGAATATGTGTGCCGGGCAAGAATTTCCCCTGTTTGTGAGGGCTCCGATCAACGACATAGTCGAGAAAATCCGTGCGAATGCCGCAATAGTTTAAGAGAGTGTTGCCTTTTCCAGGCGCACCATATCCTACAATCGAGCAGCCTTGTCGTTTTGCTTGAATCAAAAAGTCTAAAAACCTACGTTTCGTCTCCTTTACTTTTTCGGTGAAGGAGAAATATGAACGCAGGCATGTAAAGCCGGCTTCTTCTTCACGCTCACGTAATTGGAAGACCCTCTTTTCCACCGGCTTCGAAGCATCTTCGTAATGGCGTGCATAGATTCTCAAGGAGCCACCGTGGGTCGAAATTTCTTCGACATCAAAAATCGTGAGCCCGTGAGCAAGAAAAATTTTCTCGACCGTGACAAAAGATAAGTAAGAAAAGTGTTCATGGTAAATCGTATCGAACTGGTTTTCTTCCATGAGCCTCATCAGATGTGGGAACTCCATCGTAATAACGCCCGTGCTCTTCAAGAGCACCTTAAGCCCTGCGACGAAATCGTTGATGTCGGGCACATGTGCGAGAACATTGTTTCCCAGCAAAAGATCGGCTTGTTTCGCCTCTGTTACAAGCTCACGCGCAGTTTTTTCACCGAAGAATTTAACGAGAGAAGGAATCCCTTTTCCCTCTGCCACCGCTGCAACGTTGGCAGCGGGCTCGACACCCAGAACCGGAATACCGCGCTGAACAAAGTATTGGAGGAGGTATCCATCGTTGCTTGCGATCTCCACTACTTGACTTTTTGAATCTATCCCAAATCGAGCGACCGCCATGTCGACGTAATTTCGCGCATGTTTCAGCCAGCTATCCGAGTACGACGAAAAATAAGCATAGTCGCTGAATATCTTCTCCGGACTCACATACTCCAAAAGCTGCACCAGAAAACAGTTGTCGCATACATAGACGTGGAGCGGGTAAAACCGTTCCATTTCATTGAGTTGGTCCGAGCTAATGTAACTTTCGCAGAGGGGCGACATCCCCAAATCAACGAATGTGTGAGTTAAATTTCGTCCGCAGAACCTACAGGTAGCCAACTTCATGCTCAAGTCTTTCTAAGTTTAAGCCAGGGCTCTGGTCCCCGGTTTCGGTTCGCCGGCGACATAATCTTGTTCACAAGGCAGGCTTCCGCCCTTCATGCATCGAGAGGTACCGGAGGCCATATGTAAACGTAGTCCCAAACTGCTATCTCGGGCGGCGGCAAAATTGGCTGCTCTTGCGTGCCAATCTGCCGAATGGACAAAGTTGCCCGAAGAATCCGTCCCAGTTGCTGTGTTTCTTGTTGGAGCGCAAAGGTCATTCCACTGTGGAACCCAGGAAAGCTCGGCAATGTGCGGCTCTCCAGCGACGATTTAGCAGGCTGCCAGAAGCTTAGGTGCGGAAGTTTAGTTGCGGGAACTGCGGAAGTACTTGCGGCGGATACGGTACAACTCCCAGGCGGCTTTAATGAAATCGTAGAATCGCACCTTGGAGCCCGCTATATCTCTCCATTCTGTTAGGGGGAATTCGTAGATTATGCGATCGGCCTGTGAAATCTTTTTGGCGCGGCTTATTTTGATGAGTCTCGCAAGAATCTCGACGTCGAAGATCCAGCGCGATTGGAATCTCTGCTGAAACAAATCTGTGACCAATGGTGACACTCTGAACAGTTTTGCGCCGCATTGCGTGTCATACACTGCCAAGCCTAATACTGCAGAAGCCATGGTAGCAAACACTCGTCCCAAATAGTGCCGGCTCGGCTTTCGCTGAATCTCTCTACCGAGCAGCTTGACTCGCGCACCGACGATCATCGAGAGTTCCGGCCGCCTTTCAGCGAAATCGACGAATTGCGGAATGGTATCAAGCGGTGTTGCCAAATCTGCGTCCCAAAATCCAACGTAATCAGGGTTCGAATCGAACGCCGTCATGATCCCCTGTCTGACCGCTTCTGCTTTGCCTTGGTTCTGTGGCAGACTCAAAACACTAAATTTATCTGAATTGGACATTCGCAATGATTCCAGGAGCTGCAGCGTATTATCCGTGCTGCCATCATTGACGAACAAAAACTTAATACTGTGTAAGGGATTTTGAAAAGCGAGGAAACTAGCACGATCAAGGCGCTTTTCTTCGTTGTAACAGGGCACGACAATGACGACGCTGGCCATTACTATGTCTGTACATCATCAAAACGCGTTAATAGCTTTCCTATGCGCGAGTCCGCTGTTATCGCGTCCGGCAGCTAATGCACACTCGCAAAGCGCATAGAGCGTAGTGCATGGCGCGGCCATCTGTAGCTGCTATCTGCTACCTGCGTTCTGCTTGCTGATTTCGGGAATGTGTCCTTTTTCCAACAAATAGGCCTTCAGGCCGTCCTGCCATGGACGAAGCTCACGACGCGCCTGGTCGCTCATAAGCGCTGAGTTCTTGGGCCGGCGCGCGCGGTTCGGAAATTCGCTACTAGAGACCGCAACAACGGCAGTGCCAACCCCAATCAGATCCGAAATAGCTTTGGCGAACCCGTACCACGTGCAGGCTCCCTTATTTGTCACGTGAAATAGGCCCGTTGCTTCAGTTCGTAAAAGCAGCGCCAGCGCCTCCGCGGCGTCTCGGGCATACGTGGGCGACATAGTTATGTCGTTAACTACTCGTAATATCTCCCCTGCTTGAGCTTTGCTGATCACTGTCTCAACAAAGTTACCGCCCTTGCCGCGCGCTCCGGTCTTACCGAACAGGCTCGCCATTCTGACGATTATCCAGCGAGGCGCCGCCTGCCGGACCATTTGCTCGCCGGCTAACTTTGATACACCATACACGTTCACAGGGCCGGTTGGATCCGATTCCACGTATGGTGTGTCTTTGGTACCGTCGAAAACATAATCAGTGCTAACGTAAACGCATAGAGCATGGAGCGAAGCGCATGCACGAGCAACGTTCAGCGCACCAATAGCATTGACGTTGAAGGCTTCACTTGCATGCTCCTCGCAATCATCAACGCGAACATAGGCCGCACAGTTCACGACGGTATCGGGATGCAGACTCCCGATGACTCGGGCCACTTTCCTTTCATCGTTACAATCACAGTCTGCATGACTTAACGGCACAACTTCGAATTTGCCGTCTTCGCGGAGTACCTCAACGAGATCAGTTCCGAATTGGCCAGTAGCGCCGAGAACTGCAACGGATGTGCGGTTCATCAAAAGGTATTTCGCATTCCTTTTCCCCATGCACGGTCGTACACCGCTTCATAGTAATTTCGGTACTCACCGGAGGTTACGTGCGCAACCCAGTCAGCATGGCTAACGTACCACTCGACAGTGCGATACAGTCCACTAGCGAAATCAGTGCGCGGCTGCCAGCCTATCTCAGTTCGGATTTTCGAAGAATCAATGGCATAACGCCGGTCATGGCCGGGCCGATCCGTGACGGAGCGGATCCGCTCCCGGATCTGTTTCGAGTCAGTGCTGCAGCGCTCTGCGATGGCCTCACAAATGGCATGAACAACGTCGAGATTGGCGCGTTCTTCGCCGGTGCCGATATTGTAAATCGAACCGACTTTGCCCTTCGTCAGCACGTCAAAAATTGCCCTGCAGTTGTCCTCAACGTAAAGCCACTCGCGAATTTGTTTCCCGTCGCCATACACCGGAAGATCAAGGCCGTTAACGCCGTTTCGAATCAACAAAGGAACCAGTTTTTCTGGAAATTGATAGGGACCATAGTTGTTCGAGCTACGCGTTATCATAATCGGTAATCCATGGGTACGCTGATAAGAAAAGCACACCAGATCGGCCGCGGCTTTGGTTGCAGCATAAGGACTGCTGGGCAAGAGCGGCGATTCTTCAGTCGAAGGCGATTTGCCCTCTTTATCTCCATAGACTTCATCCGTCGAGATATGAAGGAACCGGTCAACCGGATTCGCACGAACCGCTTCGAGTAAAGCCAGCACGCCGCCAACATTAGTGTGCAAAAAAGGATCGGCGTCGAGAATACTTCGGTCAACGTGCGATTCTGCGGCAAAATTAAGAACCGCCCAGGGTTTCTCTTCTTTAAGGATTTTCCCAATAAGAACCTGATCACAAATATCACCGCGGACGAATCGGACACGATTCTTTGGAAGACCCGCAAGATTCTCTAAATTGCCAGCATATGTAAGCTTATCGAGGTTGACGATGTGCCACTCGCTCTCGGCGCAGAGCAGCCTTATGAAATTGCTGCCGATAAACCCACATCCGCCGGTTACGAGAATGGTCTTCATAACATTAGCGAAGAGCATGGCGCATAGGGCATAGCGTCAATACAAACGCCAAAGGACATAGAGCTAAGGTCGCGATTAAACCAAATCAGCAAAGTGGTTAATCGCGGAGGGTTTTCTGAAAGTTTGTAATCTTTCGACATAACCGATCCAATTTTTGCAGTAAAGTTGTCACGTCGCCGTGATCCACGAGTTTACGGCTTTCCATGACTATCAGCACATTGGCATTTTCAAATGTAGAGCGACGCGCAATATTTAGAAAACTTGAAAATTCCCGTTTTGAATTACTCCCGGAACCTTCAGCTATATTATTGGACATCGAAAGTCCCGATCCACGTAGTTGCTCTGCAAACTTATAGAGTCGTTTTGATTCCAACTTATCCGCGAGTTGCAAACAATGCCACTCCAATCGCAATAGCTTCTTGCCATATCTCTAAATCCTTGAAGCGAAACCTTGGCCGACTCTCCATTTGCTCCCACTGCACTTTGCCCCATACTCCCTGCCCTTAGCACCTTCACGCTCCGCTCGCTGCCTGCTGCCCTATGCGCTCTGCGCCTGCCGGCTGCTATCTGGTCACTGTGTAAGCGAAGTTATTATCTGCATCGCGTAGCCGCGGCCAGGCGCGATCACGTAGGGAGAGTATTGGGTCAGCAATGGGCCATTTGATGCCTAGCTCTGGATCATTCCAGAGCACGCCTCCTTCGAGATCAGGTGCATACTCTTCCGTGGTCATGTACAAAATGTCCGCCTCGGCACTGGTTACGCAAAGACCGTGCGCGAAGCCGGCGGGAACATAGAGCATCTTTTTATTTTCTGCCGATAACATCACAGCGATCCATTTGCCATAACTGGGAGCTCCATGACGCAAATCGACCACAACGTCGTAAACCTCACCGACGAGCGCACGCACGAGCTTGGCTTGCGGCTTGGGATTTTTTTGGTAATGCAACCCGCGCAAGATTCCCTTGCAAGATTTAGAGTGATTGGATTGAACAAACTGTTCCCTGAGGCCGAAGGCGGCGAATTCCGACCGCTTGTAACTCTCCATAAAAAAGCCGCGCTCGTCGGAAAAGACCGGCGGTTCGATCAAGATGACTTCAGGAATCTCGCTTCGAGTAAAACAAAATGCCATTACAGAAGCACTTCGGAATCATCACCAATCATAAGTCGATAGGCCTGGTGGATTTTATCATCCCTTAGGACCACCGAATTCTTGCCGACTAAGCTATCCTCGAGACGATCAACGTGCTCGATTCGCGTGTTTTCCAAAAGAACACAATGCTCCAGCACCGACGAGATGATGCGGCAACCATTGCCAATCGAAGTGAACGGGCCAATAAAGGAATTTTCCACTAAAACGTTTTCACCGATAACTACTGGACCACGGACCGTGCTATGGCGAACGTGACTGCCCGCCCCAAGTTGTACACGGCCGGTAATCTGGCATTGCGCATCGACTTCGCCGTCAATACGGCGCTTAACCCACTCATCGAGAACTACAGTGTTAGCGCTCAACAAATCATCCTTTTTCCCCGTGTCCAGCCACCACGCCTGCACAACATCGCTCAGGACTTTCCCACCAGCGTCGAGAAGCGCTTGGATCGCGTCCGTTATCTCGAGCTCGCCACGCCAGGAGGGGACAATCGTAGTGATCGCCTCATGAATTTGTTGAGTGAAGAAATAGATGCCGACCAAAGCCAGGCTAGATTTCGGATTCTTGGGTTTTTCGACCAGGCGTATTACCCGCTGATCTTCGTCCACTTCGGCAATACCAAAGCTCGAAGGGTTATCCACATCTTTTAACAAAATTGATGCGTCTGCTCCAGACGACACAAATCTTTCTAAGTGTTCTCTGATTCCAGAGCCTATCAAGTTGTCGCCGAGATACATGACAAACGAGTCTCTCCCTAAAAAATAACGTGCTACTTTGACGGCATGGGCAAGGCCCAACGGTTCACTTTGCATGATAAACTCCAGGTTCATACCCCATGCGCGTCCGTCACCGACAGCTTCTCGGACAGCGTTGCCTGTCTCTGGTGAGATCACGATGCCTACGTCCTCGACCGCTGCGTTTTTGAGGTTGTCAAGCACATGAAAGAGAATCGGCCGGTTTCCTACCGGTACTAATTGTTTGGCCGCAGTATGGGTGAGCGGCCGGAGCCTGGTTCCCTTTCCACCGCTTAAAACTAAACCCTTGATTCGATCACTAGCCATTTATGCTAAATACCACGGATATACGGCGGACGGCAAAGCTACCCAGTGCCGCACTGCCACTAGGCGCCAGTTGGCAGTAAGCAGTTGGCAGTCGCCAGCCCGCGTCCCCTGCTCCTTGCTCTAAGCTCTTTGCTCTTCCCTACACGGGCATGCTTCCGCCACTAATGCACAGCCGTCGCTCATTCCGTTTTTAGTTCCTCGAATTGTGCGGCGGGCTCGCAAATCGCAACACGATGGCAGAACAACACCGCGGGTTACCCTGCTAAAACACCAATCGCGTGCGACCATTGCTCTATGCTGGCACTGAGTCGCTAATGAAGCTCAATCGGAGATCCGTGATTCTAATCAGGATGCTGTGAATCAATACCCAGGATAGTTTCGGCTCCGGACGGCAGCGGCAATCCGACGGACCTTGTTTCCTCTTCGACCAGAACTTGAATAATCCGCCTAGCGGCGTGCCCGTCCCATAGTTGTGGCGCTGGTGGAGTTTGGCGCTGACCCTGCACAACACGGCCAAATTCCTCGATGATTTTTTTGCAATCGGAGCCAACTAGGACATTCGTACCATGGGTCAAAGTTACCGGTCTTTCGGTATTATCACGCAAGGTGATGCACGGAACACCAAGGATCGTGGTTTCCTCTTGGATTCCGCCGGAGTCGGTCAATACGACTTGTGCCAATGACATGAGCTCAAGGAAATCGAGATAGCCCAAGGGCGGCAGTAGTCGAATTCTCACTCGGGAATCCCATGGTTCCGGCCGATCCAGAAAATGATCGACAAAATAATCACCCAGATCGGCCTCTTGAATCTGCTTTAATGTCCGGGGGTGGGCGGGAAAAACCAGCGGCAGATCACGGGATATTTGCAAAAATGCATCAAGCATTTTTGACAGTGTTCCATGATCATCGACGTTCGCAGGGCGGTGCAAGGTCAAGATTGCATACGGCTTCGGCCCGTCGTTGTCGTAGAGTTGCAGATCTTTGAGAATCGTCGATTCCTTGGCTTTCGTTCGGTATCGCAACAACGTGTCGATCATGACATTACCGACAAAGTGAATCTTGTCTTCAGACACACCTTCGCGTTTAAGGTTTTCATTGGCGCTTTCTTCCGTCGTAAAAAGAACGTCTGACAAAGCATCGGTCACGATTCGATTGACTTCTTCGGGCATAGTTCGGTCAAAGCTTCGTAGGCCGGCTTCCACATGCACCAGTTTAGGAATGAAGTCTCTCTCCGTCTGGGTTGTCCAGCACGTTTTTTTCGTTACCAGCGCGCACGCGACAGTGGAATTTACATCACCAACAACAATCACGATGTCGGGCTTCTCGGCCAAAAGAACCTTTTCAAAGCCCTCCATGATTTTCGCTGTTTGAATCGAGTGAGATCCTGAACCGACTCCTAAAAACAGATTTGGGGTGGGAAGTTCGAGGTCGTTAAAGAACATGTCCGACATGTTGGTGTCGTAGTGCTGGCCGGTGTGCACCAGAACGTGGTCGATTAATAAAGGTTTGCTACTGGCATTGTATTCTCGAATGGCTTCGCAGACAGCGGCAATTTTCATGAAGTTAGGTCTTGCCCCGACCACCGAAAGAATCTTGATTGACATGCTTCACCTAGTTGATCGATGGAATGGGACGTCGGTAGCCGGACAAGACTTTCGACATAGGAGCCCACGAAAACTCGTCCAGGAGGCGCGATAGTTTGTCTTCAGTTGTTTGCAAGTTCTGATACTGGCGAAAGCGGGAGCGCCAACACGCATCAAGTCTCGGTTGATCGGGATCAATCTCCCAAGGGTGTAGATAAACCATCGCAGGTTGATCTTCTTTTTGATTTAAGCGGCGGATGGCCCCCGCGGTCACCTTGTATGGCAACAGCCTAAGATAGCCACCGCCCGCTATGGGGACGTTAATACCCAAAACTCGCACGGTGGACGGCGGAAACTCCAGGAGGCGCGCGCCACTTTGTAGCGACCAATAATGCGGAAAACGCGGCGCATCAGGAATTCCATAATAGTCATGTCGTATCGGAAAAATACTAGAATCGTACTCGAACCCAAATTCACCAAGAATCTCTAGTGCCCATAAGGTTTTCGACGTGATCGAATAGCTGGGTGCGCGAAAACAAGTTACCCGCGAGCCGGTTTGATCCTCGATGGCCGATTTTGCTCGTGTAAGGTCTGCACGGAAGTTTGCTTGACTCCCGCGGGTAAGCATCTGGTGGCCATAGCCGTGGCTTCCTATCTCATGTCCGGAATCGACGATCGCTCGAACCAGTGCGGGGCAGCGGTCCGCAACCCAGCCAAGGATAAAAAAAGTTGCTTGAACATTACGACGCCCTAGAAGTTCCAATAAGCGGAAAGTGTTTCGCTCAACCCGAATTGGATACTGGTCCCAATGGGCGGAGGATATGACATCCGCGAAAGCCTCGACATGAAAATAATCCTCAACGTCGATGGTGAGCGCGTTAAGCATTTGTTCTCAACGTGCCCCGGAACCGAACAGAATAACTTTGAGGCTTTCGAAAATTATTTGAAGGTCGAACACCGGCGACATATGTTTGATGTAGTATAAGTCGTACTGCAATTTCTCGACCGCATCCTGCTCACTGTCACCGTAGCGATAGCTAATCTGCGCCCAACCCGTGATTCCTGGTTTCACCGAGTGCCGCAAATCATAGTACGGAATGGTTTCTTTCAAACGTTCAACAAAAAAAGCGCGCTCGGGACGCGGTCCGACAAAGCTCATTTCGCCCTTCAAAACGTTGAACATCTGCGGGATTTCATCAATCCGGAGCTTTCGAATGATTGCTCCGACCCGGGTAACCCGAGGATCATTTTCTACCGCCCAAACCGGTCCCAGTTGCGTTTCGGCATTCTCCGCCATCGACCGAAACTTGATTAACGTGAAGCGCTGTTCATTTTGCCCGACTCGCTCTTGCCGATAAAAAATCGGGCCTCGACTTTCTACTTTCACAGCAACCGCCGTAACCAACGCGAGCGGAGCGGCAAGCACCAAGCCGACGAACGCAACTATTACGTCAATGATTCGCTTGACAGCCAGGATGAATCGATCACGCCGAAAACCGCGGGATAAAGCGATCCATTCGGGAGGCAAATCGACGACGGAAATTTTACTCGACAGACGCTCATAAAATGAATGACAATCCTCTACTGGGACTCCCATAGCACGCACGTTCACCAAGTCCCGGTAGCACGTCTGCGGACAATCGCCGGTACTCGCTAAAAGGATTCTGTCCACGCGGTTACTGGCCACAAGTCCCCTAAGTGCCGAAGGCGTAAAGACCGGAATCTCCACTTTTTTCGGATTGCCATACGACAGAGTAATTAATCCAGCCTCACCGCCAACAAAGCCGATTACCTCCATTCCCAACTGACGTTTCAAATACAGCTCTTCGGCGACAATCTTGCCAATGGCACGAATGCCGATAACCAATACTCTCGCGCGAATAGCGGCTTGCCTCAGCACTCGCATAAAACCAAACCGCCAGATGGCCAGTGCGGCGCACATCAGCAGCATTTCGCTCACGTAAATCGACTTGCCAAAATTTGGGATCGGATAACTGATCAGCGCAATGACGATACACGAGGCACCCACGCCGCCGATAAAGCGATGCATGAGCTCCTGAAACGAGAGCGTCTGATCAATTGCATACAAATTCGCATAGTAAAATGCGACCACAACCACAAAAGACATCGCGATTCCATGGAGGAGGAAGGCCAGCAATCGGTTATAGTCATCCGGAGAGTCTTGGCCAAGAATGGTCCGCGCGAACACGCCAGTTGCCAGGACACACGCCATATCGCCCAGCAACAAGAGATAATCGAACCGGGAATAATATCTGTTAAAAATCCTCAAGGTTGGTCGTGACTATTGGACGAATAGTAATAATAGTATTTTGAGCTAAGACCATAATCGGCGCCGTTCAAGACGATCCCCAAAACTTTCCCTGAATTGAGCGCACCGAGGGCCTTGGACAAATACTCTTTCGGTGTTTTGCCCGCGCGGATGACCATCATCACGCCGTCGACCTGCCTGCTCAAAACCATAGGATCGGAAGTGGCGAGCACCGGTGGCGAATCAATTATTATCATGTGACCGGGCAATACAGTATGAATCTCATCAAGCATGAGTCGCATCTTTTCCTTGGCAAGCAACTCCGCGGAAAAACGCGAGGGCTTTCCGGCAAGAATTACTTGCAAACCGCTCAAATGCGTGGACCTGATTAGATTTTTCAATCCCGCAGTCGACTTAGCGGTCAAGTACTCGGACAAACCGGGAGAATTATCTAAATTAAAATAACGATGAACGCTCGGCGCCCTCAAATCCGCATCGATCAACAGCACTTTCTGTTCGTAATCCAATGCCATAGAGGCAGCTAAGTTGACCGCAACAGTGGTCTTACCGTCCTTCTTGACAGGGCTGGTAATCGCTATCGTCCGAATGCCGGCTTCAGCGCGAAGCCGTTTGAGCTGCTCTCGTAAAATTTTGTATTGCTCAGCCGCTGAAGATTCCTCTTTCAGCGCAACGATAGGATGGGACGGATAGCGTCGCAGATCCCAGCCAAAACAGAGATCTTCCAGCTTTTCACGCCAACTTTTTGACCCACCCGGCAGAGTTGGTGACAGCTCGGAAAACAGTTCGTTATGCCCATTTCTTTCGCTGTGGCCATTTGAACCTATATAAGCTTCCCCGTTGGAGGATACGATCTCAAAAATAGCCGACTCATTGTCCAAGGAATGATTATTATTCAGCTCAGTCTCCGCTGGACGCAGCTTCTCGTTAGTAGCTTTCGTCAATGCTTCAAACACTCTGCTCATGCAGTCATCTCCTGAGGCTTCGCATCAAGGCTAATTCCAGTTCCTTTGTCCGATCGTGAACGGCGCCAGGTTATAATAGAAAAAATCGTTATTTCACGCCCTTTGTAGCTCGTTAAGTCTTGCCGCAACGCTTTCGCGAAATCGCGCTCTGATGGACTGATCAAAGATTTCGTGGCTTACGGATTCGATCAATTGCTCGATTTTTCCGTGCGCAAAATGATCCAACGATTCGCCCAGCAGTTTCACATGTTCGGCCAAGACGATGTGTGCCATAGGCCCCATCGCATCCACTAAAGCCTCCCGTAGCCAAATAAAAAATCCCTCTGGGATAGTACGATTAGTTGAGACGCTCTTTAGACCATTTGTAACTCCATTGGAGCGATTGACCTTCACGATTTGTACCGGTTGAGGTCTAGCAACTTCGGCATGCTGCAACGGTCGTTCTGCGGCCGGCGGAAGATCTCGCCGAGGCGAAACCGGCCGAATCGAGAAGGAGGAAAGATGCAAATCTTCCGCAACCTCTTGGATTAGAGCCGGCTCGATCTGGCCTAAATCGAGAGCGTAGGCATTAATCATTGAATTATCGCAAATCACGTTGATCAGCCGGGGTAGTCCGCCGGAGTACTGATAAATCGCTTCAATCGCTCTCGACGTGAAAACAGCCGGGCTCCCTCTGGCATGCTTCAAGCGGCTGCGGATGTACTCCTGGCACTCATTAACTGTCAGAGGACGGAGATGGTGGCGTAACGTGATTCGCTGCTTTAGTTGGCGCAGTTGCGGAGCATTCAATCTGTCGCTCAACTCGGGTTGGCCGACAAGTAAGATTTGCAACAACTTATCTTCGGTGGTCTCAAAATTTGACAGCAGTCGAACACTTTCTAGAACGTCGGACGACAAATTCTGTGCTTCATCAATGATCAGCGCTGCGTTGTCTCCCTGTTTATATCGCCGCAATAAGAAGTCGTTGAGCAGCCAGATATAGTCGTGAAAATCGCGGAGTGGCTGCAGCGGCTCGACCAACTTGAACTCTTCGCAAACATAACGCATGAGCTCGAGCGGATTGGCAATCGCATTAAAAATCAATGCTGTATGAGTACTTTGGGGCAGTTCTCTGAGTAATGCCTGGATCAGTGTTGTCTTTCCAGTACCGACTTCGCCGGTTAGAACAATAAAGCCTCGGCGCGTTTCGATACCGTATTGAAGCTGCGCCAGGCCTTCCCGGTGGCTAGAGGTGAGGTAAAGAAAACTTGGATCGGGGGTGACATTGAAAGGCGCTCGGGTCAATCCAAAGTGACGTTGATATAAATGTTCCATACAAAACTAGAAATACATTGGCGCGAAGATTCGCACCAAAACAGCTCCGACCACGAGAGCACCTAGAGAGGCGAACACTAAGACGCTTTGTGATCTTCTTTGTTCAATAACGCTGCCGCGAGTCATTAAAGCGGGAATCGTCGCGAGAACCGGCACATTGACATAGGCATTGATGTCGTCGCTTTTTCTAAATGACGTATCCCAATTGTCCCACACGATAGCCAAGGCGAATCCGCCGCCCAACCCAAGCAAGAAGCCGATCAATCCAATCATCAGTCGGTTCGGGCGGAGTGGTTTGAGCGGAAAATTGGCCGCATCGAGGAGTTGGAATCGCTCACCCTCCTGCTTTTTTTCCATGTTTTCCGACAATTCAGACTCAAGCGTTTTACCCAATAGATCTTGATATTTTCGTAGTGTGATTTCGTACCCCCGGCTGATTTTCGAAAGCTCTATCGCTCTAATCGGAGTTGCATCGACCCGCGACTGTAGCGTAACGATTTGAACGCCAATCTGATCGCGCTGCTTCTGCAATGTTTGAATTTCAGCATCGATATCCGCAATTTGGTTTCGTAGAACCTGCTTCAAGGGATTTCCGGTTGATGTTGCCACGGATGTCGAAATCTTGCCGGGAGATACATCGTGCGGTTCACTCTCGATCGCCTCAATTTCTCTTTTGATCCGAATGACATCGGGATGCTTGCTGCTATATTTTTTCAACAGAGCATCTAATTCTTTTTTTCTCATTTGAAGTTGCAGACTTTGGCTGCCGTCTTCCGCCGGTATCAGCAACGCGCCACGAATTGGATCCACCACGGATACATCGGATTCGGCGCTTTGCCTCTGCAGAATACCTTTTCGCTCTTGAAGCGTCGTCAATCGCACATTGCTTGCCTCCATCTCCCGTCGGAGCTGCTCGAGCGTCCGCAAATTGCTGTCCAATTGCTCGGGCAGCTCGTAACGATGTGCGGCCTTGTACCGATTCACGATGGTTTCCTGCTCTTCAAGCTCTTTGCGCAAACGGTCTGCTTCGGCGTTCATGAATGATTTGGTTCCGACCGCCTGTTGTTTCCGGATTTGCAGATTTTGCTCGATGAAAAGCGACGCAATCCGAGCAGTAATCTGTTGCGCTTTTTCGGGTTCCTGTGATTCGAATGATAGCTGGAACACGTTATTACGTCGCAATTCAACTTTTATCGCCTTGCGGAGCGTCTCAACGCGATCTTCCACACTGGATGCTACTCTGTTGGATGGATAAAGATTAAATTCTTGGACGATCTTGGCCAATTGAGTGCGACTGAGAATTTCCTGAATGATTGACTGCATGCGCTCGCCAAGATCCGTTGTGATGGTCGAGGTGACGAAAGAAGAGGGAACTCTCTGCGGGACGACCAATATCAGGCTGCTCGATTGGTAAACGTTCGGAAGAATTGCAGCCGTATATACGCCCAACGAAAAGATCACGGCCCATACACAACCAATGGAGTACTTCCGCCGATAGAGGCTAGCGAGCAGCCGGGAAATATCAAAATCAGCCATTCCGTTCATCAAGTCTCCACTCTGTGATAACTACCGGACGATAACCCTATCGCCCGGCCGCAGCAGCACATCTTGTTTCAGATCCCCTTTTATGATGGCGTCATAGTCGACCGTGTACTCGGTGACTCTACTGCCATCTCTTCGCACTACACGAATATTACTCCGGTCGGCGAAAACGCCCAGCCCGCCGGCGCGCGTCAGGAGTTGTAATAATGTTTCGTTACCGCTGAGGGGAAACGCGCCAGGCTTTCCGACCTGTCCAACCACAAAGACTTCGCTAGAAGCAATCGCTTCGACGCGAATGGTGACAAACGGATCTGTCGTAAACTCTTTGTATTTGTCTTCTAGCGTTTTCCTGAGATTTGCGGTGGTCTGCCCAGCGACTTGGACCTCGTTTATAAGCGGCAGAGTGATGTAGCCGTCGGGACGAACTTTTACAGTTCCCGACAAGGTCGGCTCCTTCCAAACGTTGATATTCAAAGTATCGCCCGCTCCGATCAGATAAAATTCTTCCGGCGGCTTTGTCGGATCGGGAGTGCCGGCAGCTACCTCAAACTGTTGCACCCGCAGATCTTTGGTCGCGCAGCCGAATAGGAACGTGCTGACCAGAACCGAAGCCATTACTAAGCTATTTTTCATACGGGTCCCTTTAGAAGCTCGACAAAATCAACAGGAAACTAATAGAGCAGCTCTCCACGCAAGTTCCGCGCCCGGAAGAACGAAGTTGTCGCCGAAAAACTGTCACCCTTTGAGCCGATGCGACTATTCTGCCGACCGCAGCTAAAAAGTTTTGATGTGATTTTGCCCTAATGTGAATTAGGGTTATAAGAAGCGGGCAAAGACGCCCAGCGACGCCATGGCTCAGATGTTAAAACGAACGTCGGCGCGGAGCATTCGATTTTTATGGAGATGGAGACGCTTGAGAAGGTCTCACTGAAAATGGTGGTGTCAAAACCGGGGTCAAAGTAGGCGAAGTCATGCCTCTCGCTAGAGCGATATTGGGCCAAACATCAAATCGCGTCGTTAGCGAGAGGAATGCAATATTCTGTTTCACTATTCCTTTTTGAAGTAGATCGGTTTTGGTCGCACCCGAGCCGCTGTCAATCCAACCGAATCGATAATTTAATCCGGTCGACAGCCAACTCGTAAACAAATATTGAACTCCTAAACCTGCTTGAAACGTTTTAAAATTAACATCGCTTGTATCAAAAAGGGAAAAGACCGCAAAAGAATTTGTCCACAATTTTTCAGTAAGCTGCCAATTCAAATATGTAAAAAAACTGGTGGTATCCGAAATTCCGGACACTCCGTAACTCGGTGTTAGGCCTTTTCTTACCCCTCCATTAACTTGGGCAGTTTCCCAGAGTTTGGTTATCGTGATGCTCGTGTTATTTGCTACGCCAGGCCCACTATTGCCGGTGTTCACAGATAGTCCAGTGCTCACTGCTAAAGACAACGTCGGGGTAACCTGAAGCTTATAGTTTGTGAAATAATCATCGCCAAAATCGAAGTTATGAATTACACCGCTGTCACCATTGTGTAAATTGTATATTGATACTCTGTAGCCAGCGTGCAGGTTATGGTCCTGTTTCCAATTATAAATTCCGCCAGCATGGACCTCATGAAAAATGTCGCTACCACCGGCATCTGTGAAATTAGTAAACTGGTTCTCATATCCACCGGTAAAGCGAATGTCGCTTCGATATAAGAATGAAGCTTGCAATGAAACCAAGTTAGTTAGTTCCTTTCCGGGTGTAAGCTGTGTGAGATTCTGAGATACCGGTGCCGCAACACTTTCTATAGGCGGAGTCGAAGTGGACCCCGTCAGGAACTGATCCTGTCCGAACAAATATTGTGTGCGGGTTTCACCTTGGCTATAAAAAATATCGGACAATCTAAAACTTAGCCGTGGAGAGTATTGATAAAGATAACCGGCCTTGGCTGAGACATTATCAAAGTTGTTCAAATCACGATTGCGGGCATATATCTGATAACTGGGGCTAATTTCAGCGCTGAGAGTTGGAGTAACTTGACCTTCAGGAGCATAAAGAAGAGTCACAGTTGGAGTAAAAAAAGTAATGAAGTCATGTTCCCTATTTTTCGAGAGAAAAATATTGTCGTTGTATTCCTCGCCTGTCGTAAAAGAAAATTGACTCGCGAATCCTGCCCATAGATGAGATGGAAATAACAGCGGCCAAACCAGCGTAAAAAGGACCGCAAAGAGTGCCAGGCAGTCAGCCGAGATCTTTGAAGGATTCCTTGTGCAGCCCATGCCTCCTCATCTTTCTATACAGTGTCTTGTTATCCACCTTTGCCTCAACGGCAGTCAAGGAAACCGCGCCTTTGTGTTTGATCAGTAAGCTCCTCAAATATTCTTTTTCACTGCGCAGCAGCCATTGCTTAAGCGATAGTTCACCATTGCCGTTGGCGACGTAGTGGCGATCGAGCACTCTTTGCGGTGGCGGCGGCAGATCGACATCTTGAATCATTTCGCCTTGGCACTTGACGATGGCGCGTTCAAGAATGTTTTCGAGCTCTCGTATGTTTCCGGGCCACTGGTAAGCGAGCATTTGGTCGAGCACCTTAGGTGAGACCTGTTTGATTTTTCTCTCTTGCGCCACTGGATGTTTGCCTAAGATGTGGTTGATCAGGACCGGCAAATCTTCAAGCCGGTCGCGCAACGGCGGAAGCTGCAGCGGAATCACGTTAATTCGATAATAAAAATCCTCTCGCAGGCTGCCTCGCGCCAGACAAATTTTTAGATCCACATTGGTTGCGGCAACCACCCGCATGTCGACTTTCAGCCTACGATTGCCGCCGAGACGCTCTACTTCGCGCTCCTGCAGGACGCGGAGCAGCTTTACTTGCATAGGGGGCGCCATAGTCTCAATCTCGTCGAGAAATAATGTGCCCCCATCGGCAATTTCAATTTTTCCCGCCCGGCTCTGTACTGCTCCCGTGAAAGCGCCCTTTTCATAACCGAACAACTCACTTTCCAACAAGGTGTCCGGGAATGCGCCACAGTTTATCGCGACGAATTGTTTGCTTTTGCGCCGGCTCAAATTATGAATGGCACGCGCCACTAGTTCTTTTCCCGTGCCGGTCTCGCCAGTGATCATAACGCCTGAGTCGGTCTCAGCCAAAGAGCGTATCAAATCGAAGACCTTGAGCATTTTTGGGCTTTTACTTAGTATGTTCTCAAGTTGGTGCTCCTCTTGAACCCGTTGGCGCAGCTCGCGCACCTCTTCAAGTAAACGCCGTTTCTCTATTAGCTTCTCACTGACCAAACGAATAGCTTCGGGCTGGAACGGTTTGGTAATGTAGTCGCTCGCCCCTAGTTTCATGGCCTCGACTGCCTGTTTGATGTTGCCAAAAGCGGTGATGAGTATGACATCGGTGTCGGGGTACTTCTCGCGAACGTAATGAGCCAGCTGAAAACCGTCCATGCCCGGCATTTTGACATCCGATACCACGATCGCGAATTTCTCTTCGGCAAGCTTTTGAGCCCCTTCTTCGCCACAGGATGCCGTCGTAACTCGGAATCCTTCCTGCTCATAAAATTGCCCGAGCTGCTCGCGCAACCTATCATGATCTTCAACAATTAAGACGTTATACATAGCTTTACACTCAGCGCTCTGAAGCGACTGCCGTACTGGTGACCGGAAGGACAATATCGACGCGGGTTCCACGGCTCTCTTCACTTGAAATGTTTACTAAGCCTCGGTGTAACTCGAATATCCGCATCGCCATTGTGAGTCCGAGTCCGTTTCGATCCCGCTTGCAGCTAAAAAATGGCGCCGCAGCTTTTTCCAGAACGCTACGGTTCATTCCGCAACCCGTATCGGTAACGCTAATCCACGCGATTGAGGAAGGTAGCGGGCCCGGCGCTTCGGTTTTCGATTCGATGGTCACAACATCGCCGGGCTTTGTCGCGTCTAGCGCGTTTTCCAAGAGTGAAGTAAATGCGAGTTCTAGCAGGGACGAATCTCCCAAAAGGAAAAACCCATCAGAAGCGCGGCTGCCCGAAACGTTCAATAAGACTCTTTTTTCAGCGAATCGCGAAGCCACTGACTGCATCGTCGAAAGCAAAATTTCACCGAGATTGACCGGCGCTGACTGCATCGGTACCTGGCAGAAATTGGAAAACGAACGGGTAAATTCAACGGCACGCTGGACGCTTTCCTCCAGCGCGTCGACTTCGCTGCTAGGAATCCGATTTCGCCTAATCGAGCCAATCAGCAGGCTCATCAGCTGAAAATGATTCCCGATTTTATGGATAAACTGCGAGATTACGTCGGTCTCTACAAACTTTGTGCGCACCTCTGCTGTCAACGGAATCATTGATCCGCGGATGCACGTATGATTTGCAATGTTGATCTTCCAAACGCTATGCGAAACCCAAACGGGCAGTCCACGATCATTTATAATTCTGTGAATTTCTGAGACGAATGCTCCAGGGATGATGTCATTGACTCGTTCCGTAAGGCGGTCACGGTCTGCCGGAAAAAGCCTTTCGTGCCAAAGCGCTCGGCTACCGAGCAGAGATTCTTGCCGGATACCGATAAGATCGATCACGTTTGCTGAGACCGTATGGGTAATAAAATTGTGATCCAACTCGTAGGTGACGCAGGGCAACGAAGCCATGAACTCAAGCAACTTGTGAGTCGTGGGGCGACGTAGTTCGATCAGACGATTAGAGCGGGCAGTTTCCATAAAAATCCGACAGCGATCCCAGACGGAGGCGGACAGCTTAAGGAACTAAAATCAGCTCGCATTTTTGCCATAAGCCCTCAGCCATTGCAAGGTTTGTTATGGATTCTTACATTTCGACAGGGAAAGATAGAACCGTGCAACGTAGTTGAATTCCTATATGTTTAGCGACACTTCCGCTTGGATCTCACCTAATCTGCCTTAGGGCTCTGTAAATTCCTTTTACACTCCGAGGGTGCCGAGAAGCCGAAATTGAGCCAAACCATTTCACTTTATGCCGAGCAGGCCTACGGTTCGGGCGCAAATGTCTTTTCAGAAAATTTCTGGGCTTGAGCGGCGCACTTGTAAGTCACCCGATTAGTTATCGAGCCACGCGAAGATCAAGTAGTGGAATTGTTATGTTTTTTTTCGGATTTGGCATTCAGGTCGAGATAACCCATGCCACGTCGTTACGGATGCGCTCTTGTGGCATAACCGTTGCTCTCCACACTGCATCGATTAACTGTGTAATAACCAATTAAGGCCTAGCGATCAGAAGCTCGGTGCTTGCATATCTCTAGTTCTTTGGCGTCGCCGAACGGCATATGCGAATTCAGGCATTCATCAGGCGATTGTTTTCCCAGAGCAAGTACGATTATAGAGATCTCTGGATCAAGTTCTCCGAAATCTCGACCGGTTCGCCGCAAATTCAAGATCTTTTACCTAAAATCGCCAAATTCGTTGCTCGGGCAATGTCGGTTCGCCAGGTGGCATTCTGGGTTCGCTGTCAATCGCCTGCCACGTTTGACTTCGCGTACGCCACACTTGGCCCCGCTTCAAACGGATCAGTTTCGCGCCTGCGGCTCGATGGAGCCGGTTCAAAATCAGGCAACGTGGTTTTTCGTTTACCCAAAGGTTCGCTCGCGGAGCAAAACTTCCCTATTCGCAATTTACAGCCGCTCTGCGAACTTGGGATTGAAAGTGTTCTGCCGATTCAGAGAGGCAATGACGTGCTAGGATTTTTGGGTATAAGTGGCGAGCCTGATGGGAATTGGTCGGTGGAAGACGAACAATTTTTACTAAGCCTCAGCAGTCAAATGAGTCATCTGATTTTGACACACGAGTTATCACAAGACCTTTTGATTTCAAAAGAATGGGACTCATTTAATCAGTGTGCCTCGTTCGTGCTTCATGATCTTAAAAACCTTGCTACAGTACAAAGCATGACGTTAGAGAACGCCGAACATTTGCATGACAATGTCGATTTTGTTGCGGATGCTTTTGCGACGTTTAACCACACAACGGACCAAATGATTAATCTCATCGCCAGCCTCTCGGTCCGGCGCGGTCAATTCTCTTTAAAGCAGCAGCCAATCAACATTTTGGAAGTGATCAGTCATACATTCGACGAACTCAAAATCGATCAGAGAAATGGCTTAAGCATTCACACGGAATTTCCACCGATGGAAAACCTGCCGGCGATTAGAGGAGATCCCGACTTATTGCGAAAGGCGTTCACTAACGTAATCTTAAACGCAATTCAAAGCCTGCCCAGCGGGGAAGGTGAAGTCGACGTTGCGGTCTTCCAAGACGACGCAGATACGATCACGACGTCGATTCGTGACAGCGGGTGCGGCATATCTCCAGACCGGCTTGAAACCATGTTTCGGCCATTTCGGACAACTAAAGAAAATGGGTTGGGTATCGGTCTCTGTCACACCCGATCCATCATTGAAGTTCATGGTGGAGAGGTCCGTATTAAAAGCCAGCTCAATGCCGGGACGACCGTAGAAATAGATCTCCCTGCTAACACAGCTAGATAAATGGAAATGTCAAATCTGAAACTGCTTCTCGTTGACGACGACGAAGATATTCTGAAGCAACTGCGTTGGGCGCTGGAATCTGATTATCAGGTGTTCACCAGCTCGATGGAAGGCGAAGCGCTAAATCTATTTGAAAGGGAGAAGCCGCCCGTCGTAATACTTGATCTCTCCTTGGATCCCCACAACTCCGCAGAGCTCGGCGGCATGCGTCTGCTCGAACAAATTCTTTCAGACGAACCCATAACACGGGTTATTGTCATCACCGGAAAGGAAGATGATCAAAGCGCCCTGCGCGCCGTTCAGCTGGGCACTTTCGACTATTATGACAAACCCGTAAAGCTGGATGAGCTAAAAGTGATCATTCAGCGCGCCTTCCATGTTCACAATCTGCAGCAGCGAATCAATCAAAATGCACAAGTTATGGGCGACGGTTTTTACGGCATGGTCGGAAGCTCAAAATGCATGAAAGAAATATTTCGCTTTATCGAGCGTGTATCAGTCTCCGACATATCCGTTTTAATTTGCGGCGAAAGCGGCACCGGCAAGGAAGT